>Ga0190313_1001599_pt1 | contig 11989 bp, 14 predicted proteins | sample 4870071011_MG_FD_169989 | JGI IMG/M metagenome (GOLD analysis project Ga0190313, IMG submission 169989) | Hydrothermal vent sediment bacterial communities from Southern Trench, Guaymas Basin, Mexico - 4870-07-10-11_MG | ecosystem: Environmental > Aquatic > Marine > Hydrothermal vents > Sediment ...
GTATAATATTGTTGTTGACAAAAGGGATCTAGATTACATCAATGGTATTATAAGGAAATGTTATAAGGGATGGATCAAGGTATCGACAAAGCCTGATCATAGTATCTATAATATCGAGATACGTTCTGGTTTTGGTGAGGGGTATCTAAAGGATCAGAACTATGTTGTTGAGTATAGCAGTAAAAGACTTTCATCCTTACCAGTACATGAGGTATTAAGGATTATTGAGCGTGGGAGAGCTAGGCTTAGACAGACGATATCATGGGATCAAAATGGTTTCTATAGACTTGATGATCTAGGCATGAAGATTTATGGGCACACTATTAATCCTAGCTATGATTTATTCATATTGCTTGGAGATATTTGTATGAGTGTATTATCTGATCTAGGTTTTAAAGATCCTCCGAAAAACACAGTTGTAGTTAAGAGGTTTAGAGGAGTTCATGACATCTATTCTAGTGATAGAATAATTGCTAGATTATTAGTTAAAAACCTTGGAAAACCTGTACTAAAAATCTTTGGTGATAAAGCAATAGACAATGATCTTGATAAATACATTATGTTTAACTCAAAATATATAGAACGACACGCGGAAATAGTTAGTCATTTCCTATCAGGACTTGGTTTACCTGATCTTGTTGTTACTAGTTTTAGTGGTGGTAAGGATAGTATTGTATTACTTGATCTAGCTATTCGTTTCTATGGTAAAAATAAGGTTTTACCTATATATGTTGATACAGGTGTTGAGTTTCCATATACACTTAATTATGTTTCTAGAGTTGAGCAGTACTATGGGATTGATATCGTTAAAGCATATGCTGGTATAGATAAAGCTATAGATGTGAGAGGGCTTCCAACTGGGGAGGATAGATGGTGTACTGGTTTAAAGCAGAAGGCATTCTATGATAAGCTTCTAGAGATTATTAGAGGTTATGATAGAGTTTTTGTTTTACTCGGAGATCGTGATGCAGAGTCTAGGAGTAGAAGCCATAGATCGCCTGTAAGGTATAGGGGTAATTATTTAGAGGTATCTCCATTGAAGCAATGGGGCACTATACATGTACAGACATATATACTATCTAGGAAACTACCATTAAACCCACTATACACGTATGGGTTTTACAGAACTGGATGCTATATTTGCCCATTACTCCGTGGGCTAGAGAAGTATATTATGAAGAGGTATCTATGGGATACATTGAAGGAGCTTAAATACATTAGCCGGTTCCTTGGAGAACAATGAATGGATGGCTGAGAACATTGGCTGTGATCGTGGTGACAGGTACTCCCGGTACGGGTAAGACTAGTGTAGCTCGTGAACTAGCTAGGAGACTAGGTGCACTACATATTGATCTTAGTAAATACGTTATTGAAGAAGGACTATACATTGACTACGATGTTGAACGTGCAAGCTTCATAATTGATGAAGAAAAAGTTATCGATAGGATCAAAGAACTCATCAGCAAACACGACAACATAGTTATTGACACGCACTATGGAGAGATAGCGCCTCCAGAACTTGTTGATAAAGTGATTGTTCTCAGAACAGATCCGGAAGAACTTGAGAAAAGGCTATTGGAGAAAGGCTGGTGGTGGGAAAAGATCAGGGAGAATATTGAAGCTGAAATACTATCCGTCTGTACACACAATGCTATAGAGGTTTTCGGTGAAGAGAAAGTCTATGAGGTAGATACAACGGGAAAGACTATAGAACAAGTCCTAGAAGAGATCATGGAGATACTGGAGGGTAAAGGGATCCCTGGACTAAGATATGATTGGCTAGCAATAAAACCCCTAGAAAAAATAGAGAAGTATCTCCACTAGAACACATGATCGTCTAGACCAAGCAATTATACTAGCTAAAAGCTAGAAACTCTTTTACATAATACCTGATAAGGAAAAATGATGAATATTACTTAGATTATGAATAATGGGCTCATAAGAGGCTAGAATTCGGTAGAATGTATGGTTATTAGATTATCTTTACCCGCGCTAAGCTCTATTAATCTAGTTCCTATGGATATGTTATTCCATATTATATACTATAAGTAGATCGGATAAGTATGGGAGTAAAACGAATTTTTATTACCTAACAATAGATTCATAGGTATCTTGGAAATCGTTTTGAGGAGGTTATTACTTATGAATGAATACATTGAATGTATAGACTTCCTATGGACAAGGAGGAGTATCCGTGAATATATAGATAAGGATGTGCCTATGGAGCTTATAATGAAGATACTTGATATAGCACATTATGCTCCCTAGTGCAAGGAATAGGGTTCGCCTCTTTATACGATTTTATATGAATGTATATAAATTGTCATTGGTTCATCTATGGTGGACCCATCCTTCGCTCTGGTTTCATTGGTCATTGGGTGGGTGCCCCACGACCCATGGCGTGGGGCTAGGTATTTTAGTGCTTTAAGGTAGATGTTCATTGCACCAACAGTATCTCTATCTGTCATGAACCCGCATTTCCTACATATTGCTAGCCTATGGTTATAGCTTAGCCTATTTCCACATCTAGGACATGTAGAGGATGTTCCTTTAGGGTTTACGAATAGTATTGGTACATTATACTCTATAGCCTTGGTTATGATAGCTAGTTGTAGCTTCCTATAAGCAAATCTCGATAACTTATCAGCTAAGCTAGTCAATTTCCTTGAAGAATTATACCATAACTTCTCTAAGTCCTCTAACACTATGGCACTTCTAGTTCTTCTAGCTTTTAATACGATGTATTTAGCTAATTTATGGGACCAATCAATAACTATGTCCCTGCTCCTCTTATGAAGAGCCTTAATAGTCTCTACCCATTTAATGCTTCTTCTCCATGCATAGCTATGGCGTTTCTGAACATTTTCAGCTAGGTGTTTAAGATATAATGCTTCCATGAACCTAGTATCAATTCTCCTAATGCTCTCTCCATTATAGACTACTATCTTCCTTAGATTAATGTCAAGAGAAATTATTCTCCTAGGACTATATGGTTTGTACATCCACCTGAATGGTATGCTTATCCATATTCTTCCTTGTCTATCAATGCTCATGATTACCTCATACCATTTACGGCCAAGAAACTTCCTTATGTACTTCTTGTTGTGTAGTAGCTTTATCTTGAAGACTCTATTTCTTAGTTTTATTATGATAAGTTTGTTCTCTAAATAAATCTTAGCATCATACTTGTCTAGCAGATTTCACTATTGCTCTAGTCTAGCAGATAGCTTCCTTAAAACGGGTTTCTTACCACCATTCTCCCTAGCGTACTTGTATATCTGTTTACATTGGTGTGCTCGGAATCCTTGTTCACGTAGTATCTTGTAGAACATCTGGTGTACTTGATTCAATGATGGTAGTTTGTCTAACTCCCATAGACAATCAATAATGCATTGTATTGCTCTACGTGTAAGGTATAGCTCCTTTCTGAGCTCTCCAAGAGGACCATTAATGAGTACTCCACGAGACTTTAGAGTTAGTATGTATTCTCCTTGGGGAACCACCCATATATATTGGGTGGTGCTCCCCCTCATTGGAGGTTTCACCTAGGTATATCTTGTTAGTAGCTATGTTTATAAGTTTTTCTAGCTATACTATATACTTGGTGGTATAATTGAGTAAAGTCTATGTCTTTGAGGCATCACTACTAAGCTATGGCAAAGGAAGAGTAATCATATACCCACCAAAAGAATACCAACTAAAACTAGCAAAGTATAAGGGAAAGAAAATAAAAATCATGGCAATAATCGAAGAAGAACAAACATAAAGACTATATAAAATCATATACTTTCATATAAAAACCCGCAACGGCAGCCATGGAGATTTATAGTAGTTAGGAAGCGTGATGTACTGGATAGACTAGCTAAGCTACATCGTGGTGCAAAGCCTCTTGAGAAAGCACCGTTAGCAATAGTTGTTGTCTGTGATAGGGAGGAGGCTCCGGACTCATATCAGGTAGACTATGCTAATGCGGCTATGTATGTAATGCTTGCAGCTCATGCGTATGGACTAGGCACTGTATGAATACAGACACTAAGGAATATAGAGGAGATCCAGGGGATACTTGGGCTACCGGAAAAACATGTACCGATAGCAATACTGGCCATGGGATACCCAGCTGAAAAACCAGAGCCAAAGCCTAGGAAACCCTTAGATGAAATAGTCAATGTCATCGTGTAGTCTAGGAGATCGTATATTGGATATAGGTGGTTTTTAAGTACAGTATTATGCTAATTTGTTTAATTAACTAGGTATAAGTGCTAGTCTTTAAATCAAGGGAATATTGGGTTTATCCAAAAGTAGTTCCATAGGTGAACGTATATGTTGATCCTTACTGGTTATCGTGGAGGCCATCTTGATCAGGAGATTACACGTGTATATAACATGTGTATGTCTATTAGAGGATTTATTGCTGAGAGACAAGTGTCTCCAGAGGAGATCCGTAGGCTATGGTTTGAGTATAGTACCTTTAATCCTGAAGAGTTTGCTATAGCATTGGGTAATGGTAGAGTATATGGTTTGATGTTTGCCATAGCAGGATCTGTTATTGGAAGGATCCGGTTATGTATAGATCCATATTTACCGAAATACTATCTACTAGAGGCGATCTCTTCCCTACTATCATGGGCCCGGCATAGGCTGTCTCGTGAACGTGTATGTGTTGTAAGGATTGGATGTGGCTACGAGTATTCCATGTTCCACTGCCTGTTACGTGAGGTAGTTGGGCTAGGGATTGAAGCTACTATTGTAACGCTTATGGAGTACTCTGGAGAATCTAGGGAAGCTAGTGTTTCCCAAGACATTGTCGTTAGGGAGGGTACATTGGATGATATACCTGGTGTTGTTGAGGTATGGAATAGTGCTTTTAGGAGATATAGCTGGTTTGAGGAGTGGAGCTTAGAGGATGCCCTTAGATGGTACAGTAATAGGAAGCCAATGCTCTACGTAGCAGTTGATAGAGGGACAAATAAGGTTATTGGTTATGTCGATGCTGAGTTAAGAAGAGGATTCGATGGTAATACCTATGGCTATATCTACACATTAGCCGTACATCCAGATATGTAGGGCAGAGGAGTTGGGAAGACATTGCTACAGTACATAGTTAATACTCTTAATAGACATGGTGTGAAAGGTATCTATTTAGATGCTATCCATGGGCTGGAGAACTACTATGCTAGACAAGGATTCAGGATCATCCGTAGAAGTATTGTATCGATCGTGGAGATAGATAGGTTACCATCACATACTCCATCGATCATGGTTATTGGTTAAGCTACTAAGTAGTTCAATTTATTATGGCTTAGATAAATTAGGGTGATATAATACTCTATATCACTTGAGAATATGTGGGGAATGACGGGGTTATGAGAGGCTTTATACTTGCTTCATGGCGTGACCTTAGGCTAGTGATTTCTAGAGCTGATATTGTACTTGAAGTTCTTGATGCCCGTAATCCTATGGGTACTCGTAGTAGGCGTCTTGAGAGAATGGTTGAGTCTCTTGGCCGTGAACTCATACTTGTACTTAATAAGAGTGATCTTGTTCCGAGAGAAATTGTTGAGCAATGGACCCGGCTATTCCGTGATCAGGGCTATCATGCTGTCTACATAGCTGCACGAGACCATAAGGGTACACGTATACTAAGGAGGAAGATCAAGGAGGTTGCGCCAGCATTTCCGGTTGTTGTCGCTGTTACTGGTTATCCAAAGACAGGTAAATCAACTATAATAAATGCTTTAAAGGGGAGGCATTCGGCATCAACAAGTCCAATACCCGGTAGTCCTGGATATACTCATCATATACAGTTATACCGTATTGATACAAAGATACTTATGATAGATACACCGGGAGTTATACCGATTGAAGGAGGTTATCTAGAGAGAGTGATTAGAGGTGCTTCGCCAGAACAATTAGATGATCCAGTGAAGCCAGCAATTATGCTAATAGAGGAAATATTAAAACACAATCCATATGCTTTCAAATCAGCATATAATATTGATACAAAAGATCCAATGGAAATACTTGAGTTACTGGCAAGGAAACGTGGATGGTATTATAAGAAGACTAAAGAACCATTAATAGAAGAAGCTGCAAGAACAATAATACGTGACTATCATAAGGGAAAAATTCCATTCTATCTAAGACCGTATCCATAATTTTACATAAAATTAATATCACTATTTAATAAATTTCACATGATTATTTAGATACTGAACTATTTAGCCAGTCTATATATCCTTTATAACCCATTATAATTGGTACGGAAATTATTTCAGGTACTGTATAACTGTGTAGTTCTTTCACAGTATTAACTAGTTCATTGAACAAATCAATCCTTGTTTTAATAATAAGTAGTGCTTCACTTGACTCCTCAATTTTTCCCTTCCACCAATAAATGCTTTTCAACCCGTCGATAATGTTTATACATGCAGCAAGTTTTTCATTTACAAGTGTTTTTGCAATTCGTTCTCCTTCTTTAAAATTGGGTGCCGTTATAAAGACTACGATCCATCCTCCAGATATCTTTTCCATAATAATCACCTATAATAATTGTCTGTTAAATATTATTCTTATATTTTATAGCATATGTCTAGTTTTTTAAATCTAGATCTTTTTCTCATACATAGTTTTGTGAATAGTTATGAGCATGGTATTACAAAGTTTTAGGTATGGAGAAGTAGAATTTGGAGAATATGTTATAGACGGGTATAAAGTATTATTTAGGAAGGTAGATGGAGATAGAATACTATATAGACGTTTTTCTGGAGAAAAAGTAGTCCTTGAAAGAATAGTCTTTGGATATGAAAAGATCATGTTTATACCAGTATATCCAGCTCTTACACCTAAGCACGTTACGAATTATTTACTCTTAGAATTTAAGACACCAGTTCATATTGCTCCTGGAAGCATAACTTACGTTTATGTAGAAATACCTATTGATATAGCTATTTATATATACAGGGATAAAGTCTTTACAGTACTCGATATAATTTCTCTTATGGAGCCTAAGTATACTCTTTACGGAGATCCATTTAATGGCTTAATAGCTAGATATTATAGCACATCTATACACTATGAAATAACGCCAATAAGGGGCAGGGCATTAGCTAAACTTACGCTTAGAAATCGTACAAATGAATGGGTTGTAGTAACAAAATTGCTTGTGGACATGAATTCCCTTAAAATATTCTATAAGCCTAGAACGATTGAGGCATATACTCAAGAATTGTTAATGATCATAGATTCTCCATCGACAGCTAGTGTAGGATATGGTGATCCTTTTGTATCAGATATTGTACCGATAGATGATCCTCCTGAACTTAGACAGCCTAGAATTATGCTTAAAACCGATATGTTGTGGGGTATTTAGAGTATGCTGTTACATTCTATATTCAATGAGACTACTCAAGGCTTTGAATGGTTATACCATATTGATTTGATCCGTGTATTCATAGCTCTTGGAGTATTTTTTACAGGGATCTTTATATCATTATTAATTAGGAGGATTGTATATAGAGTTTCAATAAAATTTATGCCTAAGGATATAAGTAGTACATTGTCTAAAGTGATCTATTATGTTCTCGTAATAATCGTTGTTATATCGACATTTGGTGTTCTTGGAGTAGATCTTACTGGGTTCTTAATAGCAGGTGGAGTACTTGGTATAATACTTGGCTTTGCTCTACAGTCGGTTACATCAAATTTTGTATCTGGATTATTTCTGTTTTGGGAGAGACCTCTTAAAATAGGAGATCTTGTAGAGATCGATGGACAGATCGGTAGAGTTGTTGATATATCTATAATGTCTACTAAGATAGTTGGTCTTGATGGTGTATTGATAAGGATACCTAATGAAAAGGTTTTTCAAGCAATTATCAATAATCCATCGAAAACTATTGCTAGGAGAATAGATTTTGTAGTAGGTATATCCTATCGTAGTGATGCTGAGAAGGCCTATAATGTGATAAGAGATATTGTCTTGAAACACCCATTTGTATTAGTCTATCCAGAGCCAGAAATATTTGTTGAAGAACTTGGCGATAGTAGTGTAAATATACGTGTAAGAATATGGGCACCAACAAGTGAATGGTATAATGTAAGAAAAGAGTTGCTGTGGAAGATAAAGAAAGCACTAGATCAAGCAGGTATAGAAATACCTTATCCACAACATGATCTATGGTTTAGAAGTCCATTAGAGATCAGGCTTAAAAAATCATGAACAATTAATTTTATCTTAACTATTCAGATAAAAATATAATCAGACCGAAAAAGTATTTATCCGATCTATATCATCCTCTGGATTAGGGGAGTATTGTTGGTTAAGGTAAGGGTTGGTAAAAGAGGAACCATAGTTATCCCCAAGGAAATAAGAGAAAGGCTAGGTATTAGTGAAGGCATGATCTTAGACCTTAGTGTAGAGAAGGATAAAGTGGTATTGAGAATAAGAGATCTATGGATCGATCTGCGTAATAGAGGAAGAAAACTGAAAGTAAATATTGATGAGGCTGAGAAAGAACTAGATGAGGCTGATGAATTATGGCTAAAAAGACTAGATCGATAATTATCGATACTTATGCCCTAATAGCGGACCTTGTTGGCGAAATACCATTGAAAGCCAGGAGAATACTTGATCAGGTAAGGATAGGTGAAGTAAGAGGTTTAATCCATGATCTTATCGTATATGAGCTAAGCTATCATTGGAGAAAGGGAAGACTTCCATTTAAGGATGAAGAAGAGCTTATAGAGTTTATTACAACGTACTTTAGTATAGCAGATCTTACTATAGAGGATTTAGTAAAAGCCTCCTATATTAAGATTGTAGGTGATAATATCCTAAGAAAGGCTTCGGAACCTATATTGAAAAGAAGAAAACTCTCAATATCTGACGCCTTGTGTATAGTGCTTGCATTAAAATACAAAGTACCAATAGTAACTGGCGACAAGGACTTATCCTATGTTGCAAGTCATCTAGAGGTAGAGACTGTATGGTAGCATCTTAGTGATAGTTTTATTCCAAAATAGGCTGCATCTTCTTTATATACTGGTTTATCTAAAACACCCATATCTATTTAAACAATTATTGATATAAGTAACAGGTTTGCAATAAATTTAACAATTGCTATACGAGTAAATCTAATCATTCACTCTTTCGAAATTAATATGAATTTAGAAAAAGAATTCTATTAGATATGACAAGAGAGATTACATTGTTTATATAAGCCTTCTTATGGACTCTGAGATAAAATTTAATATAGAATATACTAAATATAAGAAGCGCTAGATACTAACTTAAGGGAAGACATAGCTGTATTAATGAACTATACAATTGCTGGTAATCCCCCACGATCTCCATGAACTAATTTATTCTAAATAGGTTCAAGGGTATTACCTGAGAGTAGCTGAGTAGGCTAAGGGATCAAGGTGTTTATGGGGTAGTTAATCCCCACTTAACTTCCCAGCAGGGTAGTTAACCTCTACATTCAAGATCCTCTTTTATTCTATATGGAGGCTATTCTCCTACATACGTCTCTTTAAACTTATAATTTCACGTACATGAACTAGATGGTTCTCATAGGTAATACTCTTAAATAATTTTTCTATGGGTTTTAGCTATGTATACCTAGATAATGTGAGCTAAGCTCCATATGATTCTTTATATAGAGTAATACCTTAATGGCTTGTCTAAAACTATTTTTTAGAATAACATATTATTCTAAAATCAATATTTCATCTAAATTCTAGATATACATTTTTATTGCCTAAAACATTATTTCCAGAAATCACAAAGCTATAAATACTCGTTCGAATAATAAGATTCTAGAGATAAATGCATATAACAGAGGTAATATTATATGGCATTATCTGAAGTTGAGTCTCTTAAGAGTTTATTAAATATAGCAAGTATACTAGCACTAGTATTTGGAATATTATTAATTATATGGGGAGCCTTAACAATTACAGTATTCGTAGGAATAGTGCCCTTGATATTTGGAATTGTGGATTTAATAATTTATTTTCAGATTAAAGAAATCATTAGATTAGTTGAAAGAGGCCAGTATAAGGAGGCAAAAGATAAGACAATGATATGGATGATCATAGGATTCATATTTGGGGGATTAATAATAGGGATCATTCTATTGATAGCATATCTAAAGTATGATACCATTATAAGACAAAAAGCAGCTGCTACACTCCCTCCACCACCTGGATAATGAATGTTTTAAATTATTTTTCTCTTAACTTAATATTTCTTCCTTAAATATTAAAAATGTAGAATTTTTTTAAATCTATTTTAAAGAGCAATATATGATAAATGTATAATATATTATCTAAAATGAGGCATATTTTTATGGTTTAATAATATTTTCCTTTAAATTAGAAATTTATTAAAGAATTTTAATTTTTTATAAATCTATATTCGGTATTACTGTATTTTTGCCTAGTACATTCCTGGCTTGCTTAGCATCTAGCTTATTCCTAAGAAGAGTAATGGAATAACTAATGAAGTGTAATACTTATGTAATCCTATATTACAGTTTTCTATTTTGTAATACTGTCTTAAAACTCTATATTTGTAATTTATTTTTACTACTTTGTCTAAATAAGATAGTATTTTGTAAATATTGTAATATATGTATAAATTATAGATAATGTTTATGGTATTTCAATTTTTGTTCTATATACTGTGCCAGGTTCTATGTGTGTTTCAGGTGGTACTATTGATTGTGGATATAATATTGTTCCTGCACCCAGTTTTACATTATATCCTATAATTGCTCCAAGCTTTAATACTGGTTTCTTAATTGTTTGTGGATATACAAGGTGTTTTCTAAGACGAGGCGGTGTCTCTTCACCTGGAATTACGTTTAATGTAACAACATGGCTTCCAATACTAGTATTCTCTCCTATGACGCTATCACCTAAATAACAAAAACTATCAACAACTATATGAGGCTGTAGATTAGAGTTTTTAACTTCAGTATAGGCACCTATCCGTATACGTTCTTCAAGGCTTGTATAGTGCCTTACGAAACTATGTGCACCAATAAAGCTATTTCTCCCAATATATACTGGGCCCTTTATTACTGCATAATGGTCTATATAGACTCCATTTTCAATAACTGCTGGGGGCTTTATCAACGCAGTATTCTCGATCTCTACATCGTCGGCTATGTATAGTCCACGCATTCCGTCAAGCAGTAATCTAGAAGCCTCAAGTAGATCGGCTGGATATCCTATATCAATCCATAAACCACTCCAATGAACAGCAATAACCTTACGATCACTGGCTATCTTGGCAAGTGCCTCAGGTAGGCTAAGGCCTCCTTCAAGATAATCAATGATCCATGTAGGAAGTATGTATATGCCTCCAATAGTATATGCAGGACGCTCAATTTCCTCAATACTAGCTGGTTTCTCAATAACCTTCTTAACCAATCCACCAAGGTCAACAGATACAACACCATATGTATATGCAAAACGCTCCTCAAGAGGAATAGTTAGAATAGCTGCAGTTGGCTCAACACTATAGAATGCCTCAACAAGACTAGATAATGCCTGAGAATCAAATATTAGATCCCCATATACTAGTAAGAAGTAGTCAACATCATTAAGCTCATCAGATGCAGAGATAATAGCAGCCTCAATACCATGGCCCCGTTGCTCAACACCAATAACACGCCTCCTACTATGCCTTAAAGCTTCCTTTAAAACATCCTCATAACTATATACTAAAACAATATCCTGGCGAAGAACACGTTCAATAGCATTGATGGGATAATAGATTATAGGCTTACCCAATACACGAAGAGTATGTTTACTCCTACCAGAAGGTACAAGAACACTAATCCTCTTAGGCTCGCCACCAGCAAGTACAACAGGTTTCAAAACATCACCTAATAATTACTCAACTAATAAAATATAAGAATCTAACTAGTAGCAATAAAGAAACGATCCTTTTAAACTATCTTTACTTTGCAAAGATAAAGAC
>Ga0190313_1001600_pt1 | contig 11989 bp, 10 predicted proteins | sample 4870071011_MG_FD_169989 | JGI IMG/M metagenome (GOLD analysis project Ga0190313, IMG submission 169989) | Hydrothermal vent sediment bacterial communities from Southern Trench, Guaymas Basin, Mexico - 4870-07-10-11_MG | ecosystem: Environmental > Aquatic > Marine > Hydrothermal vents > Sediment ...
GAATAATCCCTAAGAGGGAATTGAAAGTTGGAGTTATCTTCATGGGTGTGTTGTTATTCGGTCTCGTTGCATAAGAATAATCCCTAAGAGGGAATTGAAAGTTGAGCTCTTCCAGCTCCCTACAGGCTGACTTGTCCGTTGCATAAGAATAATCCCTAAGAGGGAATTGAAAGAAAGCCATGATGATATACTCTGTACTTAAAATCATTATGTTGCATAAGAATAATCCCTAAGAGGGAATTGAAAGGTGCTCATCTATGCAGAAAAGCATACGAGCTCACGCAGGTTGCATAAGAATAATCCCTAAGAGGGAATTGAAAGTTAATACCTTTGCTATCTCGATATCCTCGCGAATTGCCTTGTTGCATAAGAATAATCCCTAAGAGGGAATTGAAAGGAGGGAGAAGTCTTCTATTGCTTTGGTTATTGGAATCCGTTGCATAAGAATAATCCCTAAGAGGGAATTGAAAGTGAGGAGACTCGATGCGATAAATCGGATGATAAAGAAGAGGGTTGCATAAGAATAATCCCTAAGAGGGAATTGAAAGGTAATACTATACGGAGAGCCCGGAATAGGGAAATCGTAGTTGCATAAGAATAATCCCTAAGAGGGAATTGAAAGAGCTTATTGCCGAAGGTCAGCTCCAATCCTTTCTCTCGTTGCATAAGAATAATCCCTAAGAGGGAATTGAAAGTCTGCGAATAGCGACATTGATTTTAGCTTTCGCAGTTGCATAAGAATAATCCCTAAGAGGGAATTGAAATCTACAGATTCAAATGGTATAGGATACTTTTCAGTGTTGCATAAGAATAATCCCTAAGAGGGAATTGAAATCAAGAAGAATTCTGGATATATCGAAAATTAAAATATGATGAGTTGCATAAGAATAATCCCTAAGAGGGAATTGAAATAACCAAAACCAATCTTTCAGCTGTACAACACAAAAGAAGTTGCATAAGAATAATCCCTAAGAGGGAATTGAAATAATGTAGACGAAGAAAGGAAAAGAGGGTTACTTAGAAGGTTGCATAAGAATAATCCCTAAGAGGGAATTGAAATAGTACTTATGCTTCTTTCTTCAATTTTTCTTCTAGTTGGTTGCATAAGAATAATCCCTAAGAGGGAATTGAAAGTATGCCCGCTGCGTGTCCCTCCTAGCGTTCTTCAAGTGTTGCATAAGAATAATCCCTAAGAGGGAATTGAAAGCTCAATTTTCAGCTTTCCCAGTTCCTTTCCCATCATATGTTGCATAAGAATAATCCCTAAGAGGGAATTGAAAGTAAGATGTGATAAGGACTGGGGTTACAGATGCAATATTCGTTGCATAAGAATAATCCCTAAGAGGGAATTGAAAGTTTCCATTAGCTTTATGAAGTACACGTTTGAGTTCGAGTTGCATAAGAATAATCCCTAAGAGGGAATTGAAAGTTTTTTCTCACCTTTCTCGCTTATGTACTTTACGATCGCGTTTTGTTGCATAAGAATAATCCCTAAGAGGGAATTGAAAGTATATTTTTGCCACCCTGTAGACGCCCTTACACCTGAGTTGCATAAGAATAATCCCTAAGAGGGAATTGAAAGTGGAGAACATTGGATTTGGAGCTGAAAGTGGCTTTGGTTGCATAAGAATAATCCCTAAGAGGGAATTGAAAGATTAGCTTGGCTTCGATAGTTTTAACGTATTTTTCTGTTGCATAAGAATAATCCCTAAGAGGGAATTGAAAGTGGGGCCTCATCGGTTTGGGAGCCACAACAAAAAAATAAAAAGTTGCATAAGAATAATCCCTAAGAGGGAATTGAAAGATTAGTTTGCCGAGTAGGGGAATCCTCGATTCTTTGTTGCATAAGAATAATCCCTAAGAGGGAATTGAAAGAACTCAAAGTCGCGATCGAAAGTTGTAGATTGTAGCAAGTTGCATAAGAATAATCCCTAAGAGGGAATTGAAAGGTTGGACCTAAAATCACTTCTTGGCCGCCTGTAAAAGTATCTGCGTTGCATAAGAATAATCCCTAAGAGGGAATTGAAAGTGTTGTTGCTACTGATAGTAAAAGTGACATTCTCATCCGTTGCATAAGAATAATCCCTAAGAGGGAATTGAAAGATCTTTGCAATGTATTCTTTCTTGCCTTTCTTCTTGGTTGCATAAGAATAATCCCTAAGAGGGAATTGAAAGTGAGAAGACTTTGAGACTTGATGAAAAGTAAGTGATAAGTTGCATAAGAATAATCCCTAAGAGGGAATTGAAAGCCAAGATAGTATCCCCATATTGGGCCATCTTTACTCTGCCGTTGCATAAGAATAATCCCTAAGAGGGAATTGAAAGCTCAGCATTCTAGCAATTCTAGTTCGCTCGTCTTCGAATTTGGTTGCATAAGAATAATCCCTAAGAGGGAATTGAAAGACGCATATTTAGCAAGAGCACGCGACAATGGAGCAACAAGTTGCATAAGAATAATCCCTAAGAGGGAATTGAAAGCTATCTATTTCGCTTCGGTAAGGAAAGAAAAATTTTACGTGTTGCATAAGAATAATCCCTAAGAGGGAATTGAAAGATAAACGTTCACATTTTTCTGAGAAATGCGGAGGGAGAGAGGTTGCATAAGAATAATCCCTAAGAGGGAATTGAAAGTGCGGAAACTTGGCTATGATCCAATTACCAAAAAAGGGTTGCATAAGAATAATCCCTAAGAGGGAATTGAAAGATATTACATTTTTTATAGCTTCTGGAACTGTGATTATGGTTGCATAAGAATAATCCCTAAGAGGGAATTGAAAGACGATTCTGAGCGTGCAAGAAATCAAACGATTCCTCGAACAAGTTGCATAAGAATAATCCCTAAGAGGGAATTGAAAGTTAACCCGTATGCGTTGTGTAGTGCTATGTGTGTCCCGTTGTTGCATAAGAATAATCCCTAAGAGGGAATTGAAAGGATATATATTATAGTATATGGAATGATATTAATTTGGCTTTTTGTTGCATAAGAATAATCCCTAAGAGGGAATTGAAAGAGAAGTGAAACGAAAAAGTTTCCTATCCATGCTATGAATTTGTTGCATAAGAATAATCCCTAAGAGGGAATTGAAAGATCTAAGAAACATAGAAGATGAAATAGAGCGATTGAAGTTGCATAAGAATAATCCCTAAGAGGGAATTGAAAGGTCCGACACCGTATTACTCAAATTGAACCAATGTTTTCCGTTGCATAAGAATAATCCCTAAGAGGGAATTGAAAGTATACCCGGTTATATCCGATGTTGTTCCTATCCGTATTGCTGTTGCATAAGAATAATCCCTAAGAGGGAATTGAAAGAATGCGCTCTTCACAGCGGTTCTCTCGTCGAGAAGCGTTGCATAAGAATAATCCCTAAGAGGGAATTGAAAGTCCGCTTTCACCTCGCCTTCCCAAACGGGGTATACAGCAAGTTGCATAAGAATAATCCCTAAGAGGGAATTGAAAGTCCCGAATATCGCCACGCTTGGTGATCGGGTCGTACCCCAACTTCGTTGCATAAGAATAATCCCTAAGAGGGAATTGAAAGTGATGCTTATCAAAATATTTGTAGTCAAATATTAAGTTTGTTGCATAAGAATAATCCCTAAGAGGGAATTGAAAGTCTTTTTGTTTTTTCCTCTGTGTTTATTTGCATATGTGGTCTGTTGCATAAGAATAATCCCTAAGAGGGAATTGAAAGAATAAACCTCCTCAGAATTAATTAGCTCATTTATAGGTTGCATAAGAATAATCCCTAAGAGGGAATTGAAAGTCCGCCAGGACGGAGCCATCCTCGGCCAAGGCCAGCATGCAGTTGCATAAGAATAATCCCTAAGAGGGAATTGAAAGCTTTTCTTTTTCTTTGTTGTCTTCTTCTTTCTATTTTTAGTTGCATAAGAATAATCCCTAAGAGGGAATTGAAAGTCAACACCTAATGGATATGTCGTCCAGGATACATACTCTCCGGTTGCATAAGAATAATCCCTAAGAGGGAATTGAAAGGTTTAAACACCTATTTTTTCCAATTAGTTTTTCAACCTAGTTGCATAAGAATAATCCCTAAGAGGGAATTGAAAGTACGTAGAGGGTTCGGTTATCTCAATAAAACTGTCCAAGCTGTTGCATAAGAATAATCCCTAAGAGGGAATTGAAAGATGTTGAAACCAGACATGTAAAAGGCGAAGTCGAATTCGTGTTGCATAAGAATAATCCCTAAGAGGGAATTGAAAGCGCATCGCTTCGTCGTCCTCCGGTGAGAAGCGCAGGTTGCATAAGAATAATCCCTAAGAGGGAATTGAAAGGGATTGTATAAATGGTGCTCCCTTCAAAGGAGCTTAGTTGCATAAGAATAATCCCTAAGAGGGAATTGAAAGTTGCTTATAACATGGGATTCGACTTTCGTGTTTTGTACTCCAGTTGCATAAGAATAATCCCTAAGAGGGAATTGAAAGAGAAGAATGCTAAGAATTACACGATTACGCTTCCTCCGAATTAGTTGCATAAGAATAATCCCTAAGAGGGAATTGAAAACTAAAATCAGCATAACTGAGACCAACATATATTGCAGTAGGTTGCATAAGAATAATCCCTAAGAGGGAATTGAAAAAGGTGGTATATATGAAGATAAGCAAGATTTCTCTCCGCAGTTGCATAAGAATAATCCCTAAGAGGGAATTGAAAACTTGCTAGTAAGTAACCCCGCAAATACTGATTATTTAGGTTGCATAAGAATAATCCCTAAGAGGGAATTGAAAAAATAATCGCAAAAATCACAGGGCATAGACGCTTGGATTAGTTGCATAAGAATAATCCCTAAGAGGGAATTGAAATTTGCAGAGGCAGGCAAACTCCAATTGCGTCATCCAGGTTGCATAAGAATAATCCCCAAGAGGGGGCTGAAATTTAGCATTCTAACTAGGTCTACTATCCAAGTATATCTCCAAAGAATCATAGAGAATTCCCCAAGAGGGGGTTGGGAGGAAATATATTTTTTGACTTGCTAAAGCTAAACTCATATTGAGAATCATAGAGAATTCCTCGGGAGGTTAAAGGTATGGAAATTATCGGAAATTGGATAATATAGGTTATTAGAAAGGCTTTCCCAGACTTTTTAATTGGGGGTGCTTTTATGTTTGTGCCCTGGTTTTTACTGGAAATTGTGTTTTCTGTGTGGTTTATTTGAGAATTTTTTTATTTATAATGGAAATTTTGCTAGAATTTTTTCGGTTATGCTATAAAAAATTGGCGATAGTTATGTCGACTGTAGTAAAAGAAATTCTTGAGGAGAGGAATCCTTGGCTTTTTGGTGGGAAGGCTTATGTTCCGGAATTCAGGAGGTTTATATTCTATAAGTTGGTGGGTTCTCTAAGTGGGGGTAAGATCCATGTGATACTCGGAGTTCGCCAGATTGGGAAGACTACTTTGCTGCAGCAGTTAGCTAATGAGATTTCCGAGAAGTATAATGTGTTCTATGTGCCTGTGGATGCGATAATTGAGCGTATCAAAAAGGATGCCGTGCTTGAGTCTATCTCCGTTGTTGAGAAATATTACTTGGGGAAGAAGTTGCATTTGGTGAAGAGGCCAGCAGTCATAATTCTCGATGAGGTTCACTTTGATAGTGAATGGGGGCTTCAAGTGAAGGTTATCTATGATAGATTGGTACAGTGGGGTGCACCAGTTAAGATCATTGCTACTGGTTCATCTACGATTTCAATAAAGACTGCCATAGCTAAGTATTTAACTGGCCGCGTAGATGTTGAGTATATGAATCCAATGTCGCTCACGGAATTTGTTGCTCTCAGAGAGGGGCTGAGGTCGGAGCTAATAGAGGCGATGGGAGAATCATTAAGAATATTCGAGGAGGACCCACTCTCAGTAGCGGAGGAGGTACTCGCTATAATATCTCCGATCAGACCAAGCCTCGAGAAGGCATTAAGTGAAATGCTTATCTATGGTGGCATGCCAGAAATACTCGCCAAGAATCTGAGGGGAGTTGATGCCCAGAGGCTTCTAGAATCATATGTCTACATCACACTATTCAAGGATATATTGAAAATCCTCGATTACCTAGGTGAGAAAATAAAACTAGCGGGAAAGCTTGATAAGCTCGTTAGGGTGATACTCTATAAGTCGCCACGGATTCTGTCAGTAAACGCGATAGCAACGGATCTAGGCATATCAAGCGAGACTGTTGAACAGTACCTAGAACTCATATTGGCCACACACCTAATCCAAAGGGCAGACAACTACTCCAAATCCCCCGCCGTGGAAGCGAGAAAGAAGAAATTAAAGTACTATGGTTGCGATACTGGAATAAGAAATGCGATCGCGTGGGGGGTAATGCCAAGGAAAATAACTCAGGAAGAGGAAGGTCTACTCCTCGAAAACTTAGCTCTAATCCACGCGAAGAGAATACTGAAAAGGATCAGCTGGAAGAAAAAACCCAAATTTATAAGGGTGAAGGATAGGGAGGGTGACATCGTAATGGAGTACGGAGAGAAAGTAACGCTGATTGAGGTTAAGAGGAAGGAAAGGAGGATAAGGAGACTACGAGATTACGGCATAGACAAGGTATTCCAAATAGCACTCTACGAAGAAGAGAAAGCAATACCAGCGGTAGTATTCATGCTAGCAGACCCGCTCTATACAACACTTAAGAAGCATTTTTATGGATTTTAAGTGAGACCGTTCTTCACAACCGTGCCATCATATATCAATCCATATCGAATGGTATCTGGCACGGCTGGAGTCATCACGGTCTCTCCCAGCCCTCTCACCGTAGGCTTTGACCTACGGGTCTCGGAAACTGGGAGTCACCAGTAATATTTAAATAGTTTAAATAGGGAAAACAAAATATGGTTATTGGATCAGAAATTATTATAATTAAAGTAGCATGTATGGTAAGGGAGCTGTGCCTAGCAGAGTGTGGGGTTCTGAGGAATGTATAGAATCCAGGTGAAAAAACCCGACATTAGGGAGATTGCGGATCATCTAGCCAATATATTGATGGGCTTCGATAATGTTATCTTCGCATATCTCTATGGCTCCTTCGCGAGGGGAGAATACCATAAGTTCAGTGATATCGATGTTGCTATCTATCAGAGAAGATATGATACTGAGGAATATCTCGAAATCTTAGCGTCTATAAATATTGAGGGAAGAGAGGTGGATCTGCGAATCCTCAACAATGCACCCCCATTCTTCAAATACAAAGTCATAAAGGAGGGAATACTACTATTCTGCAAAGATAAAAGGCTCCATGAGAACTTCGTCTTCTGGACTCTTGTCGAGGCTTTAGAGCTAATTGATGCTCTCAGAGAGATCCTATGGTCGAAGGTGCCAGGGCATGATCTATGAAAAAGTACTTGATGCATTAGAGTTCCTCAAGAGATATAGGAACATAACACCTGAAGCCCTAAGTGGTGATAGAAAGCTCTTAGGTAGTATTCTCTGGTATCTATATACTGTTGTTCAAGGCTCAATAGACCTTGGACTCAAAGTCATATCGAAACTAAAGCTCAAAATTCATCGCAATTAGCGAACTGTTGGGCTAATTCTTTGGTTTTCTACAGCATCTAGCTTTCCCACACGAGATCATTTTGGGAACGGCAAGAAGCATCAAAGGAAACAGAAACAGAATCATCGCCAAAATAGGCTCCTTTTCATCCAAACCCCTATGCCCACCGGACAAGTCCCAATGCGTGCGTCCAAGGGACGCACAATGTGCGTCCAGATTCCCTCGGCTGAAACCTCGGACATCGAGCTCCTCGTCGAATAAAAGCGGGGTCTTTGTGCATTGAGTTTTTCTCAAATTTTTGGTGTGCGTCCATGGACGCACACTTGCTTGTTGTCTGGATATATGCTGTTGCACTGTTGGATGTTGTATGCTCTTTTGGGTGTTGCTGGGCAGTGGTGTGAATGGTGCTGTCGAAAAACATTTGCTTTAAAATAGTCTATGTCTATTATTCTTTCTGATGGCGATATATGACTTATACTGAAGTGTCCACGCATATATCCCCCACAATGGCTGAGGACCTCCATGTATTTTTTGGTGATTCCAAGACATGTTGGAGGCTTGGTGCTAGATGCCTAAGGAAACTAGGACGTTCTAGATTGGAGTGGAGACGAGGTAGTGGCGTGGACGAAGCCGAAGTGGTATGAGAAGCTCGCGGTGCTATCCATTTTTATCCCGATGGGAGTAATATTCGCGATACCGCCAACCCCGCTAAGGATTGTGCTTGCAGTAGCGTTTGTCCTTACATGGTACTTCTTCCTAATGTTCGTGATTGAGGATGTAAAAACGAGGATAATAGCTTGGAGGATAAAGAGGGCCGCGGAGAGGAGGTATCACAGAAGGTATGCGCTCCAAAACCTATTCAGGAAGTATCCATGGCTTGAAACATACCTAAGGGAGGTTAGGAGAGCAGAGGAGCTCGGATTCCTGTACGTGCCAGACATAATTGTGAGTGATCCAGCAACAGCAAAAATAGAGATAAGAAGACCACCACCAGCAAGATGGATGATACTACAGCAAACGCAATATCAATCATTACAACAGGTTGAAACACCACGACGACCGCTGGAACAACCTGCTCCACAGATATCAGAAGAACAAATTTCTCAGAGCGGTGAGGAGGAGTTGCCGAGCGATCTTCAGCCAGTATTTGAGCTGATCAAACAGCTTGTCAGCGAATTGTCTGTGGAGGAGACGCATACGCTATTTAGGATTATGGCTGAGCTTAAGGGCTATGGCATGCTTCCCAAGGAGTATGTCGTGATGCAGTTCGTGAATCTTCCTCTTCAAACACTAACGAAATACTTGGAGAGGGGTTACATGCCCACTACTCCAAAGAGGGTTAGGGGGATGAAGGAGAGGGTGATACTCCCCACGTTGATGAGGGATCTTGAGGCCAGCACAATAATTCTTGTGGATGAGCTCACGAGACTGTCTGAGAAATACCCAAGACACAGGAGGAGGGTAGAGGAGATACTGCAGAGCCTAATGGAGTCACGAGAGGAGGAACAATCACAGGGAACATTGGAAGATGGAGAAGCATGTTAGAGCAACGAAGAGAGGATATTATTTTTTGTTCCCTTTTCCTGATCCGATACTTCACTTGAAATTCGACCAGTATACTGAGGTTGCATAGAAACCCAAACATTTGACCCAGTATAGAGCTTATTATGACACAATAAATTTGGTTGGATCATCTATAGAAATATGAGAAAAAACTATAAATTTGACATAATTTTGTACTTTATCTCTCCTAGCTTCATTATATACGTAACTATAAATCTTTTGTGATCTTCAGTAAAGATCAATAAAACAGCTATGCCACTAAGTGTTGCTAATCTAGCTAACCCATAGTCCATAGTTACTATCGCATCAAAATCATTGTCGATAGCATATTTTACTATCTCCCGATCTGAAGCATCACTAAGTTCTGTTTTTCCTATGTGAGTGAATTTTGAGTTAGGAAACGCCTTATAAAGTATTTTAAGGACATCGCCACCAACATTCTTATCTACTAATACTTTTAACTTCAGTCGTTTTATTTCTTTCTTGAACATATTATCAATAGTATCTTTGTGCGACAAATTAATACACCCGATAATACCTACTTATTAGACTTAATATAACTCCACACGTGGTTTAGTGGTTGAATGCAAAAACACCACTCCCAGACCCGACATTTGCTAACGGAATTCTTAAAACTATCCAGAACTTTTTGAAACAACCCTTCTACGCGAGAGTTTATATCGATATAATATCTTTGATTCCAGTAACAAAACAAAAGTTTTTGCTGCTTCAAAAGGGAGAAGTGTTTTATTGCAGGACAATCACGTGGGTTAAGCTTAGCACCCAAAAGTAAATTGGCCAAATTTAACCAAAATTCTGGTGTATTGGTTACGACTCTATATGAATTCTCAACAATTAACCTACGAATCGCGATTAGTCTTGGAACATCTGATTTATCGAGTTTTAATTCTGGAGCATTAATTGATAAGAAGCCATCGTCGTATACTGGCTGAAATTTGACTTCATCTATACCCCATCTCTCAGCAAAATCTAATAGTTGTCTAATATCTCCTAGGCTCGTATTCATCTTTGTCAAGACAACATTTATGGCAATTTTATAATCCCTTGATGAATCCGTAGCTAGTCTAATCAGATTATTTAATACTGACCTAAAGCTGGAATATGGTAGACCACGAAGATACCTATATTTTCTATGATCTAGTGTGTCGAGTGAGAAGACAATTTTAGAGACACCGAATCTCACAATTTTATTGGCTTTTTCTGGCGTCATTAAAAGACCATTTGTTATCAATATTATATTTTCGATAGGTAGGCTATGATAATACCCTAGAATTTTTTCAAGCTGAGGGTGTAACAATGGTTCACCGCCAGAAATAACGATAGTAGTTATATCGGAGTCCTCTATGAGTTCCTTAGGGCACTTTAATTCGTCAGGAGGAAAATGTCTTTGACTAGGTAAATGTCTGCTCCACTGACAGTACCTACAGTTCGAATTGCACTTATAGGTTATATCGATAACACACTCACGTGACATTATTATTCACTTTGGTGGGTTCCTAAGGCATAATATTTTATACCACGCTTGAGAAATTCATTTTTATGATTAATTAGTAATCTTCTACCGTCGATGATAATTGTTCCCTTCTTTATCTTGTCAATATTATGGAGCATAATCTCCTCGAACTCAGACCAGTCAGTGGCTATTACTATTGCGTCCACAGAACCTAATGCCTCGTTAGGGTTATTTATTGTCTTAATTTTGAGGTCTAGATGAACCTTGGATTTGTTCATGGCTACGGGGTCGTATACATACACATCATAACCAGAAGATGATAAAATATTGGCTAGCTCTATTCCTCTACTACCCCTGATATCATCAGTTCCTCCCTTGAAGCTTAAACCAAGTATTAGAATCCTTCTTGCATTTACTTTACTGATTATATCACTTACTTTCGTAATACGTTCGTTATTTATTTCTAATGCTGACTTAAGGAGACTCATATTTGCTCCGAGTAATTTTCCAAAAGTGAAAAACATCTTCGTGTCCTTAGGGAGACAACCACCCCCAAATCCTAACCCAGCTCCGAAATAATGGGGCGCAATACGAGAATCTAAACCTACGATTTTAAAAACATCACCGACGTCAGTGTTGGGTATCTTCTCGCAGAGATCTGCTATCATATTAGCAAAACTTATCTTAATGGCCAAAAAAGAATTCAAAACCAACTTAGATAGTTCGGCATTTTCTATGGTAGTTTGAATGATCTTTGGCTTGTTACCGACCCTTGAGTAGAAATCTTGCCAAAAGTCCGCAATTACTTTATATGTGCTATCATCGTCAACGCCAATAACCACAAAATTAGCATTAATTAGATCATTAATGGCAATGCCTTCCCTCAAAAATTCTGGATTAACGGCAATGCCATAGTCCTTTCCAACATGTAGTCCTATTTTTCTAAGATAGTCAATAAACAACATTCGTGTTGTTCCAGGAGGAACAGTACTCTTAATAACAATCGTCTTAAAACAACCATTCCTAATGATTCTTAGAAGTTTATCCCGTACATCCAATAAGTGTCGCGGATCGAATTTACCATTACTATCGATATTAGTGGGGACGGTAATAAAAATTATGTCAGCATCAATCAATATATTGTAGTCCGTGGAGACATCATACAAGCCCTTATTCATTGATCTGCTGAGAATTTCATTTAGCATACTCTCGTATACTGTGGGCTTTCCTTGCCTTAGAGATTCAACGACACTAGGAGATATATCGACGCCAACTACCCGAATACCAACACTAGTAAAGGTAGCTAGTAATACCTGTCCAACATGTCCTAGCCCTACTATACCTACCTTCATCTTGTTCAGCCTCTATTTTATATTGAATATTTCATCGGAAAATGACGCCGTTTGCATCCATATTTGTCTAGCTCGAAGCAAAAAAGCAT
>Ga0190313_1001601_pt1 | contig 11987 bp, 10 predicted proteins | sample 4870071011_MG_FD_169989 | JGI IMG/M metagenome (GOLD analysis project Ga0190313, IMG submission 169989) | Hydrothermal vent sediment bacterial communities from Southern Trench, Guaymas Basin, Mexico - 4870-07-10-11_MG | ecosystem: Environmental > Aquatic > Marine > Hydrothermal vents > Sediment ...
TATATATAGAGATTAATAATGACCCTGCAAAAAGTCAAACTGATTATCACAAAGCAAGTAAATTTAGTTGCCTTATTACATAAGATCTCCCATTATAGTTTGTGAAAAAAAATCTATTTTTTCTAATAATTATTTAATTTTCATCTTGTGTATCAATGCAGCATTGATATAAAAAGGTCTAATTATTATTAATTGTTAAAAACTATAAGGAAAATCCATATTGTCACATCATAAAGATATCATTGAGGTTAATGTTAACGTAAAGATGCCTGTTATTGCCCTGCAGACAATAGTTGAAAATTCAAAAAAAATAGTGGGGCTTGATAAAGAAAAAGGGTATTACCGCATAGACACCGCAGATAAGGTAAGCGAAATGATTTCAAAATTTCTTCTGGAAAACAATTTTGAAAAATTTGTTCAAGATATAGATAATTTTAAATAAAACCAAATAAAATGAATTGTTACCATCTTAGAAAGCTATTCTTTTTGACTTTCAGTTTTGCTTACTTTGCGAAATTCAGGTTTATGACAATACATTTGCCGATTTCCATTTCTGCAATCTGGTATAAACAGACACCCACAATTATGGATTAATCAGTTTCGTTTTATCTTATCTTTTTCCATAAGTTCTCAGCAGCAATAACAAGCAGGTAGGTTATGCCAGCAACCATTATTATTGTAGGTCCGCTTGAAAAACTATATTTATAGCTTATTGCGAGTCCTGTGCATGAAAAGAACATGCAAAAAATAACGGCAAACAGTATCATCTGCCAGATTTTTTTTGAAAAACGCCCGGCTATTGCTGCAGGCAGAGTCAAAAGTGCAATCACCATAATAATTCCCACAACCCGGACAAGCAAAACCACTGTCAACGCAGTAATACATAACATTAAAATATATAATAGCCCGACATTGATTCCACGCAAACCTGCAAATTCATCATCAAAGCATATAGCAAGTATTTTATTATAAAAAAGGATGGCAAGTACAGCCACAACAATATCAAGCGCTGCCAACATATAGAGATCTTTTGAAGAGATTAACAGAATATCTCCAAAAAGATAGCTTGTTATATCAAAATATCCTGGAGTAATATCAATAAAAAGAAGACCTGATGCCATTCCCACTGCCCATAGAGCTCCTATGGCAGTATCTTCTCTTTCCCCGGCATACAGCTTTACAATGCCAATAATCACGGCGGAAAGAACTGCATATACCACAGCTCCGTACATGGGATCGAACCATTCAAGCCCAATCCTTTTTTGCAGAAAAATTCCTGCGCCTATGCCGCCAAAGGCTGCGTGTGCAATTGCTCCTGCAATAAAACTTATTCTGTTTGTAACAACATATGTACCCATTATCCCGAATGCCAGACTGGCAAGTATCCCTGCAAAAAAAGCAAGCCTTAAAAATTCGTTACCAGGTTCAATAAGAGCTGTCAAAAACTCAAACATTACTATGGCCTTCCTCGCTGCACCTGTGGTCATGACGTATCATGCGAAGATCTCCACCGTATATATCCTTGATGATATGACCATTAATATTGCTGGTGGGATGAACGATTACCCTTTTATTAACGCATATAACGCTTTTGACAATCTTGGATACAAAACCGATATCATGGGATACTATAAGAATCGTCATGCGCTCATTGATTTCTTTTAAAATCTTCAGCAAATTCTCCTGAATATCAGGATCAACATTTGCAGTAGGCTCATCAAGCAAAAGAAGTTCAGGGTTACCGCATAATGCCCTTGCAATAAGAACCCGCTGTCTCTGGCCTCCGGAAAGATTATTGAACATGGTATCGAAAAAACCTGCCATTTCTACTTCATAAAGGGCCTGCTTTGCCAACTTTCTGTCCTTTTTGGAGTATCTGCCAAAAATACTGCTTCCAAGACGTCCCATTAAAACAACATCCATAACTGTAACAGGAAACTGCATATCCAATTGCATATACTGGGGCATATATCCAATTTTAGTCTTTGATTTAACCGGAGTCTCACCTAAAACAAGAATCTTGCCTTTGTCGGGTTTGAGAAGACCGAGCAAGAGTTTAAGCAAAGTTGTCTTGCCACCTCCGTTCGGACCGATAATTGTAGCAAATTCACCATGTTTTACATTTATATTCACATTTTCAAGAACAGGATTTTTATTATATGAGAATGAAACATCTTTTAAGACTATATCGTAATTAGTTTCCACAGCCATCTCCCCCTTTCACGGTTTTCTGTCTGGGATTCACGATTTTTCTAATGTTTAAATTGAACGAGGATTGGTGTTTTGCAAAGGTCTCTATTATTCAGGCTAATTATTTGTATAAGATTTATCCGGCTGAACAAGCAAAAGTTCTTTTCTTACTCTTTCATATCTCATTTGACAAATCTGTTCCGAAATCAGCCCCATCATAAATATGACAAGGGATGAAATAAAAAGCAGCATGCTCATATTTGTAAAACGACTATTTATTAAATAGGATATGACATAGTTGAAGAAACCCAAAAAAAATATCAAAAAACTAACCGGCAAAAAAATTCTCATTGGGGAAAAAAGCGTGCATATTTTGAGTATAATCATGAAGAAACGAACCCCGTCATTTATTATTTTTATTCCGCTTTTTCCTTTTCTTCTTTTTTTGATTTCAACAGGAATATATTTTACACTATATCCGCTTCTTAATACACAAAGAGTCATGGTGGTGGGATAGGAATATGTGTTTGGAAGAAGATGCAGGGTCTGATAAGCTATTATTGCCTTTACGGCTCTGAAACCGGATGTCAGGTCCCTTACCCTGAACTTTGATACATATGATGCCATACGGTTAAAGATAAAATTCCCCATGGCTCTGAATAATGAAGCCTGGGCATTCCCTGATCGTTTACCCACAACCATATCATACTCCGGCAGGTGCTTTACAAGTTTCCCGATATCTTCAGGGCTATGCTGGGCATCCCCGTCAATGAATACCAGAATTTCGCCTGTGGCTTCTCTTATGCCGCTTTTAATTGCAGCTCCGTTACCAATGTTATAAGGATGGCTGAAAACTCTTGCCCCTGCGCCTTTAGCTACTGCCGCCGTATTATCTGATGAACCATCATTTATAACAATTATTTCAAAATCAGGATATAGGGTTCTAATTTTGGAAACAAGACCTCTTATGGAAAGAGCCTCATTGAATGCCGGTATTATTACAGAAACTTTTAAATTATTGTCCATATTTAATAAAAAAAAAGGGCTTACGTTAAAACGCAATCCCTTTATTTTTCAGGTACTTTTTTTATGGCGGGGACGACGAGACTTGAACTCGCGACCTCCGGCTTGACAGGCCGGCGTTCTAACCAAAACTGAACTACGCCCCCTTTTTTGAAATCTTTTAAGAACCTCCCATTTCACCCAATTTAAAGCGTCTAACTCAAAGTTGAACGGATTAGAGGACCTTTCAAAGAACTCTTATTAAAATAATTTTTTATCAGTCTGGTAGGCGGAACAGGGCTTGAACCTGTGACCCTCGGCTTGTAAGGCCGATGCTCTCCCAACTGAGCTACCCGCCCATCTTGATAAAAAGACTGAATTGTTTAAAAAATAGTTTATACCGATTAATAAAAATAAAGTCAAGCCAATTTATATTATATTTAAAAATTATTCAGATTTGACATACTTCAAATTTAAATCATTATGCCATTTAAAGTGACGTTCCAACAGGCTGATCTTCTACAATAAGGGCATGAGAAAGAACCTCGTCCATATGCTCAACCGCAACTATTTCCATCTGGTTTAATATGGCTGTGGGTATTTCTTTTAAGTCCTTTTCGTTTTCCTTAGGAATAATAACTTTTTTAATCCCGCCTCTCATTGCAGCAAGAAGTTTTTCTTTTAATCCGCCAATTGGCAGAATACGGCCGCGCAAGGTAATTTCACCTGTCATGGCTATTTCCCTGTGAACAGGCTTTCCTGCAAGAGCGGATATAATAGAAGTACAAATTGAAATGCCTGCCGAAGGCCCGTCTTTTGGTATAGCCCCTTCAGGAACATGGACATGAATATCCTTTTCTTTGTAAAACTTATTGTCTATATTTAATTGATCGGCACGTGAACGGACATAACTGACAGCCGCTTGTGCAGACTCCTTCATAACATCGCCAAGTTTGCCTGTAGCACTCAATTCTCCTTTTCCAGGCATAACAAGTGTTTCAATACAAAGAAGCACGCCTCCCACCGATGTCCATGCCAGGCCGGTAACAATGCCCACCTGATCCGTATCCTCTATCTGATCAAATTTGAAACGAGGGATTCCAAGATATTTTTTTACAGTTGTTGCAGTTACACTGTAAACTTTCTTCTTCTCTCCACTTACTATCTCCCGGGCAAGCTTTCTGCAAATTGACGCAATTTCACGCTCAAGATTTCTTACCCCGGCTTCTCTTGTATATAGACGAATTATTGTTAAAACTGCATTCTTTGAAAAAGATACGTTTTTATTTTCAAGCCCGTTCAGTTCTATCTGTTTTGACAGCAGATGGTCTCTTGCTATAAAATATTTTTCATATTCGGTATAACCGGACAAACGAATTATTTCCATCCTGTCCTGCAGGGGCAGAGGAATATCCGGCAGGGTGTTTGCGGTGGTGATAAAAAGTATATCGGAAAGATCATAATCAACGTCAAGGTAATGATCATTAAAACTGTTGTTCTGCTCAGGGTCTAATACTTCCAGCAGAGCAGCAGAAGGATCGCCCCTGAAATCCATGCTCATCTTATCCACTTCATCGAGACAAAAAACAGGATTGTTGGCACCGGCCTTTTTTAAACGCTGAATTATCTTTCCAGGCATGGCTCCTATATATGTCCGCCTGTGCCCTCGAATTTCAGCTTCATCCCTGACACCGCCAAGAGAAAGACGTATATATTTTCTTCCAGTAGCGTTGGCAACGGATTTGGCGAGTGATGTTTTGCCTACACCAGGAGGTCCCACAAAACATAATATTGGGCCTCTTATCTTTTTAACCAAAGTCTGAACAGCAAGGTATTCCAGGATTCTTTCCTTTGGTTTTTTCAGCCCGTAATGATCATTATTTAAAATTTCTTCAGCCTTTTTAATATCATCCAGGGTTTCACTCTCTTCAAACCAGGGAAGACTTATCATCCAGTCAATATAATTACGCACCACAGTTGCTTCTGCGGACATGGGGGCCATCATCTTAAGTTTTTTAAACTCATGTTGAACCTTTTCAACAGCCTCTTCAGACATCTTCTTCTCTTCAATCTGCTGCTGAAGCTCCTTGAAATCGTTTGCCGGCTCTGCTGAGCCCATCTCTTTTTTGATGGCTCTTATCTGTTCATTGAGATAATAGTTTTTCTGGGTCTTTTCCATCTGTTTTTTTACACGACCCTTAATCGACTTATCCACACTGATAATTTCAATCTCCATTCTTATCAGTTCTATAAGAAAAAGAAGCCTGTCGCCAAGATTCAGGGTCTTAAGCAAACGCTGCTTATCCGCTATTTTAAATGAAAAATGCGATGCAACCGTGTCAGCCATTTGTGAAATATCGGTCATGGACGAAACAGTTTCCAAAAGATCTTTAGATATGCTTGGGTTGAGCTTTGCATATTCCTCGAAACTCTCAATAATGGTTCTTTGAAAAGCCATCTCTTCTGCTTCGGATATTTCACTATCTGTTAAAGGATCGAGTTCAACCTGAAAAAAACCCTCATTTTTTATAAAACGTGTGACCCTGGCTCTTGATTTTCCTTCAACCAGCGCCTTAACAGTGCCGTCAGGAAGACGAAGAAGCTGAAGCAGATTCCCAACCGTACCCACTCTGCTTATGTCATTTTCTCCAGGAGAATCCACGGTGGCTTTTTTCTGACTGACAAAAAAAATCTGTTTATCCTTGCCCATTGCATCTGAAAGAGCATTTACGGATTTTAAACGTCCCACAAAAAGGGGAGCCACCATATAAGGAAAAATCACAATATCCCTGAGCGGCAAGAGAGGAAGAATCAATCTGGAATGATCCGGTTTAATTTCTTTAAAATTATTCATGTTATATATCTTATTATTTTACTCTTCTATTTTTGATGTTCGTTATAACAAATTCCCTAAGCCTGCTTTTTTATCTGTTCATATAAAAGGATAGGCTCTTCATCGTTTAAAACAACTTCTTCTCCTATAACGCATTCCTTAACATTTTCAATAGACGGAATTTCATACATGATCTCAAGCATACATTTTTCAAGTATTGCTCTTAGACCACGGGCACCGGATTTTCTTTTTAATGCTTTTTCTGCAATGGCCAAAAGTGCGCTGTCGGTTAATCTAAGATTAACCCCTTCAATCTCGAAGAGTTTTTTATACTGTTTTATCAATGAATTTTTAGGTTCCGTCAAAATTCTTATAAGGGAATCACGACCGAGTTCTTTAAGGGTTGTAATTACGGGGAGCCTGCCCAAAAACTCAGGTATAAGCCCAAATTTTATCAGATCCTCGGGCTTGAGGTTTTTTAAAATTTCACCTGGCTCTTCCTCTTTAGATTTAACAACTTTTGCCCCGAAGCCCATAACATTTGATCCCATTCTCCTCTGGATTATGTGCTCCAGACCGGAAAAGGTGCCACCACAAATAAACAGTATATTGGATGTATCGACCTTTACAAAGTCCTGCTGAGGATGTTTTCTTCCACCCTTTGGAGGCACACTTGCGGTTGTCCCCTCAATAATTTTCAATAAAGCCTGCTGAACCCCCTCTCCTGAAACATCACGCGTAATTGACGGGTTGTCGGACTTGCTTGCGATTTTGTCTATTTCATCAATATATACAATGCCGCTTTTGGCTTTATCCACATCATAATCAGCATTCTGAAGAAGGGAAAGAATAATATTTTCCACATCTTCCCCCACATATCCGGCTTCAGTGAGACTGGTTGCATCGGCTATGGTAAACGGAACATTTAAAAATCTTGCCAGAGTCTGTGCCAGAAGAGTCTTGCCGCATCCCGTGGGTCCTATCAAAAGGATATTGCTCTTTTGAATCTCCACATCTCCTTTAATTACAGAAGAATTAAGCCTCTTGTAATGGTTGTAAACAGCAACAGCAAGAACCTTTTTGGCAGCATCCTGTTCTATTACATAATCATCAAGCATCGCTTTTATCTCTTTCGGCAGCAACAGCTTGTCTTCAGCACCTTCATCATTTTCAATTTCTTCTTCAATGATTTCACTGCAAAGCTTGATACATTCATCACATATATAAACAGCCGGCCCTGCAATGAGTTTTGTGACCTCTTTTTGATTTTTGCCGCAAAAAGAACAGAAAAGATTTTCGTTTATGTCGTCTTTGTTTGTCACTTTTTTGCCTCCGTTTTTTCGGGTTGGTCAATATCATCCCTGTTAACCATGACATGATCAATTATTCCATATACCTTTGCTTCTTCTCCTGACATAAAAAAGTCCCTGTCCGTATCTGTCTGTATCTCTTCTAAAGATTTGCCGGAATGTAATGCCAGTATTTGATTAAGGGACTCCTTCATGCGCAGTATCTCTTTTGCCTGAATTGCAATGTCGGAAGCCTGACCTTGAAATCCGCCCATGGGCTGATGAATCATAATTCTTGAATTTGGCAGAGAATAGCGTTTGTTGTGGGTTCCGGCACATAAAAGCAAAGCACCCATGCTTGCTGCCTGACCAATGCAGACAGTAGCTATATCAGGTTTAATATACTGCATTGTATCATAAACAGCGAGACCGGAAGTTACCACGCCGCCAGGAGAATTAATATAAAAATTAATATCCTTTTCAGGTTCTTCTGATTCCAGAAAAAGAAGCTGAGCTATCAAAAGGTTTGCAATCTCATCATTCATTGTTGTTCCGAGAAATATAATCCTGTCTTTAAGGAGCCTTGAATAAATATCATAGGAACGCTCCCCCCTGCTGCTCTGCTCAATTACCATGGGTATTAACGGCACAAGAACACCTCCTTTTATGAATACAGACTATTCTTTATCATTATCGTCTTTTTTTTCTTTTGAATCAGGCATGTTTTTAATTTCAGGCTCGACTTTTTCAACATTACCACTATTAATAATAAGCCTGATGGCGCTTTTTTCAAGTAAGGTATACTTTAAAAATTCAAGATTATCTTTATTTTGTTCATAATATTTTTTTATTTCTTCAACAGACTGACCAAAATCCCTGGACATTTCCACATAACCCTCTTCAAGTTCATCGTCGGAAAGTGTTAAACTCTCCTGATCGATTATTTTTTCCAGGATAATATGCCGCCTAACCTGTTTAATGGCTGTATCACGAGATCTTTCAGCAAGTTTTTCCTTTGTCATGCCAACCTGCTCCAGCGTCATATTATGATGTGCAAAAGAACGTTCAGCTTCTGCCACAATGCCTGCTGTTTCATGCTCAATCATCGCCTCAGGAACTTCGAAATCCTGACCTTCTAATAAAGATTTAAAAATCTGTTCATTTATTTCCTGCTCTTTTCTTTTCTCATACCCTGTATGAAGGTTGTCTACAATGGCCTGTTTCAATTCTTCAATAGAATTGTACCTGCCAAGCTTTTGTGCCAGAGCGTCATCAATTTCAGGAACATTCTCAATTCTTATTTCATTAAGAGTTGTTTTGAATAATATTTCAAGACCCGCCAGTTTTTTAATTGAGTAGTCCTCTGAAAAATCAATAGAAATTTCTTTTGATTCTCCAATATTCATTCCTATAATGGCGTCATCAAATTCTTTTGTAAAATGTTCCGACCCGACCTTTAAAGCAAAATTTTCTGCTTTGGCATAACCCTTAAAAGGCTCCCCGTCTTTAAAGCATTCATAATCAATAAAGGCAAAATCATCAACACGCACAGGTCTGTCTTCATCTACAGGCACTTTGTCAGACATGGTTTTCTGAAGCATTTGAAGTTGAGCGTCAACCTCTCCGTCTGAAATTTTATACTGGGTCTCTTTTAAGGTAAGACCTTTGTAATCTATATCTTTAATTTCAGGTTTGACTTCTATTGTAACCTGATATTTGTATGGTCCCTTTCCTTCAAGCTCTGAAGGCTCAACAACAGGCTGACCGACTATCTTAAAATCTTTTCCCTCGAAAGCTTCAACCATAGTTTTTTGCACAAGCTTGGAAACAACATCAGAATTAACATCTTTTTTATAATACTTTTCCAAAACATTACGGGGTGCCTTGCCTGGTCTGAAACCTTTAACTTTAGCAGTTTTCTTAAGTTCTTTATAAGCCGAATCGAGCTCACTGATAACTTCTTTTTCAGGAACTTCAATCTGCAGGCTCTTTTTTACAGGAGTAACATCCTTAACGGTAACTTCCATCTTTTTCCTTTCTGACAAGCCTGTTTCATTTTCAGGCGCCTTTATAAAAAATAAAATATTATTGATTGGTGCGAGAGGGGAGACTCGAACTCCCATTCTGTTGCCAGAGCTGGATCCTAAGTCCAGTGCGTCTGCCAATTCCGCCACTCTCGCACGATAAATTAAACAGCTAAAAAAATATTTATGTAAAATCTAAAACTTGACATAATAATCAGATATATTACGATTTAAGAATAAAGACTTTTTTATTCACTTAATTTTTTATTCAAATTCAGCTAAGTAATATCAAACAGATATTGTGTCAAGCAAATTTAAAATAACCTGTTATGTTAAGACATTGCAACTTTCAGTTAATAAAAAATAATTTTATGTTTTTTAATATTATTATATCAATACTGTTTACCTGTTCTTTTATGGTGTCAGACGCTCTGCCTGATACAGTGTCTAAAATATGGACAGTTAAGAATGCAAATACTATTCCAGACATTAAAATAAAAAACATTATTATTGATCCAGGTCATGGAGGTTATGACAAGGGAGCTAAGGGACCGGATGGAAGCCTTGAAAAAAACATAACACTAACACTTGCCCACCTCATTGCAAATCAACTTAAAGGCAGCTACAGCCCTTTTATAATAAGGACAGGTGACTATTTTATTGACATACCTTCGAGAGCCTCTTTTGCAAATAAGAACAAAGGTGACCTGTTTATAAGCATTCATACAGGAGGCAGTTTTCTCCACAAGGCAAGTGGTGTCTCAATTTACTATGGAAAAAAAATTTCAGAAAATATCTGCCTTTTTGATACAGCGTCTCATAAAATATATAAAGACAAAAGCTCTGAACTTTTATGGGATAATCTTCAAAATTATCATATTGCATCAAGTAAAAAATTTGCGGAATTATTAAAAAAACATATAGTGGAAAATATATCTTTTTTTGACATTAACATAAAAGAGGCTAATCTTCTACTTTTGCAAGGGGTTGATATGCCTGCAATATTAATAGAAACAGGCTGTATCACCAATCCCTTTGATGAAAAAAAACTGCTTGATTCTGACCTGTTGACAGATTTTGCAAGGGGAATCGCTTTGGCAATAGATGTTTTTTTTAAAAAATAAGATTAAATTTAAATTTAAAACCTTGTATGAATAAAAAAAACATGATAGTTAAAAAAAATCGGGGCGTGGCGCAGCCTGGCAGCGCGCCTGCTTTGGGAGCAGGAAGTCGGAGGTTCAAATCCTCTCGCCCCGATCAATACAATTCAGATGGATTGAGCCGATTTCAAAATATTCAATTTCGTTGGAGGTCTTTGTTCAATCGCTTTGTTAAATCTCATGGAAGGCAAAAAATTTAACCACTTTGAAGACACTCAAAGTATTTCGAGGATTAAATTTATTTTTTAAGGCTTAAAATTGGATAAATTGCGTTTCGTAACAGCCTGTCGGGTGAAAAAATTTATTATAAATACTGCCAGACCTTCAATGTCTTCTGTTGAAAACCTTGGCACCTCAGTATCAATATCAAAATCGCTGATTACAGCAAACAGACGTTCATCTCCTGCACAAAGTAATTTCATGGGCAAGTCTTTTCTGTTTGGCCTTATGATTTCAATCTTGAAATTATCGCCGGATTTATAGCCTTCAGTTAGAATAATATCCACATTATTAAAAAAATGCAAAAGCTCATCAGGCTTGTGGTCATACACCACATCCATAACAATCCCGATCTGATCAGGCGATGATATCATCGACACATCAGCGCCGGCCTGCTTGTGCCTCCAACTGTCTTTTCCAGGTTTGTCCATCTCAAAGCCGTGGATATGGTGTTTAATGGTACCGACCTTAAACCCCCTGCTTTTAAATTCGGGAATCAGTTTTTCCATTAAAGTCGTTTTTCCTGTTCCTGAACTGCCGACAATGGAAAGAATAGCAGGTAATCTGTTTTTTTTTATAGTATTATCGTTCATCACAATGCACACGTACTTTTAATTATAAAAAAAGAAAGGATATATACACCATTTTTAATAGATAACGTAATTGAAATTAAAAAGCCAGAACCATTTGTCGATATAATTCCATTACTGAGCTTTCGTGCCTTGCCGGCCTGCTTATTCAAAGTAGATAAAAATTCAAAGTAGATAAAAAAAAATATGTGATCCCCATATTTTGCAGCAATGTTGCAATTATTGCGAAGTTTATTATAATATTTTATATTAAATTTTGTAATATTTAAAAAACATTTTTTACCAGGAGCAACTATGCTGTATGGAACATACCGGTTTTTTTGTGTCTTTGAAAATGACGCATACCTTCCGCATTATAAGGGATCAACTTTCAGGGGAGTCTTTGGCAGGGCATTAAAAAAGGTTGTCTGCGCTTTAAAAAAACAGGACTGCACGCAATGCCTCTTAAGACAAAGGTGTATATATGCCCTTGTCTTTGAAACTTCAGTCTCTCTAAATGTACCTGAAGGTTCAAGAACAGCATCACCTCCCCACCCGTTTGTCATAGAGCCGCCCTTAACAACTCAAATAAAATTTTCAAAAGGCTCTTCCTTTAATTTTAATCTTCTTCTTTTTGGTGAAATCAACAACAGCCTGCCGTATTTCATATATGCATTTGATCATATGGGCATAATAGGAAT
>Ga0190313_1001602_pt1 | contig 11986 bp, 11 predicted proteins | sample 4870071011_MG_FD_169989 | JGI IMG/M metagenome (GOLD analysis project Ga0190313, IMG submission 169989) | Hydrothermal vent sediment bacterial communities from Southern Trench, Guaymas Basin, Mexico - 4870-07-10-11_MG | ecosystem: Environmental > Aquatic > Marine > Hydrothermal vents > Sediment ...
ACTCCCATATGAATTTGCTGAGGGGCTCGGCTTTATAAAGCTTTTCTACTACCTAATGGACACGGACTATGATGTCATAATTTTTGATACCGCGCCCACGGGACACACAGTAGAATTGCTAAAACTGCCGGAGATTCTGGAGAGTTTCTATGTCAAATTGATAAAGTTTAGGTTGAGGATTTCCAGATTCTTCTCGAAGGTTAAAAAGCTTTTCGGTCTGGGCTATGATGATAGTGCTGATACGGCTCTGAGATTATTAGAAGAGACAAAGGAGCACATTACGCAGGTCAGACAAACACTGACAGATGAGAATAAAACGGAGTTCATAGTTGTTATGATACCAAATGAGATGTCAATCCTAGAAAGTGCTCGTCTAATAGAACAGCTGAGTTTTCACGGTATACCCAACAACAATATCATTATAAATTTCGTCAGAATCTATGGAGGAGAATGCAAGTTTTGTTTACTCATGTCCAAATACCACGACAAGCAACTCCGAAAAATAAAGGACGAATTTGGCGATAAGAAGCTTTGGGTAATACCCTATTTTTCAGAGGAGATAAGGGGTAAAGATTCTCTGAGAAAGGTAAGCGAGGTTATTGGAGAAATAGACATTGGAAAAGCACTAGAAATACTCCCACAGGGCATAACGATCGATTGAACTATCCTTTCCCGAAGCCAGCAACAAAGCTGTTAGTGTCCCTAGATAAAAATAACTCTCCCGCGGAGTGCTAGTGTTTCTGGTTTTCTAAGCAAGTATTTAAATAAGCTGTTTTGAAGATAATGAATAACTGCTAATAAGGTGATTGAGGGTAGCAAAGAAAAAGTCTAAGAAAACCGAATACACAAAAAATGACTTCGAAAAAGACATTGTGGGCAGGATAAAACGTGAGTTCCTAAAGGAATATCAGGAGCTCGATGAGAGATTCGATATTGATCGTGGAAAAATGCTAAGAGCTGTGATCGAGCACCTCCTAGATACTCTCTCCTTGGATTTCGATAGACGAAAAATAAAACGGGCTACGGAGATGCCAGCGATAATAATATATCGGAAGACTCAGCCGAATCCCCAGCCAGTGTGTTTCATATACGCCGAGTTCCACTTCAAACAAGCGCTGATAACAAATGCTGATAACGCCACAAAATTGCTCAAAAGCCTATTTCCAAGGGCGGTCGCGGTGTACGTCGCTCTTGATAAGGAGCCAGAAAAAATTAAGAAGTCAAAGTTTAAGCATCTCGACGAGCTGATATATGGGTCCGATTTTGAAGAATGTTGGACAAAACTTCGTAGCTTCTTAGCGGAGAGTGTCTTTGGAATTTCCCAATGATACACAAGCAACAATGTTTCCTACTGCTTAGTGGTGTTGATTTATAGGCAATTTTTCTTAGGATAAACTCTGATAGTATCTTCAGGGGGTAGGAATGTGGCTGATTTCTACAGTAGTGGGCCCCGTAGTTATTGATGATGATGGTAACATAGCTGGATATAGGATATATGGAGGAGAGAGACCCGTCCTCGATGAAGCTGTTAGGAAAATCGCTCAGCTCGAAAAGAATGAATGTCCGCAGGAATTCAAGGATCTGATAGAGGAGTTAGGAATAAGTGAGATAAAAACGGATAGTGAATCGATAGTAAGTATTCTTCGAAAAGAATTCCCAGAACTGAAGATCAGTTTGGTTGAGGGCGGAGCTGAATTAGCTAAGGTAAGGGAAAGTATTCATGGTTTCCTAGCGGATCTCTTCGGTGTGTATGAAGAATACGTCAAATTTGCAAATGCTGTTGCTGTTGAGGTAACCAAAGAGAAGCTTCGTGAGGTTGGAGAACAGCCAGACAAGATGATAATCCAGGCAATAACAATGATAGAGGAGCTCACGGAGACTATCAATGCGTTCATAGCGCATCTAAGAGAGTGGTACGGAATAATATTCCCTGAGCTTGGAAAAATAATTGCAGACCACGAAAAGTTTGCTAGGATTGCATATGAAATAGGAAATCCCCATAGACTTCTCGAGGGCCCAGAAGACGAAAGGGAAGCATACATCGAAAAACTCCGAGACATAGTGAAAGATAAAAAGAAAGTCGACAAGATACTAGAAGCACTAAGAACATCAGTTCTCGTAGGAATCACAGACGAAGACGAGCACCAAATACGATCAGTAGCAAAACTTATTCTAGACATGTACAACCTACGTGAAAACCTACAGAAATACCTAAGAGAGCTCATGGAGGATACATGTCCAAACATAACAAAGCTCGTCGGACCAACAATAGGAGCCAAGCTAATACGTAAAGCTGGTGGTCTGAGACAGCTAGCATTGAAGCCAGCATCAACAATACAAGTTTTAGGTGCTGAAAAAGCTCTCTTCCGGGCTCTTCGGGGAAGAGGAACACCACCAAAACATGGTATCATATTCGTTCATCCACTAATATTTAAGGCACCATGGTGGCAAAGAGGTAAAATCGCTAGGACTCTTGCGGCGAAACTAGCGATAGCTGCGCGTGTAGACTACTTCTCTAAAGAATACATCGGAGATGAGCTATGGAATGAGCTTCTACAGAGGGTAGAGGAGATAAAGAAGAAATATCCAAAACCACCTCCAGAAAAAATAAAGAGGAGAAAGAAACCCAGAAGGAAGAGAAGACAAAAATCTTAACTTTTTCCGTCCGTCCATGCCCTAAATTCTAGTTTCTAATACCCGAAAGTTTAAATTACCTTTTTTCTTAACACACACTAATGTAGTATAAGTTATCCTAGAGTAGCACCACACGTTGCTCATCGAAGTGATAGGAATGCCAAGCTTATTCGTGGAGGCAGTCCGCCCATTCGCTAGGCTAGTCCCAGTAGTCAAAAAACCAGAAAGGAGCCCCAGTTTCAGACTAAGACTTCTGTATACAATGATTGGAGTAGTAGCATACTTGTTGATGATGAATGTGCCCCTATGGGGAATCAATGTGGAGCAAGGCTACGACATATTCTGGTCACTGAGAGTAATCCTAGCCTCTTCTAGAGGAACACTAGCAGAACTAGGAATAGGACCCATAGTGACTGGGGGCCTAATCCTCGAGATCCTAGCTGGATCAAAAATGATAGACATAGACTTCTCAGATCCAGATGACAGAAGGGCGTTCAATGAAGCAATGAGAGGGATGTCCGTCCTGATGATAATTTTTGAGTCAAGCGTCTACGTATTGGGAGGAGCATACGGAACTCTCCCCCCAGACAAAGCGTTCGCAGTATTTCTCCAACTAGCAGTAGCAAGCGCAACAATACTAATGCTCGACGAAGCCATAAGATACTATGGACTGGGCTCAGGGATATCACTATTCATTCTGGCGGGAGTAGCACAACAAATATTCTGGTCACTATTCTGGCCCTTCCCAGCAAGCGACGGGCTACCAATAGGATTCTTCGCAGCATTAATAGCAATACTCACAGGAAGCGGAAGAATAGAGGAAATATTCCTAAGATGGAGCGCACCAGACCTAGTAGGACTAGTAGCAACGATATTCGTCTTCATAATCATCATATACCTAGAAAGCACCAGAGTAGAAATCCCAGTCGAACACGTAAGATTCAAATACAGAATGACATACCCCATCAAACTCATGTACAGCAGCAACATACCAGTCATCCTCGCAGGAGCACTATTCGCAAACATAATGTTCTTCTCACAAATACTATGGTCACAATACCCCAACAACTTCTTCGTAAGCCTACTGGGAGCATGGACAATACAACAAACAAGACAGGGAAGCAGACCAATACCCACCGGAGGAATAGCATACTTCACAGTACCACCGCGAAGCCTACTAGCAACACTAAACAACCCAATACGAGCACTGGGATATTCATTAATCATGATCGCTTCATGCTGGATGTTTGCGCTCCTCTGGGTGGATGTAGCAGGGTTGGATCCGAAGAGTATTGCTCAGCAGCTTCTTGCTTCGGAGCTTAAGATTCCGGGTATTCGTGCTAGTGTTAATGAGGTTGCGAATTATATTGCTCCGTATATTTATACGGCGGCTTCTCTTTCGGGTATTCTTATTGGGGTAATTGCTGCTTTGGCTGATTGTATGGGTGCTTTTGCTACGGGTAGTGGTATTCTTCTCGCGACGAGTATTACTATTGGTCTTTACCAGGAGATTGCTCGGCGGTACATCGAGGAGGTCCCCGGCACCTTCAAGAAGCTCCTATTTGGTAGGACGTTCTAGTTTACTCAACATTTTTCATTTTTGTATATTCTTGTCTCTTAGAACCTATAAATTTGTGCTAGATAAGCCTAATATTCACGTAGGTTTTTACTGCTTTTCGTTATGGAACGTGATTCGCTCAGAAGTAGAGTTGTGTTTAGATTTCTTGGTTAGATGAGCCTAAAAAGTACTTTTTGAACATGTTGACAACTAATTCTCCGATAAGACTACTCTCCTCGGGTGTCCCGCTCAGCGATTTTCCTATTCTCCTTATAAGCCCAACTACTGGCAAGAGATATTTTTTGTGTTCAATTTTCGCCATAACTATGTAGTCGGAATCTTCGGGGATGTATGCTACCCAGAGATTTTGATAAATAACACGTCGTCCTGTTTTTCGGTAAATATTATACATTTTGGCTACAAGCGCCATAGACTGTAGGGCCACCGACTCGGGCCAGTCAACGAGTATCTTAGCTTTGTCGTCATCAAAAACGACAGCCGAGACGAGACCGCCGCCACTAAATACCAAGATTCGTTCTACGTATCTTGTTGTAGCCTTACTTCCTTTCTTTTCCATAAGCATCACTTCATTCAGAAACTTAAGTTTCTGCTTACTATTTCTACCGAAATCTTTTTGGCGAGGTGACGGTCTTTATTCATAGGCCTCCCTCGATGAGTTCTCTAATTAGGGATGGCCCCTAATCTCTCTTGAGTTTCTTTTCATTTTTCCCTCATGACTATGCAATCTCTCAAATATTCAGACCAAATTTCACTAAAAAGTCAAATTTATAAGAGGCACAATGAACATTGCGATCTCCAAGTACAAGTCCCTATTAGTGTTGGTAATCAATCTCTATGAGAATGGTTGATAGGCTTCCAGTCTTTAGCATTTCTAGAAATTTCTGTCCGATGGTGTGTTCTTCCATATTAGATTCATCAAATCTAAGTAGCCCCCAGGCACGGACCAAGACAAAAATATGTAGAAAGTCTATTTTTTGCTTAATATAGCAATTATTTTATGGGCTATGTATTCTGCAGCACGTTGCTGTGCTTCTTTTGTTTGTGCCCCTATGTGTGGCGTTAGTAGAACATTGTCGAATGTGAGTAACTTCGCGATTTTTGGATTATCTGGCTTAATGTTTGTATCTGCAGCAAAACCCGCAAGGATTCCTTCTGATAGAGCATCTATTAGGGCATCTAGGTCTATTATTTCCATCCTTGAGGTAGTCACCAAATAAGTGCCTTTCTTCATCTTGGAAAATAGTTCGTATCCAAAGAACCCTCTTGTTTCTTCTGTGAGTGGTAGGTTAATACTAATAATGTGTGATTCTTCGAGTAGCTTTTCTAGGGGCGTTGGAATAAGAGGTGGCTTTACCATGTGTAGTCTCCGTCTGTAGCCGAGAACCCGCATGTTGAAGCCATAGTGGGCGATTGTCCCTAGGCGTGTGCCAATGTTACCAGCACCTATTATTCCAAGTGTTTTTCCGTAGAGCTCCATACCCATGCACTCCTTCTTGGCCCAGTTGCCCTCTAAGAGCCTTCTGTATCCATGGTATGTTTTACGAACTAAGGATATTATAAGTCCCATTGCTAGTTCGGCTACGGTTTGTGCAGTTGCCTCTCCAGCGTTTATGACTATGATTCCTCGTTCCTCAGCATACTTAACATCAATGTTATCTAATCCAACGCCTACGCGTGCTATAACCCTTAACTTTCTCCCCATGCTGATGATTTCCCGCGTAACCTTTGTTCGTGACCTGACGGCTATGGCGTCATATTCTCCGACTACTTTTTTGAGTTCCTCATGTTCTATGTCGGGGTAATAGTCAACTTTGAGCCCTGCTTTCCTCAAGATTTCTATGAGTCTATCCGATACTGGATCGGTGATTAATACTCTCATGGCTCACACCCAGTCACCAGCTTTATCTTCTTTGAAACAGATAATTTATTAGGTGAGTTCCCGCGGAAGAGGTGTTTGTATGGAACCTATACTGATTGATGGTTCATATGGGGAGGGTGGCGGGCAAATATTTAGGAATTCTCTTGCATACGCTGCCGTAATGTTGAGGCCAATAAAGATTATTAATATTAGAGCAAAACGCAGAAATCCGGGGCTTCGCCCCCAACATCTAACAGTTCTAAATGCGTTAGCTAAAATAACAAATGCTAGAGTGTACGGAGCTGAAGTTGGATCTAAAGAAGTAATATTTAAGCCAAGGGAGATACGCGGAGGAAGTTATAGATTCGACGTGGGTACTGCGGGATCAATAAGTCTAGTTCTACAAGGAGTGCTCCCCGTGTTGTTATTTGCGGATAAGGAATCGAGTGTTGAGATTAGGGGAGGTACGGATGTGTCCTGGAGTCCACCTATCGACGCTATAAGATTCGTTCTAAGGCGTGGGCTAGAGCTTTTTGGTGCGAGTGTTGATATTAAGGTAATAAGACGGGGGCATTATCCCAGAGGAGGTGGGATTGTTAGGGTACATGTAGAACCTGTAGATTTTCTGAGGCCTATTGAGCTGTTGGAACAGGGAAAGATAAAACAGATCTGCGGGATAAGCCACTGTGTAAGGCTTCCAGATCACGTTGCGAAACGCCAAGCTAACGCTGCAAGAAGATTTCTGGAAGAGAAGGGTCTCAGTGTTAATATTGATGTGGAGTATTACCCGCCCAACAAAGACCCACATCTAGGTCCAGGTTCTGGAATAGTACTCTGGGCCGAAACAACAGCAAATGCTTTGCTCGAGGGGGATGCGTTAGGGGAAAGAGGAAAACCCGCAGAAAAGGTCGGTGAGGAAGCGGCTTTGGAGCTATATGATCAGATAGTAAAGGGCGGTGCTGTCGATAAGCATCATACAGATCAACTAATAATATTTATGGCTCTTGCAAAGGGAGTATCGAAGATAAGGAGTTCGGAGATAACAATGCACACATTAACAGCAATTCACATTGCCAACAAAATTATTGGTGCAAAGTTTGATTTAAATGGGAAACTTGGAGAGCCCGCTATGCTAGTTGTACATGGTGTGGGGTTGATGAGAGCAAGACTTTGAGTATTTTATATCACTATTTTGTTTTGGTTTCTTTGAAGATTTTGATTAGAATCTTTGTGGGAGATAACAATGAGCAAGGCAAGATCAAAGTTCCGTGTTCCGTGGATTTTCAAGCATAAGCTTAGGCTGCATAAACCGAGGTATAGAATCTCAACTATAGACCTTGGCTTAGAGAAGGAATTTAATCGTTTGATAATATATGGGTTGCTACTATTAGTGTTAGCTGTACTGTTCGGTGGGGTTTTCCTGATAGTATATCAATTCACACCACCCATCATAGAAATCGGTGGGCGGGCAGCTCTTATATACCCAGGACTCTCACGTGAAACATTGACCGAGTTTCTATTGGTAGTGATAATATTTCTGATTGCGGGGGTTGGGACGTATCTACTAAGAAGCGCGGTTAGGATGGAAGAGGAGGAATGGTCTGTCCAGATGTCTGTAGGGATGTTTTTGCTTCTTGCGGCGGCTCTTGTATTATGGATAATCTTCTCTAGTAAGATCGGGCTCCTTAGATGAGTCGGTGCCCCTAGTTGCAATTCATACACTTTTTTGGTGAAGAAGAACCATTTGTTGTGGAATTGGGAATAGCTCATGTAGATGAGCTTTTTCTGCATGAGGAAATAGTTCCAGAGGCGCTGAACCATCTAATAAACTCTCTTAAAAGGAGTAATGTCCAATCAGACCCAATAATTGTTGATAGAAAATCAAACGTAGTATTGGATGGTACACATAGGGTTAGTGCATTCCGAGAAATGGGTTACCCATATATCTTGGTTGCATATGTTGACTATAACCATCGTATGATAGAGCTCAAGCGGTGGTTTCGTGTTCTAAATGGCCCAGAAGAAGCATTACTAGATGCTTTGAGAGATGTAGACTATGAGAGAATCAATGCTGCCAGAATGGATCCAAGATCTTTAGATGACAAAATAGCGGTCATAAGAGGCGATGACATATTTATCATTGAGACGCGCGGAGATGTCTTCAAAAAATACTCTCTATTACGCAGATTCGAAAAAAAGCTGATCAAAAATGGAGTAAAAATAGATTACATAACCGAACATGAAGCCATAGATTTCTGGTCGAAAGGAAAAACAATTCTATCCACACCTAAAATCACTAAGTATGATGTGGTCATTTATGCGAGACAAAACAAAGTTTTTCCACCAAAATCAACTCGTCATGTTTTTCCTCTAAGACCTATTTTCGTGAATTTTCCTTTGCATCTCTTAAGATCCTCCAATATGAATGTAGATACTCTGCGTGAGGTGCTGAGAGAATATCTTCTTGAAAAAGTTGCACTAAAAATAGAAGGCCGTGTCGTTATAGACCGCTTCTATGAAGAAAATTATCTCCTAGTCTTCATCTAGGTGGTCAATCTGCCACGGGTACTCATATACATATTTGACAGGTTTCCAGTAGGATTCATGTCTGATCTAGAAGATAGCCTGTCTAAATTGAAAATGGAGTATCCTCGCCATATAATGTTTTTTAAGGTTGTCCCGGAGAGAAAGAAGCTTGCCATATTATTGAGGAGTAGCAAACGAGATGTGATAGAACGTATTGACAGTGTAGTTGGTATGATAGCTCATAAGTTTTCTGTCTCTGTTCAGAGTAAGATAAATAGGAGGGCTAAAAGAAAGAATATTCACATCGGTACGCTCGCAAGACTTTTATTGATGGGTATGTTGCTTGATTACGCGTACAGTATGAGTGTGCCTGATGAGACAACCAATAGTATCTCAAGCGTGGAGATGTTAGGATCAGAGGCATTTATGGAAAACGATGAGATTCTCGGAAAGATTTTGTTAAGGAAAGATGTTGGTTTTTGCGAACTTAGAGTCCATATAGAGAGGTTAGGATTATCAAGAGGAGAACTATTGGTGGCTATAGCTATGTATATGCTGAAGAGTGGGGGAGACATGGAGTCCATCGTTGAACTCTCAAACTGGGCCTTTAACATGAATTATGAGGATGTATTAAGGATAATCAAAGTATTGGGGGATAAGAAGCTAGTGAAAGTGAGCTCGGGAGAAGGAAGAATAACACTATCATTGCCACTTCTCATAAGCCTTAGAAAAACGATTAGCCTTACGACGGAGATTCTTAGGAGATTAAAGTATATCTCTAGAAAATTAGAAGACAGTGAGCTTCTTAACAAAATAGGTGGCTGGGATATATTGATCTTTAATAAGGATGTTGTTGAGAGAAACCAGCTAAGATTGGTCGCAAGAAAAATTTTGGCAGAAACCAATCTCACAGAAGGGCAGATCAGTGAAGAAAATCTGATTCCCATTCTGTATCTTATATCGAGGAGAAGGAGAGTTATTGGCATGTCAATTCTTAAAAGTATTGTGGCAGAAATTACTAAGCTTACTGGATGATGACCATTTGAAAGAGGAATTTATAAACTGTTATTTTGTGTTGATGTGTTTTATGAGTTCCTATTCGCTATGGCGAACATACTGGTGAATCGAATGAGTTCTCAAGAATTTACCGACAAGAGCGAGGCGCAAAAGAAAGATGATGTCAACCAACAAGGCTTTGATGGGGATTTGTCTGAGATAAGCATAGAAAGTTTTTTTGAGGCTAATGGGATAGATATCGACGAACTAACAACATTTTCCGAGCAAGCTAAGAAAGCAATGGAAGGAGAACCCGAAGCGCTACTAGATCTTCCGCATGATGAGGTCATGGAAGAACTTCGAGAAAAACAAAAGAAGATAGAGGAGGCATTTAACAAAATAATTAAGCTCCGCGATGAGATACTATCAAAATTACGGGATGAGAAAGCCAAAAGAGATGACTTTAATAACAGGGTTAGGGAATTAGCGGCAAAGATAAGGGAACTTGTCGAGAAGAGGAATGAGCTTCAGAAGTATGTGGATGAGAAGAAGCAGGAACTTAACACATATAGGCAAACACTAAGAGAGCTGAGCAACAAGCTTGAACTACTTCAAAGAGAGATAGAGGGGTTCAGCCTTCGTAAGGAAAGAAGGATTAAAGCTCAGATACGCAAATATGAGATGGTTCTTGAGCGATTCAATATACCGCCCGATCTAGAAGAGAAGCTTATCGCGAAAATAAAGGAACTCTCAGAACAGCTTAGGAGCTTCAAAGAGAAAGAGGAGAAATGGAAAGAACTTAATAAGCTTAGGCGCGAACGTGAACGTCTTAGAGATTCGATAGGAGCTCTCAGAAAGGCACTAGTTCTATATGTTCAAGAGCTGAATAAGATCAAAAGTGAGATTAGAGAGCTAAGAAAAGAGAGAGACTTCTATAAATCCAAAGCTGATGAGCACCACATGGAGGTTCAGAAATGTGTAAAGAAATTGGAGTTTATTAAAGAAGCACTTGATAAGCTGAGGGATGTGCGATACAAAATATCGAAGACACTCAGCAAGCTTCGGAGACTTAAGTATCAAATGAGGCAGTTCAGAGTAGAAGAGGAATTCAAGCAAGTAGTCTTGAAGAGGCTGACAGAGATTAAATCTAGAATAGAGCGTGGGGAACTGGAGATGCCTGACTTACAGTTCCTAATAAACTTTGGGTTCCTAACAGAAGACATATTTGAGAAGATCGCGTCGACGAGCCCACAAGAACTAGCTAAAAAAGTGGCAGAAGAACTTGGATATACAAGCTAATTCTACTTTTATTCTTACTCTATTCTGAGTGCTTTTTTTAGCATTCTCATGGCTTCTAGTTTTGATTTTCTCGGTGGTATCCTGAGGGCGATCTCGGCTATATGTTTGGTTAAGGTTAGGATACGTGGTATGAGTTCCGCGTATTGTTTTTCATTTATCTCGAAGAAAAATTCGATCTGTGGAGCCTCATAATCAAGTATGATGTATGCAATGGCCTTTCTTAGGTTCACCAGCTCTTGTATTGTGATAGCATCAAATATTCGCTGCGCAACATATATGTTGTCTGTCATCACCAAGAAATTCTCCAAACCAGCCAGATCTATCGTTTCTAACTTCTTAGCAAAGCCTAAGGCCTTCTCCAAGAGTTTTGGTCTCTCCTTCGATACTATCAACATCGAGCAACCAGGTGGCTTCTGTGTTATTAGTTCTAAGACGATGCCATCGTTAATCTCTTTGAAGATCTTCACTAAGTAGTAGGCATAGGCTCTTCTATCAGCTAGAAAGACTTTACCAGCAACCTCCAAACCATCCTTTCCTTGGAATACCGCCTCCAGTGGACCGAGAGTGGAATATTCAATGTTTACCTTAAAGAGTCGTGATAGAGATATCCTCAAAGCACGACTATACAGTCTATGAGCTTTTTGAAGATTCTTCGCCCCACGCCACCAAGCCACAATAAATGGCACAAGGAGGATGAGTAGTGGCATTAGGAGCACGAGGATGTAGATAACTATCGCTATTATCTCCATTCTTCAAACACTCTCATCTAACCGCTCTAGAGGTAATCAGTAAAATAAACTCAAAAACAATTTTTCACAGACTAGAAAAATATATCTTCTGTGATAGATGTTCGATGCACTTTAACGAAGCCCTACTTCTTTAAGAACTTTTTCCAAGGCTTCGAACATCTCATCGATATCTTTATCGGTTATATAACCCATATGGCCGATTCTGAAGCTTCTTTTCTTAAGGTTACCATAACCTTTCGCTAGCTCAAAGCCTTTTTCCCGCATTTTCTCGTAGATTAGAGGACCTATGCCTTCTGGTGTTAACACAACTGTTATTGTTGGGCTTTCGAAGCCCTTCTTTGCAAG
>Ga0190313_1001603_pt1 | contig 11986 bp, 6 predicted proteins | sample 4870071011_MG_FD_169989 | JGI IMG/M metagenome (GOLD analysis project Ga0190313, IMG submission 169989) | Hydrothermal vent sediment bacterial communities from Southern Trench, Guaymas Basin, Mexico - 4870-07-10-11_MG | ecosystem: Environmental > Aquatic > Marine > Hydrothermal vents > Sediment ...
TCTTCTGAAGCATTACAGTAGATTGTTGAAGATGAGGGAGTGGGTAGAATCTGAGCTTGGAATGAGATACCTATCGCTAGGAAATGGACGTATCATACTCGCCAAGAAGCTTGGTATTAGGGATTGTGATAGAGTTCTCGATGTTGGCTCTGGTGATGGGTGGTTCTCCATCCAAGCAGCTCTGAGACATCCCGGAGCAACTTTCTATGGTGTTGAGTTGTCGGAGGAATTCGCTGAGGCTACGGAGTATGCGGAGATATTCGGAGTGAAAAAATGTGTATTTCTTCTATTCTGATGCGTATGACTCGCTATTTCCAGACAACGTGTTCGACAGGATGGCTCTATTCTTCTCGATCGCAAACATAGCCTTCAATAGGAGAGATCTAGTCAGGTTGTTTATGGAGCTAAGAAGAGTTCTACGTAAAGGAGGATTAATTGGTATATCTGAGCCGTTTGTGGAGGATTTCCCTAAGAACCTAGGCGAAGTTTTAAGACAACTATACGCTGAGAGTCACAATGGTGAAACATTACTATATCTCAGTGATGTTGTGTGGGCTCTCAGAAAAACCAATTTCGGGATAGTTGAGATGACCAAGATAGAACTAGGAGATACTGGGGCGGACGTAGGCGAGGCGAAGGAATATTTGGGGCATCACTATGGAGTACCCATACCAGGCTCGGTATTGTTGTCCATACGGACTGACAGGATATGGGTTCATGACGACCCACCTGGATACACAATGATTGTAGCCAAAAAGAGATGATCATCGAAGACAGCTATGTTAAAGTCAGCCGAGGAAAATTTGAAATAGGCTATTTCATATATATTTTATAGTATTAGTTCTTTGATCATACTCATCTAGGTGTTCTCCTTGGTGAGAGCACTAGACATCGTTAGGATCAGATTCCTAAGGGGGCCGAACATCTATCATCCCCGAAAGACCGTTATAAAAGCGATAATTAGGCCGCATGGGGAGTATTCCAAACTGTCCATTGGTGACTTTCAATTTCTTGTGTCTTACGTCGAGGAAAAATTTCCAGAGATCAATAGTCTTATAGACGGTGGAGTCAAGTCTCTTGTGAGGAATAGGGAGCCACTCTACGCTTTATTACCATTTCTTTCCATTGTTTTACAGAACGCAGTGAGTTGGAGGGAAAATGTAGAATTCGCGAAGTACTTTAGCAGGGAGGAGATGGGTCTTCCAGTAGTGGTGTTCGAGTATATCTATGAGCAAGTCGGAGAAGAAGCACTATACATGGCTAGGGATATCATCGAGGAGTTGCTTGACAACAGAGAGCCACCGCTAGATCGTTGGCTGAAATATCTTAAGGAGCTATATTTTGACTATGCATACGGCCCAAGTACAAGAGCTATTGTGGAGGCAGCAAAGAGAAGAGGGATACCCGTAATAAGGCTGGATCCAAAGGCGAATCTTGTGCAACTTGGATACGGAAAATATCGCAGGCTTATATGGGCATCAACAACGGACAAAACATCAATCATAGGCACCGACATAGCCCAAGATAAAGAACTCACAAAGAAAATTTTAGATTCGCTAGGTGTCCCCGTACCATATGGGTTTGTTGTAGATAATGAGGATGATGCTGTCAAGGCTTTCAGAAGGATAGGTACAGGCGTCGTTGTAAAACCGCTTTCGGGTTCCAAAGGTAGAGGAATAACAACAGCGATAACCTCTGAGGATCAGGTGAGAGAAGCGTTTAGGAGAGCTAAAAAGATCTCCGACAAGGTTGTCGTTGAAGAGTATGTAAAGGGGTTCGACCATAGGATACTTGTTGTCAATGGTAGGGTTGTCGCGGTAGCAAAAAGGTTGCCTGCCCATGTGGTCGGCGATGGAAAGCACACAATAAGAGAACTCATAGAAATAGAGAACCAAAACGAGCTAAGAGGTGAGGGGCATGAGTTGCCGCTAACAAAGATAAGGATCGATGATGATACTTTGGAGATGCTTAGGAAGCAAGGGTACACGCTAGACTCGATTCCAGAGGAAGGAAAAATTGTTTGGCTTAAATCCACAGCGAATTTATCCACGGGGGGAGTAGCAATAGATGTTACAGATGAAACACATCCGGAGGTGGAGATGATGGCTGTTAGGATAGCTAAGGCCTTATCGATGGACATATGCGGCATAGATGTGATAACGGTGGATATATCCAAACCACTGAGCGAGAGTAATCTAAAAGTTATAGAAGTCAATGCGGCGCCGGGACTTAGAATGCACCTATATCCCTATAAGGGTAAGCCTAGGCTTGTTGGCGACGCTATTATTAATTGTCTTTTCCCAGAAAAATCGAAGTACAGAATACCAATAATAGCTGTGACTGGAACTAACGGAAAGACAACAACTGTCAGGCTCATAGCACACATACTTAGGCTCGCTGGATATAGTGTTGGCTACACAACTACTGATGGGATATACATAAATGGTTCTAGAATAGTTAAGGGTGATTGTACTGGTCCTTGGAGCACACAGGTATTGCTGAGGGATCCGACGGTGGATGTTGCTGTTCTTGAGGTAGCACGTGGAGGAATGCTTAGGGAGGGCCTAGCATTCGATGAGTGCGATGTGGGGGCAATAATAAACGTGTCTGAGGACCATCTCGGGGAGTATGGAATATGGGATGTCGAAGAGATCGCAAGGGTGAAAGGACTCATATACGATGTTGTCTCCGAGGATGGGTATGGAGTAATTAATGCTGACGACCCACTTGTTCTGAAGCAACAGCATCGGATTCGAGGAGAAAAAATTATGGTCTCCCTATACGGGGAAAATAACGTTTTTAGGGAGCATGTCAAGTCTGGGGGAATAGGTGTTACTACGATGGGCAAAATGATTGTAATATATGATGATAACAAGATGATACCCATAGTAAACTACTATGACATTCCACTCACTTTCGATGGGTTAGCGGAGTTTAACCTGCAGAACGCTTTGTTCGCTACAGCAATAGCATACGCCATGAAGGTGCCAGTAAACATAATAATGAATGGGCTCCTATCATTTGCTCCAACACCATCAATGAACCCTGGAAGATGCAATCTTATGAGGATCAAGGATGGATATGTCATGGTGGACTACGCACATAATCCCAAAGCACTAAATTTTGTTGGAAGATTCATAAATAGGCTTGCCCGAAAGGAGGGGTTGCAGGAAAAAGTGGCTGTTGTATCGTTCCCCGGAAACAGACCAAATGTACTCATAGAGAAAAATGCAAGAGAACTAGCAAAGTTCTTTGACAGATTCATAGTGAAAGAAGACAGGAACAAGAGAGGAAGGAAACCTGGGGAGATGGCTGAACTTATAAGAAGATGCCTAATAAATGCTGGTGTTGGAGAAAGTAGAATAATCACGATACTTGATGAGGTGGAGGCGGTGGTATACGCATTGGAAAACAAGGAGGTTGACAGTATAACATTCATAAGCTGCGAGGATGTAGACCTTGTTCTGGATATCGTTAAAAAGTGGGTAACCTTTAGCATCTAGCAGGCTATATCTACACGCTGTGAGATCAGTGTATATAATGACATTATATTTGCTGGGGAATGGAGGCCACCAACCATATTAGCTGTAAGTATGTCTATCATGAGGAATGAAACCATGAAGTGGGAATGGGAATTTAGAGGATGACGAAATCTGTGTATGAATCTCGGTGCTATTTGCGGTATGCTTTGTTACCAGTGTGGGTAGTCTAGTTTCTTTGCGAGTATTCTTATGGCTTTTGGCGATAAGATCACTATGTCGTGTTTTATGGCCTCTGCTATTGCTAGTTTTGTTGGTTCTCCTTCAAGTATCGCTAGTATTCCACGTACCGGCCCCTGTATTTTCCTTTTTAGCTGGCTTACTGTTTTTTGTAGAGATTCTACTTCTTCTTTAGGGATTTTTCGTGTCGTTATTTTTACCTCTATTATATATGTGGTATCGTTTTGTGCGACTATGTCGGCGTTTTTGGTAGCGGATAAAATCTGTTCTGTTTCCCTTTTGCTGAGTACTTTTCTTATATTTAGTGTTAGTTTGCTTGTTGTTCCATAAAATGTGTTTCCTTCTTTGTCTTCGAATATTGTAATTTTCTTTTCTGTTGCTTGTTCTAGGAGCTCCCGCATGTATGATTCGGCTGTTATTCCAAGGGCTCGAGCTAGTATTTCTGTTTTGTCTTTTTGTGGCTGTATGCGTAGTAGTAGCCATTCTCTCAATAAGGGGTACCTAAGTTCATAGATGATTCGTTTTTTGTTCTTCTTTCTTTCTAGTAGTCCTACCTTTACTAGTTCTTCAAGTACATTGTATGCGGAGTCCCTTGTTGTTCCCAGGTATCTTGCGGCGGCTTCTGGGGTTTTGTTGCCTTCCGCCACAGCTTTCAAGGCTTGAAGCAATGTGTCGAAGTCTCTTCTTGAGAATTCGGCTAGAAATCGTATCATACTGTCAAAAAGTTCGTCAAAGTCGCCCTCTACTATCGCTGCGGTGGCTAGTTTTAGTGGTTTTTCCTTCGTAGTGTTATATCTTCTTGCTAGGATCTCTATTATCCGGGGGATGCCGCCAGAGAGTCTAGCTATTTCTTCGGATACATCTCCATTAGTGTCCTTTGTGATTGTTGTTGCTAGTAGTACTGAGTCTTTGTGTGAGAGAGGTTTTACCTCTAACTTATCAAGTACGCCTAATAGGGCTCCCTTGGCTTTTTGCCTCTCACTTAGGTACTCCCTTATTTTCGCCCAACCTACGCTCGATACTAGTATCCAGAAAACATGAGTAGATGACGTGATTATGCCCCTTAGTTTCCATAGCAAATCGACGAATACTTCGTCGCGTCTAAGACCATACTTCCTCGAGAGTTTTATGGGTAGGCGCTCGACCAGTATGTGGAACTCGTCTAACGCGGCGGGTATTCTCACATTGTTTTCCCTAGCGTGAAACTCAATACTCCCCAATATTTCCGCTATCGCTTCGACGGGATCTTCACGGTTATACTCTATATCTCTTTCTATAGTTGTAGCGACTATTCGCGCTAGGCTTTCTACCGAGTTTACCCAGGACAAGTCCAACCATATACCCCTCTTATTCTCAATAAACCTCCGTACTAATGTTGTTTTACCAACTTTCCTAAAACCGTAAACGATAACCCCATGAGAATGTCCCTTCAGAAACATCGAATACATCTCATCCAAATTTTTCAATTCGTATTCCCTATCTATGAACATAGCTAAGACCCATAAGAATCTATACCCATATAGGTCTATACTCATATGAGTCTTTAAAAATTAGGCTCTTTAAGTTTGTCCTATAGGCTCTTCAGTTTAACCACGCTGAGATCCTCTAAGAATCTGAAAAATTTAGCTATGCCTTCGGGCGCCCATATGCCAAACTCATAGTATATCTCTCGGATTATTCTATCTAACGTCTTCTTGCCATCTGCTTTGAAAAGTGTTATGTCAAGTATTGGATAATATTTATACTTGGGGACCTTAGACCTCACCTCTCTCCACTTTCTGAGCTTCTGATATGTTATCGGAGCCATCTGCCCTTCCAGATCAAATAGCCTTCCTGTTCTCTCGGGCACTATTTTTGCGTAAAAATCGTTAAGTATTAGCGGTTTTTCTATCCCCCCACCAGCATATAAGCCGAATATCTCCTTTATCTTCCGTGCGGTCTCAATAGTATCATTTTCTAGCTCTTCCAGATCTTTTTCAAAATCCCACCACTCTCCTATAATATCTTTAATTGCTACTAAAGACTTCTTGGCTGCATTATATATAAGATTCAGTAGCCCTATAGCCCTTGAGAATGTTTCACGGTGAGGAAATCCAGAGGTCTTAAAGATAGTCATCTTGCTGTCTCCCAGAACTCGAGTCCAAATCTCCATTGTTAGGTTCTCCATGAGATCTCCATAATACTTCTTCGTTATTTCTGCAAGCCAATCCGCACTCTCATGATTCACTGTTGCAAGAATACTCAAAAATACAGACACCAATATCCCAACTCTCATCACACTATCAACACCAATTTTGTCAGGGGTGTCCTTTGATGTGTGATAATACCTATATGGCCACCTATTTATCCCTATGGTACTTATGCCGACTATCGGGTCTGAGAGTATGTAGTAGTCGCTCCCAGCAGAGAACTTTGATATCCCCCACCTGAACATCGGCACGTCTTCTGCTCCAGCAAACTTCTCATCCGTGGAAATAAGATAGTTCATAAGCCATCTCATCAGGGGCGCTATGTATGATCCAGATTCGTATGGAGGCTCTATTATTAATAGCGAAGCCCCATACTTCTCGTCGGATCCAACCATATCTAGGTTTACTGCTCCGATGATTTTACCTGCTTTAATGTCTTCATATCTATATGCCACATACGCCGCAGTACCCATAAACTCCGCAGGATATATGAAACGTATCCGCCTCTCAAATCTGGGTATTTTCCCATCACTGATAAGCTTTTCAAGAACTCTGGCAATCTCAAGAGAGACGGAAACCCCAGATGCGTTGTCTTCTGCACCAGGCATCGGATGGTCTATGTGAGACACCACCCATATTTCCTCATCGCTTTTACCATCAATGAAGCCTGTTACCACGGAAAAATAATCGTCAACAAATTCTGAGTCAACATAGGCTCTAACAATGACCCTCGTCTCCTTTAGAAGCCTTCGAAGAGCTTTTCCCTGCCTCGGTGTTATAACGAACCCAAATATCTTCTTTTCACCACCGAACCACCAGAATGATTGATACACCCTAGCATTCTGCATCTCCGGATCATCACTTATGGAGGCAGACTCCGTTTTATCGGTTATTATTCCTACGGCTCCAAACATCTCTGCGGCTATGGCTCTAGCTTTATCGGCCTCCCCCCGTATCAGGACAATATTCCCTCTTACTCTGTCATCGTAGGAGTTTGGATCATAGCAGTTCTCTACGGGTATTATTTCGCATTCTATGCCTTCCCTTGGAGTTGGTGCACTTCTTTGAACAATAGATATTGGTTCCACACCAAAATCTGCTAGAATGGGGTCCAGCCCGAATTCGGAGAGTTTCTTCTCACTAGGATATACTATCTCGAGCCTTGCAGATCTTATTATCCACTTCTGTATCGATTTGTAGCCAAGAAATTCTAGCCCATCTCTAGCTTCAAAACGTACTCTCTCAACATCAAGACCAAACTCCCTCAATTTTGATTCTACATAGTCGCATGCTTTCTCATAGCCAGTAGTGACCACTACTCTATGTATCCTTGACAGTATATCGATATGATTAAGTACGCGTTGTGGCGAGAATTCATAGCCAATAATCTTGGATAATAGCAAGATATATCACCACAAAAATCATAATATCGGCTTAAAAAATGCATATCAATTTTTTGATTCTTCATCTCTATACATCCTCTGCTTCGCTTGTAGATGCATCAAAACCCGTTGGGTCTCCAAAAATATTGTGTATCGTCAAAATCAAGAATTATACACACCTAGCTGGGAAGGTTGATATGTCGCTGTTAATAAGCAGCATTCTAGAAAAATACCTTTGAGCTTCTCCCTACCTTGAATATGGCGCCATCAGCAAGAATGCTTATTCTGTACTCTCTTCCCTCGATCTTATTTCCTATGAAACGTATATAGTTGGGTGATTCTATCACAGTAACATAGCTACTACCTATAACTTCAAACTCCCTCCGATGCGTATCATAGATAACTCCAGTATCCTCCGCTATTCCTATTCCAACGTTTTCTGGGAATCTACTGACCATCTGCGATAAGCGCCAGAACCTATTTCTCTCTATGAAGTGAGTATCTATGATTACTCCATGAACAAGATCTAGGCCATATTCCCACTCAACATCCCCTTGTTCTAGCCCCATATTTCTTGAATCCACAATGCATATGTCGGCCAACGCCATAGCACCAGCAGATGTGCCTCCTATCACGATATCATCATCAAGCTTATTTAGAAGAACATCGTGAACTTCACTCTTTCTGATCACTTTCACTATTCTCTCTTGATCCCCCCCTGTAAAGAAAATACAGGTTGCATCTTCAAGCTCCCGTAAGTATTCTCTGTTCGATGTGTCTTTCTCAGAGAGTATCCACAGTACCCCAACATAGGATGCCCCCAGCTTTCTGAAAAACCTCCTAAAGAAATCCGCTGTTGATTCTGGCTGAGAAGATGCTGTTGGTATAATCACAACTCTCGCATCTTCGTCACCTGCATGTTCGATCATCCTCCTGAAGAGAACGTTTTCTGCAGAATATCTCTCATTTCCTCCTAGAAGGTATATGTATGCTCTGGGCATATCATCCCCCATATAATAGAGAAAATCTATTGGAATAACCAAATAAAATGGAAAATCTATTCTTTCTCCCCGCAGATACCCGCCTCTAGCACTTCAGTATTCAAAGCGATATTCGATTCTTCCCACGTAGTATGTTTTTCTTTCATTATCTGGTCTAAAAAGCAGATTCATTCATCTGGCACAATCCTAGGCCTTTCTGCATGATTCATATAGATAGTATTATAAAAAAGGGGAAGTATTCTATACACGAAGCGAAGTGAGCTCCTCCTCGATCCTATTAAGCTCTTCTTTAAGCTTATTATACCTCTCAACGAACTCATCTGGTGTTATTCTGCCAGCTGAAAGATCTTTCTTGAGTTTCTCAATCTCATTTAGTATCTGTGCTTTCTTGTTTTCAAGTTCGACTACTCTCTCATGAACCCCCAATTCTACTTTTACGCCTTCTTTCATCTCAGCAGGAATAAATGTTTCAACTATGACGCCATCGGCAATCCTGGAGATCCTATCAGCTAAACGTGCGACTGATATGTCGTGCGTCACAACAATAACAGTCTTGTTGAGCTCCTTATGAAGCTTCCTAAATAGCTCGGCTATCTGCATACTTGTCACACTATCCAGCTCGCCAGTAGGCTCATCCGCAAGTATTAGGGGCGGGTCGTTCGCAAGGGCAGCCGCTATTGCTACTCTCTGTTGTTCGCCTCCAGAGAGCTCCGATGGTTTATGTTGCATTCTATCTCCTAGCCCAACCAATCTCAGCAGTTCTACAGCTCTCTGCTTTCTTTTTTCTCTCGGCATCCCAGCGAGGATCATCGGTAATTCTACGTTTTCCAATGCTGTTAGTGTGGGTACGAGGTTGAAGAATTGGAAGACAAAACCCACTTTTTTCCGTCGATACTCCACGAGTTTCTTTTCTGGGAGATCAACTATGTTTATTCCATCAACATATACCCTCCCAGCAGTAGGCTTTGTTATTCCACCGATTATGTTTAGTAGTGTTGTTTTACCGGATCCAGATGGGCCCACGATAGCCCGGAATTCGCCCGCGGATACGTTTAGATTCAGGCCTCTCAGAGCAACTACCTCTATTTTTCCAGCCTTATAAACCTTTATTAGATCCTCACACACAACTTCGCTCATACTCCTCACCTAGCGGGTAATCCTTATCTCCTGTGAGAGATCCTCTCTATAAAGCACTAGGAGCGGAATCACAGCCGAAAAAAGAAACGCAACAAAAGCCGAGCTAACAATCACATATAGCTTAGGAGGGATCGTAAGTAGGTATCCTGGTGGGAACTCGGGGGCAATTCCCGTGAACAGGAATGGCATTGATGACATCACGACTAGGTATCCGTATGTGTATACTAGGGCTAACCCAATACCCAATATGTATCCTAATATGGTGATGACAGCAACTTCGCCGAGGACCATGCCCAGCAAATCGCTCAGTGATCCTCCTCTGACCCTGAGTAGTGCTATTTCTCTTCTCCTCTCAATTATGGAGGTTACCATCGTTAAGGCCATTCCTATAATAGCCATAGCTATCGACAGGTAGAATAGGACATCCACGAATACTTGCTGGTATACAACCACCCAGTTGTTATATACATCATCGAGCGACTTTTGGAATACTTGGACACTTGTCGATAGTTCAAGATCATCTAAAACACTTTTGATCTCATAACCAACCGAAATAGGGTCTTCTTTGTCCTTAACATCTATCAGTATCGTCCCAATACGTGTTTGCTGAGCCATGGGGTGCCCAACCCTATCGAATATAGCTGGCCCAACAAAAGCAATATATTCATTAAAGTAGAGCTCAAACATACCCGCGATTCCAGGTGCCCACTTTATGTATCCTGCCACAGTGAAGTTGTAGATCAGCAAAGTGTTATTCACAGCGAAGGGCAAGTATATCGTCGATCCTACTTCGTATCCTTCAACGTCTTTATAGCATATCGGAAGCAAAACTTTTGTTGGATCCATCAAAATCTCCTTCATCTCGGAGAGTGAAACCCCCTCCGTATAACCATCCCTCATATAGCTCACATCTATGTACGCAGGGTCCACTATGTAGAGCATCGATATGTTTGTTGATGGGTCGTAGGGGAGATATATTAAGCCTATATATGATGCCTCGCTAACTCCCTCTACCCCATATACTGTGCTGTTGATACTCGTGACATTTGAGTAGGGCACAAAATCGCGTATCCCAACCTTTATATCGGCACCGATAGACATCTCTAAGTTTATCCTAATTCTATTTCTACTAGTTGCGTTGTTTACTGTGAAGAAAATGCCAAAGACCAGCGTCATAACTATGAGCAGAATAACCTTGTATACCCTTGCTTTCTTTCTGACGAACTGCTCAACAGCGATTTTGCTTAGATCACCGCTAAATGGTCTTGAGAATATTTCGAGAACCTTGGAGAACCTATCCGAGTATGCCGCCACGATCTTTGCGCATCCATATGCGAGGATTATGGGGCCACCAATGATAGCAATGAAGTATATCGGAAAGTATATCATGAGGAGGAAAGCGAGATAGTATCTCCCCCTCATTATCTCGGTCATCAGAATCCTATATGTCGGCATGCCTAGGAGCATCTCTATTAGGCCATACACAGAAATTATGATAAACACCCATAAGGCCTTCCCCACTTTCACTTCCTTCTCGATTTCTGGGACATACTCCGATATCGATGTTAGTATGTCGAGAGTCGCTACTCTTCTAGCAGGGTAATATATCGAGATGAAGCCGAGGACCATCCCCATGACGATGGATGGGACGATATAATCCCCCACAATGCTGTTTAGAAGTATTACTGGGTCTACAGATTCTGCGAATGTTCTTGCGAGTGTCTGAGATACCAAGTATGATACCCCGTATGCGACTCCTAAACCCACAATACCAGCGACTACACCGATGAGTACTATCTCAACAACGAAGTTCATGAATATTTGTCTGGAGCTCATACCCCTTATCTTTAGAAGTCCTATCTCTCTCCGCCGCTTATTCACGAGAATCCAGTTTGCCACCAGAGCCAGAATTACGCTCAAGAAAAGTACTGGGAGCATCATAAATAGAAATCCTATCCGTACACTAGTCAGCTGTGCCTCCACCACATATACGGAGAGGCCAAGGTAATTAGTTATATGTAGTTCATATTCCTGCGAGAAATACTTCTGGAGATACATGCGGATCTCATTATACACCTTATTGATCCTAGCTTTTGTAGCAGGCAGGTCGAACGGGTCCACAACAGATTCCTTATCGAGAATTATCATAGCCTGAGCTGTGCATGAATATATGAACTCCATTTCAGCATTGGTGTCATTAGTAGCTTTCTGGATAAGATCTGCGATGTACTCCCAGTTATCTATGAAGAGAACTATTCCAAGGTTAGGATTGATTGCTGGGTGGAGTTGCGGCTCTTCAGCTACATGTCCGTACCTCTGGTATACTTCACTCCAAAAGGAGTCAGTGGAAACCCAGAAATATTTTTCGTAGTACTCCCCTCCGAAATTGACGATGGCTGATACTGTTAAATTTAGTTTGCGTCCAAACACGATAATAGTTATGTTGTCTCCGATGCCTATACCTAAGTAACTCGCAAGCTGCTTACCAATGCCTATACCATCATTCAGATCCCCACTGATGCTTACTCCGCTGAACCTAGGTGTTTTCTGAATCAGAA
>Ga0190313_1001605_pt1 | contig 11974 bp, 14 predicted proteins | sample 4870071011_MG_FD_169989 | JGI IMG/M metagenome (GOLD analysis project Ga0190313, IMG submission 169989) | Hydrothermal vent sediment bacterial communities from Southern Trench, Guaymas Basin, Mexico - 4870-07-10-11_MG | ecosystem: Environmental > Aquatic > Marine > Hydrothermal vents > Sediment ...
GTGTTTTAGGGCATCCAGATGGAGCTTACGCTGGAGCAAAGGCGGTAAGACAAGCTATGGATGCAATAAAGCAGGGAATACCACTTGATGAGTATGCAAAGGAGCATAAGGAGTTAGCAAGGGCTATAGAAAAATGGGGATTTGTGACACCAATTTAGACACCGTAAGCCTTATAGCAAGTTTTACAAGCTTCAGGAAGTTCTGGTATGTTTGGTGGAAATTCGTAGGCACCCATAACCCTACGCTCGAATGTCCTTCTAAACTCAACGTAACTTTTACCCTTCCAAACCTTCTCAAAGTTTTCAACACTCCCGAAGTAAAGCTTTGGAATTTCAACACGTTTTCCATTGAAATATCTGACTATCTTCTCAGATTTGGTTGGCAAGTGAAGGTAGACACAGGGAGTTATCCTACCATCAACTGTTACTAAGCAGTTTTCAATAGGATTCTCTGCACAAACCAGCACCTCTTCTAATCTTATTGACTTTACCGTAAGTTTTATCCCCATTTCCCTTGCTCTTAAGATGGCAAGCTCAATAGGCTTTTCATCCACCCTTTGAAGAAAAATTGCCTGACTTTCTAGTTCTTTTGCCGGAATATAGTCGAGGTTGTTTGCTATGACCTCCTTAGCCCCAACATTTTTAGCTATCTCCACGATCTGAGGTAACTCCTCATATGTATCCCTAAGCATCATGAACGCTAACGTTACCGAGACTTTGTCAGAAACTACCCTTATCTTTTCCTTAAGTTCTTCAAGACTACACTTCCTTATTCTTTTGTGCTTCTCATCGTCAGCGCTTGCAATCGAAATTGCAAGGTAGTCGAGCTTTTTAACCTCATCAAACTCATCCAAGAGCAAGCCATTAGTGGTTAAACCAACCTTACAATATTTCTTTGCAATTTCTATCATCTCACCTATGTCCGGATTCAGTAGGGGTTCACCCCAACCCTGTAGATGTGCAAAATCGAATCTATTGAATGGTATCTTCTTAAACGTTTCAAGATCCATGTTTACAAATACCCAATCCTTTCTAAATACAGTCTTTGGACACATCATACAACTTAGCTGACATTTTGTTGAAACCTCAACCTGGACAAACCTCATAGTATCCACCCAAACCCCCTACTAACTAAAACTTCTCCATCCTCCAAAACCTTTTCACCCCTTATAAATATAATCTTTGGGAATATTGCCATGAGATTTTCGTAGATAGTCCATCCAGCCTTTGAATGTAACTTTTCAGCCTTTATCGGTCTTTCATCCTTAGGATCGAATATCGCAAAGTTTGCATACTTCCCCACTTCAATAGGCCCATACTTATCAAAACCGAAGACTTTTGCTGGATTAACAACGAACTTCTCTACAAGATCGTTTATCTTAATGTAACCCCTTTTCACCATGTAAAAGAACATAGGATAAATTGTTTCGACACCAGGAAATCCCGGAGCACCTTCCTTTTTTTCTTCAAGTGTATGTGGTGCGTGATCAGAAGCTAGAATGTCAGCTTTCCAAAAGTTTTTTACAAGTTCAATCCTAACATCGACATCCTTTAGAGGTGGATTTACTCTGTAGGGAATTTCGTGACTTGAGTAGAGAAGGTGGTGGGGGGTTACTTCAGATGTTGAATCGGAGTTATATATAAGATCCAAAGCTTTCGCCGTTGAGATGTGGCAGAAGTGAAATTTTCCAATCTTCAAACACTTCTCAACCGCTTTAATCTCAGCTTTTACATCATCCTCCTCATTTGGATCTTCCGCATGGACAGTTATCAGCTTTTTAACCTTGTTCCGGGCCTTTTTAAGTGTTTCATAACTCACACTCATCTTACCCTTAAGAAACACCTCACCAATTGCAGGAACGTAATGTTTCTCCTCAACTTTCTCTAGGATTTTATCAATCCTATCAACATTGTCTTCGGTTAGTCCTAAGTTTAAGGAGTAGTCGATATAGGTACTTCTCTTTGCGACCTCCATTCTTTTGAAGTAGGTATCTTCATCGATGATTGGTGGATTAGTATTTGGCTGATCAACTACCAAGCATACTCCACCAAAAAGAGCAGATAAGCTTCCACTCTCTATCGTTTCTTTGTAACTCTCCTTAAAATCTCTGAAATGAACGTGAACATCTATACCAGCAGGCATGATTATTCCATTTACCTTCTCACCTTTTTTGTCCTTCCCTATATCAACTATGATACCATCTTCGATCTCTACGCCGCATTCTACAATTCTACCTCGATAGAAGAAGTTACCATAGACTATCATTATAATTTAGTCTTGCATTAATAAAAGTTATAGTTTTCGGAACGTTTATTAGATATCTCGCAAGGGGTCAGTTATGATCGTTGGCTTAGATATAGGAACAAACTTAACTAAGGCTACCAATGACGGAGAGAAAGTTGTAGTATTCCCGAGTTTGGTCGTTTACGGTGAAGAGAAGGATTGGAGCCTTAAGGGTGGAAGAAAGAAGGTCTATATTGGTGAAGAAGCTATGATAGTCTCTCAAACTATGGAAAACGTTGAAGTTCTCAGGCCTTTGCATGAGGGTAGGATAATGCACCAATCTTACATAGAAATAGCGAGGTACGCTATTAAAATGCTTAGAGATAAGACTGAAATTATTGCAACAGGATTACCCGTAAAATCTTCTAAGAAGGAGAGGGAATTAGTTTCAAAGAGTTTAAGAGAAGCTTTAAACTGTGAAGTCATTCTTCTACCTCAACCAGTTGGTAGCCTAGTACACATAGGAAAGAGTACAGGAGTCTGCGTCGACATAGGCTTTGGAACAACAGACATCGTCGTCTTGTTTGATATGGAGTATCTGAAGGGAGATACTTTGCTGATGGGTGTTGATGACATCTATAGCAATCTCGAACTTTACGTGAGGAATGAATTTGGGATAAGTATAACACCTGAAGAGATGGCAAAGCTTTTGCTTGAGGGTGAAGAGGTCGGAAGAATAAGGGGTGGTAAGAGAATTGTGGTTAAAAGAGAGGATGTTATGCAAAGTTACGAGGAGATAGTTAAGGGGTGGATAGATAGGGTTGCAAATAGAGTCAAGATGCTACTTGAGGGACTATCTACAAGCATAGTAGAGAACTTAGTCCTGACTGGAGGAGGTAGTCTTTTACCTATGGTTTATGAAGAGTTCCAAAAGGAATTCGAGGAGATTGGAAAGGTAATTAGGCCAGATGATCCAATAACTTCTAATGCCAAGGGTTACTACAAACTTGCAAAGATGCTCAAAGGAGAGAAGATTGAAAGAGTAGTTAAAGAAGATGTTAAAGAAGAGGTTGAGGAAGTAGAGGAAAAGGGAAAGAAGGGTAAGAAGAAATGAGAATAACGATAGACATTCCACCAGATATTGAGGAGAAGCTTTTAAAGAAGTGTGAAGAGAAAGGTATCACTCCATCCCAATTTATACTTGCTTTACTTGATTGGTATTTTTTGAAGAGATATCAAGCTAAACCTCTTGAAATTTCGGAGTTTATAGCTTATGCAAGAAAGATTGGCAGTGAAAGGGTGAAGTACTGCAAGTACAGCGATGGAAAGTACTGCATGCTTGAAAGTCTAGACGATGTTTTTGAGGACAAAACTCCAGAGCCTTTGAACATTTACAAATGTCTCTTCTGTCCATATTATATTGATAGGAGAAAGGAAAGGAGAAGGGAAAGTCTCAAGATAGATGAAGATATAATAAAGATTGCAAAGCTCTCCGCAAAGCTTGTCGTTGAGCTCTACGGTGAGAAACTTGGATATAGACCAAAGCTTAAGGTTGAAGACAAACCAGTCGAAGATATTGAAAAAATCAAAAAGCTAATAGAAGATTGGTGATAATATATACAACTGAATTATTTAAATAATTAAATAAGATTTTTAAAAGAAAAAATCAAAATAATTATAACTATTATATTTTAAATTTTAAAGAAAAGTGAAATTAAACGAACATAACTCCCTTCTCTCTATAACTAACATCCCTCCTAAGTACTTTTTCAACAGCTCTCAAGAAGTCTTGCATTGTGACTACAGTCCTTTCTTCCCTTATGGCGAACATACCTGCCTCGGTGCATATGGCCTTTATATCTGCTCCACTTGCACCCTCAGTTAGCCTTGCAAGCTCGTTGAAGTCGATATTGTCAGCTAGCTTCATCTTTCTTGTATGTATCTTGAATATCTGAATTCTACCCTCAAAGCTTGGCAATGGCACCTCTATTATCCTGTCAAACCTTCCTGGTCTCAGTATAGCTGGATCTAAGATGTCTATCCTGTTCGTGGCACCTATTATCTTTACATCACCTCTCGGATCGAACCCATCCATCTCAGCAAGTAACTGCATAAGTGTTCTCTGCACCTCCCTATCTCCACTAGTATCACTAGATGTCCTCCTCGCAGCTATAGCGTCAAGTTCGTCTATAAATATTATTGATGGAGATTTTTCTCTTGCTAGCTCAAAGACTTCTCTAACCAAACGAGCACCTTCACCAATATACTTTTGGACGAACTCACTTCCAACAACCCTTATGAATGTAGCCTTAGTTCTATTTGCAACAGCTTTGGCAAGTAGGGTTTTTCCTGTACCAGGTGGTCCATAGAGCAAAACACCCTTTGGTGGCTCAATTCCTACTTCCTCAAAGAGTTCTGGCTTTAAGAGTGGAAGTTCAATTGCCTCTCTAATCTCCTCAATCTGCTTTTCCAATCCTCCTATATCCTCATACGTCACGTTTGGTCTTTCCTCAACCTCAAACGCGTAAACCATCGGATCCTTTGAAGGTGGCAAAACACTTACAACAGCCAATGTCTGCTGATTCATGGCAACTCTCGCACCTGGCTTCAGTTCCTTAGGATCGACAAACTGAGAAACGTGAACGAGGAATTTCGGACCAGTAGAACTCTTAACAATTACTCTTCCATCCTCCAAAACATCTGAGACTGTTCCTATGAGAAGAGGAGGACTTCTAAGTCTTTCAATCTCACTTCTCAATCTTCTCACTTCTCTCTCGTATCTAAGTCTTTCAGATTCGATAAACCTCTTCTCATCTTCAAGCCTACGATAATGCTCTCTGAGCTTATAATACTCCTCTTCTATCTTTTTTAGCCTTTCAAATTCTTCTTCAAGCCTTTTGAGCCTTTCGAGCAGGTATGTGTAGTCAACCTCACTCATTCAATTCAATTTAAAAAAGGTTGTATATGAAGTTAATCCTCAACATTTTTATTCGCAAAATCCAAGTTTGGGGAGTGATGAATATGTACTGTGAAATCTGTGGAAAGAGAATTGTTAGAAGGAGTTACAAAGTAATAGTTGAGGGTAGCGAGCTTACGGTTTGTGAAAGCTGTAAAGATTTAGGTGCTGAAGCTAAAAAGCCTGTAAAGATCGTCGTTAAACCAAAAATTAGAGTTACAAAGCCTATAGTCGACGACCATGAACTCATCGAGAACTTTAACGAAATAATAAGGAGAGAAAGAGAAAAGAGAGGGTGGACACAAGAAGATCTTGCAAAGAAGATTCAGGAGAAGGTTACACTTATAAAAAAGATAGAAAAGGGTGAAATTACACCAGAAAAGGATGTTGTTGAAAAGCTTGAGAGGGCGCTAGGAATAAGCTTAAGGGAGAGAGTGGAGGATGTTAAAATTGAAGGATCAAAGTCCATAACTCCAACACTCGGAGATATCGTTGTAATTAAACGGAAAAAGAAGGCCAAATGAATCTAATCTTTACTTAAAGTCCCCTTCAAAATCTTTAGAACTATCTCACCCTGCTCCTTATTTTTGGCCGTAGTTATTATGTGTACTTCCTGAACGCTTGAACCATCTATCAGAATACCTCTAATGTTCCCCTTCTCATCACACCTTGTGACTTTAAACCTTACACCACCACCCGAAGTGGCGTTACCAGTTATTACTCCAGGAACTATCTTCTTAACGTACTCGCACATGGCAACCCTATAAAGGTACTCCCTTCCAACTCTACCACCGATTATGGTTGTATGTGAACCTTGAATCTTTTTCTCTGGTGGTATATCCACCTTTCTCAACTCTTCTTTCTTCAAAACGAAATCTCTCAGATTTGAAATAAAATCGTTAACATCTGTAGGCTCCGTCTTGTAAATTCTCAGATTGCTCAAGGAATATCTCTTCAGATTCTCAAATGCAAATTCCACAAGCTCATTGCTTTCACCACAAACGTAAACACTGTCTACTCTTCTCTCGTGAATCCTCTCAGCTAAGATCTCAAAGAGATTTCTTATCGATTCTTCTTCATCGTAAATCTCATAAGACTTAGTCTCAATAACATTCTTTCCTATTGCTATAAAGTAAGCCTTTTTGCCAAAGTAAACACCACAGGCTAGGGCATGAACCTTTCCGCACGATAAACAATAAGAAGTTGGTGATAAAAGGTCGGCACCGCACTCACACTTCATTCGAACTTCTCTCTAAACAGATAACCTTTTTCCTCAAGAACCTTTTTAGCTCTATCCAAATCGTTCGGCTTCAATATTATCAAAGCCCTCTCCTTTTCAAAAGCGAATGCGTAAACGTATTCGATGTTTATGTTTTCATCACCCAAGGCTTTCGCTATCCTGTAAAGACCTCCAGGCTCATCCTTAACCTCTACTGCTAATACATCTGTTAGAGCAACTGTAAACCCAGCAGATTTCAAAGCCTTATACGCCTCCTCAGTCTTATCGACAACCATCCTGATTATTCCAAAGTCTCCAGCCTCAGCTATCGTAAAAGCCCTTAAGTTTACACCTTCTTTGTAAAGGACCTCCGTAACTTCGGCGAGCTTTCCTGGTCTGTTTTCAACGAATACGGATATCTGCTTAAGCATGTTCAAATTTCTCAGCCATTATTTAAATTTGTTCGTTCAGATTCAAGAAATATTTTGAAACAATTTTTCTCAACCTTTCCTCATCCAAAACCTTAAACCTTATACCCTTTCTCCTAAGCCAATCCAAGAGTTTTCCGTTGGGAGAAAATATAATAGCTTCTTCATTTTCGACATCTGAATAAACGACGTTACTGTTTTCAACAACGAAGTCAACATCATCAACCTTCTCAAATTCATCGTAATCTATCGCTATAGCGCATACATCCAAAAGACCAAGCTCCATCTTCAAGGCATAGCTCTGAGGTATCTCATCAACAAACTCATGCTTAAACCCCTCAACTCTCACAACGCAAATTTCGTTAAAATCTGTTAAAACACCGTACCTTGCACCGACAAGCTTACACATCCCAACCAACTTCTCAACGTTTTCATCGCAAACATCCTTGACGCAAACTATCATCCCATAACAGTCCTCACCGTACTTAACTATTCCATAATCGAAGCTAATCCTCGTTAAGGGATGGTTTATCGTAACATCTTCAAATATTTCATCATCCTCGTAACCGAGGTTCCTAAAGAGCTCTAGAAGTTCCACCTTATCTCCAACTTCAACTCCAAGAGACTTCACATATTCCTTGAAGTCCATGAAACAAGTAAGTTAAACCTTTAAATCTTTCTACGATCTATTATCCTCTTAGCCTTTCCTTCAAACCTCTGTAAAGTCCCTGGATTAACTATCTCAACTTTAGCCCTAACGTTCAAGTACTCCTTCAAAAGATCTTCTACCCTCCTCTCCAGCTCCAGTATATCCGTCGTTCTATCTATCTTAGCCCTATCACTCAACTCAACCTGAATTGTCATCTCATCCAAACCATCGGGCTTTCTATCAAGTATTATAACGTAATGCTCACCAAGCTCTGGAACCTGCATGAGCACATGTTCAATCTGGCTTGGAAAGACGTTCACACCTCTCACTATTATCATATCGTCAGCTCTTCCAAGAATTCTCATGATTCTTGGATGTGTTCTACCGCAAGCACACTTGTCAGTTTCCATGTATGTTATATCCCCAGTTCTCCATCTTATGAGTGGTAAAGCTTCCTTACTTAAAGTTGTTACAACAAGCTCCCCCTTCTCTCCCTCACCCAAGGTCTCACCAGTCTCAGGATCGACTATCTCGATAAGGTAATGATCCGCCCAGATGTGTATTCCATGCCTCTCAACACACTCTGTAAATAAAGGCCCACCAAGCTCGGATGTACCATAAACGTCGTAAGCTGTAATTCCCGTCTTGTCTTCAATTCTCTTTCTAGTTTCTTCACTCCAAGGTTCAGCTCCAAATATACCCATTCTGAGTTTAGTATCCCTTCTAATGTCTACACCCATCTCTTTAGCTACTTCACTCATGTAGAGCATGTAAGAGGGGGTACAACAGATGACTGTAGTGTGCAAGTCCTTCATCAACTCGATCTGCCTTCGAGTGTTTCCAGCTGAAGCTGGGATTACACTAGCCCCCAACCTTTCCACAGCGTAATGAAATCCTAAGCCACCAGTGAACAAACCGTAACCGTAAGAGATTTGAACTATATCGTTACTAGTAACTCCACAAGATGTTAAAGCTCTACATAAACACTCAACCCAGACGTCTATATCGTTCTTGGTATAACCTACAACTGTAGGCTTACCCGTAGTTCCACTTGAAGCATGGAACCTAACGATCTGAGATAAAGGTACGGCAAACATACCGAAGGGGTAGTTATCTCTCAAATCTTGCTTTGTCGTGAATGGTAACTTCTCCAAGTCTCTCAAACCGTTAAAATCCCAAGGATTTAAACCAACCTCCTTAAACTTACGCCTATAGAAAGGGGAATATTCATAGGCGTAAAAAACCAACGCCTTAAGCTTTCTCTCCTGAATCTCCTCCAAATCTTTTTGGGGCAATCTTTCGATACTCGGATTCCACATCATCTCTCCTCACCTTCCTCAAGTTTCTTTAACTCCTGGACAAGCATTGGCAAAACTACACCAGGATCGCTAACAATACCCAATGCGTGAGTTGTCCCTCTGTCGAGCAATCTTGTAACAACGTAGGGATTCATGTCAATTATCACAGTTTTTATCGTGGATGGAAGCATGTTACCAGTTGCTATTCCATGTAGCATCGAAGCCCAAATCATGCACATACCGTTTCCAGTCTCATCAGCCTGCCAGATGTACTTCCTCATCTCATCCTGCGCCTTCATAACATCGGTTATTGTGTCTGGCAGTGGTCCATCATCTCTTATAGATCCAGCAATTACGAATGGAACGTTGTTCTTCACGCACTCATACAAAACACCAGATTTTAGAATACCCATCTCAACAGCCTTCTTTATGCTACCAGCCTTTCTTATCTCGTTTATAGCCACCAAGTGGTTTCGATAACCACCCTTATAGACTCTTCCACTGTCCTTATCCATACCCAATGTCGTTCCAAAGAGCTGTTTCTCTATGTCCATTACAGCAAATCCGTTTCCAGTAAACAACGCTTGACAGTAACCCATCCTTATGAGTTCAGCCAAAGCTTCATCGGCACCAGTGTGAGCAACAGCTGTACCTACAACATGAATTATGAAACCGTTGTTGTCCTTAACCTTCTTCATCTCCCTCGCCAACCTTTTGATGAGAGAATTTACAGGTTTTTCAGCCGAAACTTCAGATGTCATGAAACCAAAAACGTCACTCGGCTCTCTCGGCCTTTGTGGTGGCTCAACCCTTATTCCATCCATTCCAACAACAACCAAGTCTCCCTTCTTAACCAGACCCTGCCTCTTACAAATCGGCTCACCGTTCTCTATGACAATGACGCAGTCCATCTCAATGTGTTTTACCTTCTTCCACTGTCCGTTTATGTAGACATAAGTTGGATGGTGAGTTGTAGCGTAAAATCCATCTGGCAAAACACCATCAGCTGGTGCTGGAGCTACCTTAACCTCTTTCTTAGGTAAAATTGCACCCAACTTCTCAAGTTCCTCAAAAAGCTTCTCGTCACCTTCAACAACCATTCTACAATAGCTTTCGTCAGTCTTGGTCTTACCTACTCTAAGTTCAAGTATCTCAAAATCACCACCCATGTCCATTATCGTATCAAGCACCTTTGGCAGTATCATCGAATCTATTATGTGACCTTTAAGCTCGATGATCTCTCGCATGGGGACAAAGCGGTTATCAATTCATATAAATTCTGCGGTGGATGAAATTACATGAAGGTGTTCGTGTGCGGTTCAATAGGTTACGGTCACAAAGAGGAAATAAGAAGGATTCAAGAGATTTTGAGGAAAGAGGGTTTCGATGTTTTAGATCAGTTTGAGCACGATTACAGTCACATCAACGATTTTAGAGATAAGCCCGATCTCTGTGCTAAAATTGTGAGAAGAGATTTAGAGCTATGTGACAAAGCCGATGTCATAGTCTTAATTGCCAAACACCCGAGTTTTGGGGCGATGGCGGAAGTCGTTATTTCGGCTATGAAGGGAAAGCCCGTTGTCGCATTCTGTCCAGAAGAGGTCAAATCTCCTTGGCCTATCCACTTTGCAAGTGCAGTTGTTAAGAGTGAAGGGGAGTTGATAAGAGCTTTGAGAAATCTTGAAGAGAGTAAAATTAGAACTATCCCAAACGTCTACTGTGAACATGAAGCCGAGTTTACATACAACAAATTCACGTGCATCTGCCCAGTCACTGGAATGATAGATAAGGCGGTAATAAAGATTAGGTACAAGCCTAAAAACAGAATTTTAGAATACGAATCCCTTGACAATTACTTCAAGTCGTTCGCTGATAAGAGGATGCATCATGAAGCTGTGGTTTGCAAAGTGTTTAATGACTTGGTTGAAACTCTAAAACCAGAATGGCTTGAGGTAACAGCTGAATTTGAGGAGAGGAGTGGTGTCAAGGCAGTTGTGAGGAGGAGATTATGAGCTCTCACGATGACGATCATGTGAAGAGGGTTGTTAAGCTGGCTGTCTATATAGCTGAGAAGGAAGGGGCTAATGTGGAGATAGTTCAAAAAGCTGCAGAATTGCACGACATAGCGAGAGATAAGCCAAACCATGCAATAGAATCTGCTAAGGTTGCAAGGGATATTTTAAAGAGGAAAGGATACAATGAAGATTTCATAGAGAAGGTTGTGCACTGTATCGAAGCACATTCTTTCTCATCTGGTATTAAACCGAAAACGCTTGAAGCTATGGTTTTGAGTGATGCAGACAAGTTAGATGCGATTGGTGCAATCGGAATTGCAAGAGCTTTCATGTTCAGTGGTGAAAACGGTAGGTCGATCGAAGATACTCTTAAACACTTTGAAGAAAAGCTACTAAAGCTAAAAGACTTGCTATATACAGAAACTGCAAAGAAGCTTGCTAAGGAGAGACATGAGTTTCTTGTAAAGTTTTACGAGCAGATAAGGAAGGAGTTAAAGTTCTGCGATGAGTTATGAATCGTGTGACCAAGTTCTGTCTAAGTCTACTACCTTTAATGACAACATCTGGTATGTTTTATTCCATTTTACCAATCTACATATCGAAGGAGCTTGGAGCAAGTGAAACCGTTGTTGGCTCACTCTTCACGATTGGTGCTTTGACAGGTGCACTTGTTTCAATATTAGTAGGGAAGATTTCAGATGTCTTTGGAAGGAAGAGGATGATAGTATTTTCACAGATATGTTTTGGCCTCGTTGTACTCTTGTATTCTATAATAACGGATTACATGTTTGCATATCCAATACATATCCTTGAGGGCTTCGCTTGGGCGACTGTTGGAACGAGTGTACCAGCCTACATAGCGGATGTCAGTGAAAAAAGGGGAGAGAGCATGGGAGTTTACAATACTATCGTTCATATAGGGTGGGTTGTAGGACCAATCTTTGGTGGATTCCTAGCGGAATTCCTCGGCTTCAGAACTATGCTAAGACTAGCATTTGTTATAATCCTCCTAGGATTGATTTTAATAATCAGAGATCCTTAAGATGAAAAAGCATATATTTAACAATATAAATAATATTTTATGAACAGAACAGATAGAATTCTTAGTTAGGATATGTCTTAGATAAGGACAGTAAAATTAAACCTGATCCTGAGATGACTAAAACTGGTGCTCTTATCTTAAAGG
>Ga0190313_1001606_pt1 | contig 11971 bp, 10 predicted proteins | sample 4870071011_MG_FD_169989 | JGI IMG/M metagenome (GOLD analysis project Ga0190313, IMG submission 169989) | Hydrothermal vent sediment bacterial communities from Southern Trench, Guaymas Basin, Mexico - 4870-07-10-11_MG | ecosystem: Environmental > Aquatic > Marine > Hydrothermal vents > Sediment ...
GGTGTAATTGGCACTCTTAGAAGGAGAGTGCTAAAAAAAGAAAAAGGAGGAATTGTTATGTTTAAAATCACACCATACAGAAGCTCATATCCAAAAAAAATGAATTACGACAGTGTCTTTGATTTATTTGACGATTTCTTTAGTGAAACTAGAAATCCTCAATCAAACTTTAAGATCGATGTACTAGAAGAGGAAGATAAATATATTATCGAAGTAGAAACGCCTGGAATTACAAAAGAAAATATTGAAATTCATTATGAGAATGAATATCTTACAATTGATCTTAAAAAAGAAGAAATCAAAGAGGAAGAAAAGAAAAATTATATTCACAAAGAGAGATATACAGAAAGTTCAACTCGTAGTATTTATTTAAAGGATATTGATGCTTCTAAATTATCAGCAAAACAAGATAATGGAATTTTAATTATCACTGCACCAAAACTTGAATCAAAAACAACAAAATACTTAATTGATATTGAGTAATATTACAAAGCACTTCAAGTAATTTCACTTGAAGTGCTTTGTATCTAAGGGGGAAACAAAATGAATATTGAGAAATTTACAAATGCATCAAAAAAATTAATAAATAGTGCAAATGATTATGCGCTTGAAAAAAATCATCAACAAATCACTGATTTACATTTACTTTATGCAATGTTAAACACACCTGATTCTTTAATACCTAAATTACTTAGATTGATGAATATTGATTTAGGATTACTCGGAAGTGACGTTACACAAACGCTTAATAGACTTCCTAGTGTAACATCCTCAACAATACAAAATCCATATTTAACAGGTGAAGTAAATAAAATATTAGTAAATAGTGAGAAAAAAGCTAAACAATTTAAAGATGATTATGTTTCGGTAGAACATATTTTTTTAAGTATGTTGTCATCAAATAATACTGAATCAGCAAAAATACTTAGAAAGCATCATATTAATGAAAATGATTTTTTAACAGCTTTACGTAAAGTTAGGGGGAATCAATCTGTTAAATCAGAAGACCCAGAAAATACATATGACGTATTATCAAAATATGGAAAAGATTTAGTAGAATTATCAAGACAAGGTAAAATTGATCCGGTAATAGGAAGAGATAACGAAATTAGAAGAACAATTAGAATATTAAGCAGAAGAACTAAAAATAACCCTGTTTTAATTGGAGAACCAGGGGTAGGGAAAACGGCTATAGCCGAAGGGCTCGCAACAAGAATTTTAAACGAAGATGTTCCCGAAGGGTTAAAAAATAAAACTATTTTTGCACTAGATATGGGAGCACTCATTGCTGGAGCGAAATATCGTGGTGAGTTTGAAGAAAGACTAAAAGCTGTTTTAGATGAAATAACTAAAAGTGATGGTAAAATTATTCTATTTATTGATGAAATCCATACAATCGTAGGAGCTGGAAAAACTGAGGGATCAATGGACGCTGGGAACCTACTTAAGCCACTCCTTGCTAGAGGAGAATTGCATTGTATAGGTGCAACTACAATAGATGAATACCGTAAGTATATTGAAAAAGATGCTGCATTAGAAAGAAGATTCCAACCAGTAATGATAGATCAACCAAGTGTAGAAGATACTATTAGTATTTTAAGAGGAATAAAAGAAAAATTTGAAATCCATCATGGAGTAAGAATTACCGATAGCGCTGTTGTTGCTTGTGCTACATTATCTAATAAGTATATTAGTGATCGTTTCTTACCAGATAAAGCAATCGACTTAATGGATGAAGCGGCAGCTCTTGTTCGTACTGAAATTGATTCTATGCCAAGTGAATTAGATGAATTAAGCCGTAAAGTAATGCAACTGGAAATAGAAAAACAAGCTTTAAAAAAAGAAAAAGATAAAGCCTCAAAAGAAAGATATACACTTGTAAAAGAAGAACTAAGTACTTTAAAGGAACAACTTAATTCATTAAATGCAACATGGGAACAAGAGAAAGTAAATATCAAAGAAATTAAAAAAATAAAAGAAGAAATAGAAGATATTAAAAAGCAAATAGAAGATGCAGAAAGAGCATATGATTTAAATGAGTTAGCAGTTTTAACACATGGTAAATTACCACAAAAAGAAAAAGAGTTAACTGATAAACTAGAATCCTTTAATTTTAAAATGTTAAAAGAAGAAGTAACTGAAGAAGAAATTGCTGATATTGTTTCAAAATGGACAAATATTCCGGTAACTAAATTAGTGGAAAGTGAAAAAGAAAAACTATTAAACTTAGAAGCAATTTTACATGAGAGAGTAATTGGTCAAGATGAAGCAGTGACATCGGTGAGTGACGCTGTATTAAGAGCGAGAAGCGGTCTTAAAGATCCAAGTAAACCAATTGGTAGTTTTATTTTCTTAGGACCAACTGGAGTAGGAAAAACTGAACTTGCTCGTACATTAAGTGAAGCATTATTTGATAGCGAAGATAACATGATTAGAATAGATATGTCAGAGTATCAAGAAAGACATACAGTAGCTAGACTAATTGGTGCTCCTCCAGGATATATTGGTTATGATGAAGGTGGACAATTAACTGAAGCAGTTAGAAGAAAACCATATAGTGTAATCTTATTTGATGAAATTGAAAAAGCGCATCCTGAAGTATTTAACGTTTTACTACAATTATTGGACGATGGTCGTTTAACAGATTCTAAAGGAAGAACTGTTAATTTTAAAAACACAATTGTTATTATGACATCGAATATTGGTAGTGAATATTTACTTGAAGGAATTAATCAATCTGGCGAACTAAAAAAAGAAACAAAAGAACTAGTTGAAAATATTTTAAAAACAAAATTCAAACCAGAATTTTTAAACAGAATTGATGATATTGTTTTATTCAAACCATTAACAAAAGATGAAATAATTCAAATTATTAGTTTAGTATTAGATAAATTAGAAATTAAACTTAATGAAAAAGGTATTAAACTCAATGTAACAAAATCAGCAAAAGAATTAATAAGTAATCATTCTTATAGCGCAACATATGGAGCAAGACCAGTTAAGAGATATATTCAAAGACATATTGAAACCGAACTCGGTAAACTAATTATAAAAGGTGATATAAAGGATGGTACTATTGTTAAGTTAGATGCTAAAAATGATAAATTAGATTTTATTATTGAAGGTTAAAAATTAATCAAAGGCAGAGAGAAAAATCCTCTGCCTTTGTATTGATATTTACAAAAATATTTGATATATTAAGTAGGTAAACAAAACTATTATGCGGTCGTGGCGGAACGGCAGACGCGCTACCTTGAGGGGGTAGTATCCTAGTGATGTGTGAGTTCAAATCTCATCGACCGCACCATATTGAAAGCATAGGTTTGATACAATTGTATCAGGCCTTTTTTTTGCGCTATATAGGGCCGTTTTGCTCTGCTACGAAAAAGTGGGACACATAGGTACCACATAAAAGAGAATAATGTATAATAATTATACAAATGAGTTGAAAGCCGATGAATCAGTATAGTGTAGACTTTAAACTAAAGATAGTTAAGATGATATTAAATGAACATATAAGTAAGAAATCAATAATGAGAGAGTATAATGTAGCAACTAAAACACAAAGACAGTGGATACATAAGTATCAGACTGAGGGGATAAGTGGACTAATTAGTAAAAGAAAAATTAGAGATAAAATTCCAACGAATCAAGAAGAGGAAACAGTAGAATCTTTGAAACACGAAATACTAATGCTTAAAGTAGAAATTGAACGATTAAAAAGAGGATATAATCGTGAAGATGCGAAATACGTAAAAAAAAAGAAATATTAAATTATGAGTATACGTTAGTTCATAAGTTTAGAGTGAAATATTATATAAATAATCTATGTGAATATATGGAAATTAGTAGAAGTGGATATTATAGGTGGCTACGTAGAAGAGAAAATAAAACAGCTAGACAAGAAACAAAAGAAACACTTAAGATGCTCATAAAGAATTATCATTCAATCCATCCAGAAAAAGGATATAGGCACTCAGAAAAGATATCATAAATAAAACAGGATGGATAGTATCATATTACTTAATGTATCAGTGTTTCAGAGAAATGGGAATATATAGTAGAGCGCGTAGGAGAGCGTTTAGAAGACCTAAAGGAGTGTCGGATAAGTTTCCTAACTTAATCAATGGAGATTGGAGTACTACAAGGCCATTTGAGAAAGTATGTAGTGATACAACATTACTAAACATGACGGTAAGAAATATGATTTAAACTTACATATTGATGTGTTTAATAATGAAATAGTTGGACATGATTGTGCGAATTCAAAACACGAAAATGGAGTTATGAATCATCTTAGAAGCTTATAAGATTTCCTGCGCATAAAAGAAGAAAGAGGATATGGTGACAACCATACCATCTTACATAGTGATCAAGGAATAGTGTATGCATCTAAGAAGTTTGAAAAAGCACATAAAGATTATCCAATATCACGTTCAATGTCACGAGCAGGAACACCTACAGATAATCCAGTTATTGAATCATTAATAGGTTGGATAAAAGGTGATCTGAAACACTATATAAAGCTTCATGATTTCAAAGATATCAACACAGCTATTGAATTATACATAGATTACTTTAATCATCATAGAGTATCTTACAGATTAGATTATTTAACACCAGTAGAATACAGAACCATAAATGGATTTACTTAAACACAAATAAATGATAAAATAGAGGCAACAAAGGAAAGTTGCATGTCGCTATTTTTATGTCTATGGTGGTACCTATGTGTCCTAGAAAATCATAGCAGTGCAAAAACGTTTCCACATTCTTCTTTTTTTTAAGATTTATTGAGTGTATAATAGAATTGAAAAAGAAAGGAAACAACTTTTATGACTAATATCAAAGATGTAGCTAAAAAAGCTGGAGTAGGAATCGCAACTGTTTCTAGAGTAATTAATAATAGTGGATATGTAAAAAAAGAAACAAGAGAAAGAATTGAAAGAGTTATTAAGGAAATCAGTTATATCCCTAACGAAATTGCTCGAAGTATGACAAGACAAAAAAATAATATTGTTGCTTTTATATTACCTAATAGTACTCATTTGTTTTTTGGGGAACTTCTTTACTTTGTTGAAAAGGAACTTTTTAAATATGGATATAAAGTAATGATCTGTAATTCTAGTGAATCTTTAGAAAAAGAGTTAGTTTATTTAGATATGCTTAAAAATAACCGCGTTGATGCTGTTATTCTTTTAACAAATAATGATATTGAAAAATATTTGGATAAGGAAATGGCAGTTATGTCTTTTGATCGCCGATTTTCTGATGTTCCTTTCGTTGCTAGTGACAATTATAATGGTGGGGTACTTGCTGCTAAAAAATTAATTGAAAGTGGATGTAAGAAATTTATGTTTATTGGAGATGATGCGCAAGGAGAAAACACTACAGTAATTACTGAGGTTAGTAAAAGAAGAATAGGGTATATTGATTATCTAAAGTCGAAGGGATATAATGATGTTGTAAACATAGAGTATCCTCTAGGTAATTATATGAAAATCTATGATAAGGTACATGATGAAATAGCGAAATATCCAGAAGTTGATGGAATATTTGTAATTTCAGATGCTGCAGCTTGTGATGTTATCAAAGAACTTGTTAATAGAGGTAAAAGAGTCCCGGAAGATATAAAAGTTATTGGGTTTGATGGAGGAAGAAGTTTTATTAATCTAGGAAAAAGAATCACTTCAATCGGACAATCACCAAAGCTTATTGCAAAAGCAATTGGAGAAATTATTGATAGTTTTTATAAAAATAAAACTATAGAAAATAAAATTATTCCTGTATATTTCCAAGATGGAGATACTACATAAAGTTTTTAAATTTTAAAAATTGTGGTCCACATGTTTGATAAATCAACACTACGGGTTACATTACGCTGGAACGTGATATGTGTATTGCAAAAAAACATTTACACTATCTTCTTAGACTTATAATTGACAGCGTTTTCAAAAGGTGCTATACTAAAATAAAGTGCACATTTTATTTTTTGTATTTTATGTGGAAACCTTTCCCTTTTATAAAAAACGAGCTGATAAGGAGTTTTAATATGATATTTACAAACCCTTTTGATTTATCTGATAAAGTAAATGATATTCTTCTTATCGGCGAAATTTTGGTTGATAAAATTTACATTAATCATGCTGTTAAACCTATGGAAAAGTTTGGAGGAAGTCCCGCAAATGTTACAATAAACTTACATTCATTAGGATTTAAACCACAATTTTTCGGGGCTGTTGGAAATGACGAATATGGTGACTATTTGAAAAATGAATTAGTTACAAGAGGGATTGATATTAATAATATAACGACTTTTAATGTAAAGACTTCAATTGTAACAATTAGAAATATTAACGATGTGATGGATGTTACTTTTGATCGTGCCTCTGACTATTATCTTTATTACACTAACAAACTTGAAACTGCATTAAAAAAAGTTAAAATTTTGCATTTTTCATATTGGCCTTTGTCAAAAGAACCTTCTAAAACTACTATGAAAAAGGTTTTGGATTTTGCTAAAAAGGAGAATATAATTATTGGATTTGATCCTAATTATCATAAGGATTTAGAATCTTTAGATAGTGTAGGAAAAGATGAGTTAATGGATATTATTTCAAAAGTTGATATTATTAAACCTAGTTTAGATGATTCGAAACGAATATTTGGAGATGGATATTCGGTTGAAGAATACATTCAAAAATATCAAAAATTAGGATGTAAATTAATTATAATGACTTTAGGTGAAGATGGGTTAGTAGCAAGTTACTTTGGCGAAATAATAAGAATAGCATCCGTGGCAAAAGATGTTATTGATGTTACTGGTGCAGGAGATGCATTTTGGAGTGGATTGTATGCCGGAATCCTTCAACGAGAGAGTGTTTTAAGCGCTTTGAAAATAGGCTTAATTTGTAGCTCATACAGCCTTAAACAAGTTGGAGCAATCACAAATATCCCGAATATCAAATATATAATTAAAGAATTAACTGGATAGGAGAATATTAGCATTATGCATATAGTTTTTTTAAATCCACAAGGCAACTTTGATCAAAATGATTCATATTGGACAATGCATCCAGATTTTGGAGGACAGTTAGTATACGTAAAAGAATTAGCGATTGAAATGGCTAATTTAGGACATAAAATAGATATAGTAACGAGAAAAATAAATGATCCTCATTATCCAGAATTTAAGAATACCTATGATTCTTATAAAGGAGTTTCTGGTCTAAGAATTATTAGAATCCCATGTGGAAATAAATTATTTATGAATAAGGAATTATTGTGGGAACATATATATGAATGGACAGAAAATATTATTAAATTTTATAAACAAGAAAATAAAATGTTTGATTTTATGACTAGTCATTATAGTGATGGTGGATTAGCGGCAGTTATGATAAAAGCAAAAACAAATATTCCGTTTTCTTTTACAGGACATAGCTTAGGAGCTCAAAAATTTGAAAAATTAGGTGGAAATTTAAAAAATTATGATGAATTAGATATTAAATACCAATTTACAAAGAGGCTTTCTGCAGAAAGAATTGTAATGAAATATGCAAACATTATATTTGTTTCTACATCTCAAGAAAAAGAAGAACAATATAACCATAAATTGTATAAACTAAGAACTAATGATTTCTCCTCTTTTAATATTGTTATTGCTCCGCCTGGGGCAAATACGAAAGTTTTTGCCCCAAGCAATGGCAGTAACATTAGTGAAAAAACAACTAAAAAAATTATTTATACAATTAAACGTGATATTACCAAAGAAAGAAAAATGCTTCCTTTTATTGTTTTGGCAAGTCGATTAGATCCTAAAAAAAATCATCTAGGATTAGTTGAAGCATATGCTAAAAATAAGGAAGTGAATCAAAGAATGAACTTGTTAATCTCTCTTCGGGGAATTGAAAATGCTTTTAATGATTACTCTAATACCTCCAAGGAAGAAATAATAATATTAGATGAGATAATGAAAATTATTAAAAAGAATAATTTATTTGGAAAAGTATCTTTTATAAGTATAAATTCTCAAACTGAATTAGCTGAGACATACCGGTTTATGTCAAATCAGAAAAGTATTTTTGCTCTAACTTCTTTATATGAGCCATTCGGCTTAGCGCCGATTGAAGCAATGAGCACTGGACTCCCAGTGGTGGTTACTAAATATGGTGGTCCAATAGATATTTTAAAAGAAAACAATGAAGAGTTTGGGGTATTAGTTGATGTATTTGACATTAATGATATTGGAAAAGGAATTTTAAAAGCAATTAATAACTATGATTATTATTTACTTCAAGGAAAAAAACGAGTTTTAAGTAAATATACCTGGAACACAACAGCTAAAATATATTTGGAAAGCATAAAAGAAAGTTTTAAGAATATTAGAAATGAAGAAATAAGAATTGATGCATATTTTATTAATCCATTAGAAAATAAAATTAGTAATTTAGAGATAAAAAAATTATTAAAATAATAAAAAGAGGCGAAATATGAAAAATCAAACAAAAAAGAATACTAATAAAGGGCTTAAACTAATGTATTTTTTAGTTTCTATTTTAGTCATTATAGCTTTACCATTTATTTTGATTATTAGAGCATTAGAATCATTGCTGAAAGTTAATATTTTAAAAATAGATGATTCTAAAAAAAGGGGAATAGTAGGGACTTTTGTGGTTAAATACTGGCTTGGAAATACATATGAAGCTCAAAAAAATCGGGTTTTTGTATATTTTATCCTCCCTTCATTTACAGCTTTTTCATTATTTGTAGCACTTCCTTTCTTGCAAGGTATTTATTTTTCAATGACAGACTGGAATGGGTTAAACGATCCCACATTCATTGGACTTGATAACTATAAAACAATTTTGCATGATTATAGTTTTGGTTATTCATTTTTTCGAACAGCATTATATTCGATTTTGAATATATTTGTTATTAATATTATTGCATTTTCTCTTGCACTTATAGTTACTCAAAAACTAAAATTACAAAATATTTATCGTGCGGGATTTTTTTTACCTAACTTAATTGGAGGATTAGTACTTGGATATATTTGGCAGTTTATATTTAATAGAGTTCTAGTACAGTTTGGTGGAATTTTTGAATCAAGCTTATTAATTAACGGTAATACTGCGTTGGTTGGATTGATAATTGTTGTAACTTGGCAATATGCTGGATATATTATGATGATTTATATCGCCGCTATCCAAAATGTTCCTCAAGATTTAATTGAGGCAAGCGAAATTGATGGAGCAAATGCATGGCAAAGACTTAGAACAATCACACTACCACTAGTTGCACAGGCATTTACAGTATCAATGTTTTTAACACTTGTTACTTCTTTTAAACAATATGATACCGTAGTTTCCTTAACTCATGGTGGTCCAGCAACACAATTACCTTCATGGTTAGGAATGATTTATAATAAAACATTACTACCTGTCGTTCAATCTACCGACTTGATTGCTGTTAATATTTATGATGAAGCATTTGTAAATAGAAACATGGGAGTAGGACAAGCTAAATCAATTATTTTCTTTATAATCTTGTTAGTAGTTGCACTCATTCAAGTTTATTATAATAAACGAAAAGAGGTGGAATTATAATGAAAAGTAAACGTACTAAGAAAATCATTTTAGAAATTTTTGCTTTTTGTTTATTGTTAGTTTTTATGTTTCCATTTGCAATGATTATAATTAACTCTTCTAAAAGTGCTGCAGAGATTATTAGAAATCCTTTATTATTACCGAGTAATTGGTTCCAAATTTTCACAAATATTGCAGAAATAATTGGGAGAGATAATATTCATTACTTTTCAGCATTCTTTAATTCTCTAATTATTACAACTGTAAGCTTGATAGCAATTGGAACTTTTAGTGCAATGGCAGCATGGGTTCTAGTAAGAACAAAAACAAGATATTCATTTGTTATCTTTATGCTCTTTTTAAGCGGGATGGTAATTCCTTTTCAAGTGGTAATGTTACCGTTGGTAAGGTTATTACAAACATTAAACGATATTTTTGGAATTCAATTTAAAGATACTCTTTATGGAATTATATTAGTATATATTGGTTTTGGATCACCACTAAGTATTTTCTTGTTTCATGGATTTATTAAATCAATTCCAATAGATATTGAAGAAGCTGCCATAATTGATGGCTGCACAAAATCTCAAGTATTTTTTAAGATTGTGTTTCCGATATTAAAACCAATCTATGTAACATTATTAGTGCTTAACGGGATGTGGATTTGGAATGATTATTTATTACCATTGCTAGTTTTAGGAATGGGGGGGAATATTCAGACTCTTCCACTTTCAGTTGCTAGTTTAGCTGGTTTTTATGATAAAGAATGGTCATTAATTCTAACTTCAGTTTTAATGGCAGCCTTACCAGTAGTAATATTGTTCTTATTTGCTCAAAAACATATTATTAAAGGAATGACTTCTGGAGCAATTAAATAAACAAAAAGTTTAAAATTAACTTTAAATTCTCATAGAATTTGATTGTAGGTGATTATGAATAAATTATATAGAAATAACAGAGTTACAAAAGAAGAATTACTAGTTGATGAAACGATTTATTCACAAGCTAATGGATTCTTAGGAACTAGAGGGACATTTATAGAGGGATATGGGGAAGATTTCGAGTATAATCAAACATATTTAAATGGATTTTACGATAAATATAATTATTTTTATGAAGAGAATCTTTTTGGATTTCCTCAAATGGGACAAAAACTTGTTAATCTTATTGACGGGCAAAAGATTATTTTTCTCGTAGAAGGAATACCTCTTAATATCAATAATTGTGAAGTAATCTCATTAATAAGAGAATACGACTTAGAAAAAGGATTAACAATTAGAAAAATTCATTATAGAACAAAACAAAATTATGAATTTATTTTAACTGAAAGAAAATTAGTTAGTACTAAAATTAAAGAACTTATTGCAGTAGAAGTATTACTTGAATCAATTAACTATAATGGGACAATTACAGTAAAATCATATTTAGAAGAATCAATAAAAAAACATCTAGAAAATGATCCTCGGCTTTATGGAGGAGAAAATCAGTCTTTAAATATTGTTGGAATTTCTAAAAAGGATTCTTTTATAACAGTAAAAACATTAAGAAGTAATTTGATAGTACATACAAAAATGATTCATAACACATTATTTAAAACTTCTGTTGTTAATCAAAAAATAATCGCAGAAAAAGAATATCTAATAAGTCCTAAAAAGGGAATTAAACTTGATAAATATTTGATTTATACATCTAGTTTGTACCATGAAAATTATTTAAAGAAAAGTGAAGAAATTAGTAAAAAAGTAGCTGAAATTAGTTTTGAAAAATTAATTGAAAAACAAAAAAATTATTATAATGATTTTTGGAAAAAACTAGAGATCAAAATTCCAAACAATAAATATTTAGAATTATTAATTAACTATAATATTTACCAATTGAATTCAAGTGGAGGTGAAAGTGAATATCACAATATTTCAGCGAAAGGGTTAAGTGGAGAAGGGTATGAAGGACACTACTTTTGGGATACGGAAATATATATGATTCCATTCTTTATATTAACAAATCCTTTGAAAGCAAGAAACCTTTTAATGTATCGTTTCCACACTATGGAACAAGCTAGAGTTGAAGCTCGAAATTTAGGATATGATAAAGGCGTTAAATTTCCTTGGAGGACTATTAATGGTGAAGAGGCTTCCCCTTATTATCCTGCAGGGAGTGCTCAGTTTCATATTAATAGTGATATTGCATACACCATAATCAAATACTTTGAAGCGACTAACGATTTAGACTTTATAATCCGTTATGGGTTTGAAATGTTAGTAGAAACTGCTAGATTTTTGAAAGAAGCTGTGAATTTTAATGGTCAATATTATCATTTAAATGGAGTTACTGGACCAGATGAATATACTACTGTGGTGGATGATAATTATTATACAAATCAACTA
>Ga0190313_1001607_pt1 | contig 11971 bp, 1 predicted proteins | sample 4870071011_MG_FD_169989 | JGI IMG/M metagenome (GOLD analysis project Ga0190313, IMG submission 169989) | Hydrothermal vent sediment bacterial communities from Southern Trench, Guaymas Basin, Mexico - 4870-07-10-11_MG | ecosystem: Environmental > Aquatic > Marine > Hydrothermal vents > Sediment ...
ATCCAATCCTAAACAATCCGCAACAAAGGCGATGGCATCTCCGAAGAATTCGATGAACCACTGCACGGCTTTTAAGATCAACCATGCAAGTCCGTAAACTACTATTTCAACTAGGGCTTTTCCTAGTCGAATTAACCAGTAGAAGAATCCTAGGAGTTGCTTCAACCAATCGCATTGCTTCGCGTAATCGATTAGTATTCCTACTCCCTTGAGGTATGGTGCGATTAGTGATTTTGCGAGTTCGTTGAATGGCCATGGGATTGTTGCATCAATGCTTTCGTATATGTGTTGCTTTGCTTCTTGGTATCCTTTGTATACTTCGTCTAGTATTTCGTCGATTGTTGCAAATTGTGATCTGACTTTTGCTTCTGCTTCGCTTGCTTTTTCTGTATCGAATTTGCATTCTTGGTGTTTTAGTATTTCTAGGACGTTTTGGTGTGTTATGTCTATTTGGATTTTTATCTGCTTGATGTAATTGAGTTTTTGGCTTAGTTTGTTTATCTTTGAAATCATTGTATTTCTTGTTTTAGCAAAGAGTAATATTGTTGTGTTTAGTGTTTGAATCTGTTGTAGTGCGTATTCTCCAGTCGATATTACGTTTTCTAACGTCTTTATCATTGTTTCTAGTTCTCCCGCAGCCTCATGCGGGTTCTCTACCTTCGTTTCATTGATTCCATACTCCTCATCAAACTTATCTGTTACTTCTAATCCAGTTTCAACCGCCGTATTTAGTCTCTCTCCATATTCTGCAAGCTTGTTTAGCTTGGTTAAATCACTATATGCTGTCTCCAAGTATTCGTACATCATGCGTGCTTGATTAATCATCCATTCCGAGGCTGAAATCATTTTTTCTTTCAAACTGCAGTTCAACGCTTTAATCATTGTGTAAACATCGTACAACTTCCTCCTGAGTCTCAGAATTGTTTTAAGATCACCATAGATCTGCTTGAGAGCATCACCAATTGGAATCAATTCCTCAAGATTCTCCAATGCATCTGGAATTGTTGTAGTATTGTCATTTTCAACAATTCTGTAAATCTCATTGTAGTAATTAACCATGTCCCTTAGGAGGATTAATGCCAAGTTTGTTGCGGAAATTTCGTCCTTCATGTTGATAACATATTCACTTCTATTAAGCAGTTCTAAGGCAATGCTTGCAATAGTTTCATTACTCCAGTTTCTGTGGTAAAGATTATTCCACATGTTCATTAGCCTAATGATTGTGTTTAGAGCATTTGAGGTTGCATTGATTAACGGCCGAAGCACTGTAGTGTTTAATGGCCTGTAATCCAATGCGACTGAAATATTATCCAGCAAGCTCATGTACTCATCATATAACAATCTGAGCTTGGCCGAAACTACTGCAGATGATGCGAGAGCGTGAATATCTGTAAGGCAATTAACGGCATTAAAGTATTCTGATTCCATCGCTGTTGCGTTTAAGTAGGTATTCATGAATTCCATGATGCTCTGCTTTAGAGGACAATCCATTTGGTATTGTAGTAATCTCCTAGTTTTTGAAACCGCATTTATGATCTCCATCAATATGAATGTGCTGTTCTCCACGGAAAAGACTAGTGATTCTAATTCTTCTGGAATCGTCCCATCAAGTATCTCCTCCTCATGCTCCTTAACATACGTGGTAACATTGTTAATCGCGCTCCAGAATCGTTGCTTAGCAATACTCCATTCATTGCAGAATTCCCTAACTTGCTCTGCTATTTTTACAAGGATTTTCACTCTTGGATACATTATTACTGCTTTGAATGCAATGCTCTTGTATTTCAGAAGATCATTTACGAAATCTTCGATGTTCTCAAGCCTTTTCTTTAGTGCTGAGAATCTGCTTGCGAAGTATTTCGTTATTGATAATAGTGATTGAATTCTGATTAGGCGGTTTATTAGTGATACTGCAACCGACTTAGCGTAGGATATGTCTTCCACCGTAACATTATATGTGAAGTTTCCAGTAGCTAATTTATTCACTAGTTCCAAGTCTTCTATTGGAATCTCATTAACCGTTTCCTCAAGCTTGTTTAATAATCTCACCGCAATCTTCAGGAATGTTGTTGATATTAATAGCCTAAACACCTGAGATATTGTTAGGAATTTAATAGAATTAATTGCCCTGAGTATCAAACTCCTAATTGCTAATGGCAGTAGTTTTGCCCTGATTCTAAGTATTAGTAGCGTGAACACTAGTTTAACCGCACTTCTTAATTCTCTAGCATCCCTCTCAATCTGCGTTGTATTAGTGTAATTACCGTAAGCCAAGCGATTTGCAATTTGCATTAAGTATTTCGCAGTATTATTAAGCGCCATTAATTTGTTTAATGTCTCCTTGTAGTCTAAGATTCTCATTAGGAATTGCAATCTTAGTATCTGGAATTTAAGCCTAAGAAGTTTCGGCAATAGCTTAGAATAAAGATAGTAAACCCTTTGTCTTTCTCCTCTAGGAGCATTTTTGATTAGTGCTTTTAGTTTTCCAAGGGCAGCATCTAAATGCTTTTTACTTTCCTCAATTCTGCTTACTAACTCGTCAACTTGCGTTATGTTTAGGTTTGACTTCGTGTATAGTTCCCTAATGGCTTCACTCGGATTTAGTAGTTCTAGCTCGTATAGGTGTTTTCCTAATTCTGCCTCAATTTTACTGAATTCGCTCAAGCTCTTTCCGAGCCATAGTGTGTAAATGTAATTCCTTCTCTCATGAGTAAACGGTGATTCTCCAATTTTCATTATAGTGTAGCTTTTTCTCACAATTCTCCTTGGCAATCTAACAGCCATTCCCAAGTCTCCAGGAGGTTGCACATACATTTCAAAGTGGAATCCGTATGCCAAAGTCTCCTCATCAACCCAGTCTTGTTTCTCGATTGTAAGATACATCAAAGTGTTGTTCACAATCGTAAGACGCATTTCCTTGTAATGCCATAAGACCCAAGTTCCACTGAATAAGAATTTAGTTAGGTTCGTTAACCATGCTGACGAGAATTCAACTTCACTAGAATAACCGTAAATCGTATTAAATACTGTTAATTTCCTCGAGTAGCAGAATGGTAAAATAGCCCTCACTTTATTAATACCATACTTGCTAGCTAAGTCCTCAAGATACTCATTTGTCGCAATGGTTAAACCATATTTGCCCCAGAGGAGAACTCCTACTGTTTCATTAATTTCAAAACCGTGTGTAATCATTAATACGGTAACTCCAATTCCTTCCTCCTGAAGCGTTTTAATCGTATACATCAAGTTCGAAGGAGTAGCATAACTGTGAGCCAAGACAATCATGCTGTCATACGTAACTTCGCAAAATCTGGAAATCATATCCAGCAATTCAACCTTAGTCCTAGTACTGTTGAGAACATCGAGATCCAGGTAAATGAATAGCAATGTTGATGTGGCACCAACCTTGTGCAATTTCCTTACAAATGCTTGTAACTTCCATTTAACATCGGGATAAACAATATCGTCAAACTGATCAATTGGGTAATCATGAGACTTGTTTAATGGTTTAATATAAGCATTCGCGAAAAGCAAGTAAACTGGTTCAAATGGGTATGAAAGTCCAATTCTGTGTGCTAGCATTCCTTTACCAGTTTTTCTCAACTGGTCCCAAACCACCTTTGGCAAGCTTCCACTCTCAAAGCTAATGGCATGAACCTCATTCGCAGTCAATAATAGCAGGAAGATTATTAGGAAAATTGCCATTAGTCTTCTTCTCCGATATTTGCAAGCGATTATTGCTAATCCAACACAAGATATGGCGGCGATTGATACGTAAATGTATTCATCTAACCTAATTTCTCCTTCTCCTGGTCTGCTCGGCTTGAATGGTTGCTCCTCCCTTTCCTCTGGTGGATTCTCTTGTTCTCCTTCATGATGCTCTTCTTCGTGCTCAACTGTTACTTTGAATGATTTTTGAGTGGTGTTTCCTGCTAGATCGTGTGCAATTACCTTGATTATGTTTGTTCCTTCTGCTAATTGGATTTGAATGTTTGGTACTGCTTCACCACAGTATGCTAATGAGTCATTAACATAGATTTCTACTGTGATGAATTCATTGCTTGTTATGTTGATATACAGCGTGCTGTCTTTCAGCTTATACTGAATGTTTATTTGTGGTGGTGTTAAGTCTATTATCAACTTAGACTCTTTCTCCGCCTTGTTTCCAGATTCGTCGACTGCTTTGATTAGTAGTGTGTGGTTTCCTTCTTCCAGCGTGATTATTGCTTGTGATTCATTTGAAATTAGCTGACCATTGAGGTAGATTTCTAGGCTTGCGTTCTCATTCGTTATTATTGTAATGTTTAATGTCGTGTAATTGAAGTAGTTAATTTCCTCAATAGGTGTTCCATTTACGAAAACCGTTACTTCTGGTGGTGTGGTGTCAATTACAAATTGATAGCTCTTTGATGCTTCGTTTCCTGCCTTATCCCAAGCTCTAACGAAAACTAGGTATTCTCCATCTGGAAGCTCTGTTTTGTTAATTAGAGTTGAATTGTATAATTCTCCATTCAAGTATACTTCATATCGATCGAGATATTCATCAGTTATATTTATGATGATGCAGTTCTCTGTTTCCGTGAATGCTATTTCTGGTGGTGTCTTGTCAATTACAACATTGTATTTAATCGTCTTCGTGTTTCCACCACTATCCCACACAATAACCTTAATTGTGTGGTTTCCTTCGTCTAATTCTAATGGCATTGTTACGTATTCCCCTTTACCCTCAGCATAAACTCTTCCGTCGATAATTACTCTCCAGTGGCAAATTTCCGAGAATGTGACATTCACAATTACGCTTGAAGTGTTCAAGTACGTTGTTTCATTCGCAGCAATGTTTGACACTTCAGTATAAACCTCTGGTGGTGTTGTATCAACAAATACTGTAACGTTGAACTCCACACTATTTCCAGCCTTGTCCTGGGCCATGATTACGATTGTTCCATTGTAAGATCCATTGCATAAGTATAATGTGATTGTGTAATTGCTCCAAGTTCCGTTCAAGTTGGCAATCGTTACTGAGTAGTTCTTCAAGTATTCCTCAAGGATCGTGAAGTTAAATGAGTAGACATTGCTTATGTTCTGACTTGAGAAACGAATCACTTCTGGCGCGATTATAGTTGGTGCTTGAGTATCTATGATTAACTTGTAATGGAATGCTTTCGTATTTCCAGCAACATCAGTTAGAGCAATCGTGACATTATACTCACCATCAACTAGGTTAAAGATTTCCTCGATTTCATTTCCAAATCCAGAAATAGTAATGCTTTCAATTGCAATCTCATACGTTGCATTCTCTGATAAGATTGCTGAAATGTTCACAGTATTGAAATTCACGAAAGTCTCGTTTAATTGAACACCATTTGCGAAAATCATTTGAACCTCTGGATAAACAGTATCTACGAGAACCTTAATCTCCAGCGATGCTTCGTTTCCAGCCTTGTCCTTAGCAATTATCGTAATGACTCCAGAATACTCTCCCTCGTTTAAGTTAAGTATTATGCTGAGGTTTTCTTTCGTTATGTTTAGTGCTGAAAAAGCGTTCCAAGTATCAAAGTATTCGTCGGTAATATTTACATGAATCGTGTAATTTGAAGTGAAATTAGCAATGTTAAATACTAAGCTAGATACTGCTTGAATTCTAGGCGGCGTAAGATCAACCACGATTGCGTACTCAAATGAATTCCTATTACCATGGATGTCAATTAATGTAATGTTCAAGACAAAAGTTCCCTCGCTCAAATTGAAGAGAGCAGAGCCACTTGATCCGAATCCAGCGTATGTTGCGTTTCCAATAGTAATCTCGTATGTTGCATTCTCTGAGAACATTACGGAAATATTCACATTCGTGGAATTAATGTATGCAGTTTCATTGAATACTCTCGAATTCGCAGAAATATATGAAATGTCTGGTAAGATCGTATCAACAATAATTTTAACCTCAAATGAAGCTTGATTACCAGCCCTATCTTTAGCAGTAATAATGATGAGATGCCCGTGCTCGCCCTCACTTAAGTTGAATTTTATACTGAAATTACCAATGATTTCTGCATTTAAATCACCTGAGACATTCCATGAATCAAGGTACTTCTCATCAATTGTGAAATTCAGAGTGTATGCTGAAGTGAAGTTATATGAACTAAACACAAGTTCTGAAACAGCATTAATGTGCGGTGGCGTAATATCAACTACAACAATGACCGAGAAGTATCCCAGATTTCCAAGCTTATCCTTAATTTCAAGTCTAATTACATACGTTCCCTCATCAAAATGGCACCAGAATCTGCCAGAATCACTGCCATAACCAGCATCGTAATACAAGGTATCATTAACATAGCACTTTTGAGAAACATTTTCACTGTACCAAACCTCGAAGTCTATGTATGGTTTTCCGGAATGAGAGGCTACATCATTTACGTAGGTTATGTTTATTGCTTCTTTTCCGTTTACTAATGCTTGAACCACGGTTGGAATAACGGTATCGACCAAGATTATCGTGGAATCATAAGCCTTGTTTCCTGCCTTATCATACACCCATACGGTTATCCCGTGGTCATGATACTCTCCTGGACTAATCTTAACATAAACTATCAAGTTCTCCCAATCAACATACCAGTCAGAAGTCATGCCTGTGACTTCAATCTTACCAATGCCAAAGTTATCCGAGACATTAAGTTTAATAGGCCAGTATCCATCCTCTGGGAAGGACTGATTATTCACATAGTATCTAGGCGGAATCGTTACTTCTGGAGGCGTGATATCTATAACCAACTCGTACGCAGATTTATTCCAATTTCCTCGAAGATCTGCATATTTTATCGTAATAATGTAGAATCCCTGCGGCAAACTAATCGGTGCAGTTGATGAGGTTCCATCTTTAATTAAGGTTGAATTGGCGTAAATATACCAGTGAACGCTTTCGCTGAAAGCAAATTCAATTGTGGGATTCTCAGTATTTATATAGGTAGTGTTTACGAATTCCTTATTCTCAATGGTAATGCTTACCAATTTCGGAATGACCGTATCCACGATAACATCAATTCTGAAATTATTCTCATTTCCAGCTCGATCACGCGCGTATAATATATAGGAGTAAATTGTTCCAGAGCTCTCTTCAAGATCGTAAATTACTAGCTTATCGCTCGTGTTTACAACACGCGTATCATTCATTATTACTTTCCAGTAATCAAGATGATCATCAATAACATTAACAGCAATCTCAAGAGTATTAGAGAAATTAGTTGCATTTAATACTACGGTGCTTGGGGCATCAAACTGAGGCGGTGTTAAATCAACCACGAGATCAAAGTCAAAGATTCCCTTGTTATCCGATATGTCAAACGCTTCGACATGAACATGATGCGTTCCCTCGTGCAACCACACTGTTACTCTTATTTCAGCACCAGAAACATTCTCAAATTCAACCACGGAGCCGTTGGAGCAGTATATTATTAGCGTGATGTTCTTGGTTGATGTGTAGTCCTCCGTGTACGCTTTGATGTAAACTCCGTGCGTATTAGTGTATGCTTCGGAATTATTCTTAGGCTCATATGTGCTAGTTGTATTAGCAAATATATGAATGATTGGCCCAAGTGGATCATACTTGAACTTTGTATCATACTCAGCTTTATTACTAACCACATCAAAGGCAATGACTGTAATCCATAGTGTTCCGTTCACCTTGGGTGGGATGCGTCCAAATATTTCCTCTAAGGACATTATTTTGGATGATGTTAAATTAATTTGTGTAAATTCAACAATGCTCAAATTTACATCATATATTGTCACATTAACATAGGCAGTGTTGAAGCCGTATGTGTCATTAAAGTTAAAGATTATTGAATTATCTGGCGTGATTACATACATTCCATCAATTATCACTTGAGAATCGTATGGTTTAACAGAAACGCTTGGCGGAGTCAAATCAATCGTAATTAATTCACTCTTACTGCTATTATGCCCAAAGACATCATAGGCCATGATTTCGAGTATAGCAGAACCCTCCTCATCACAGCAAATCGGAATTCTAACCACGGTTCTGCTCCCTGGTGTCATGTTTGATGAGTTCCAATTAATTACCTTGCCATTGATTAAAACTGTGATGTTTAGAACCACAGTTAAGTCACTTGCTTCAACAACAACAGTTACGTTTTCGCCAAATATCACTTTGTCGCCTATATAAACATCTCCTTCGTATATGACATCTAGGATCTCGGGAGGCTCCTTATCAATTACTAAATCAAGATATAGTGGGTTCACATTACCCGCTGGATCACTAATGATGATACCAAGAGAATGTTTTCCAGAGGCGTAAGAATCAAGCGAGAATGTGACATTAACAAAACCGCTTAGATCATGTGTTTCATAAGCCTTAGAAGAACTAATGAAGTATTCAATTACATAATTCTTATTGATTATTTCTTGAGGCGGATTACCGAGTAGGAACCATCTCCTGTCCGCGTAGGTGGAGTAATTAGCAAGAAGATTGTCAGAGAAAATCACATAGAAGTTTGCATCCTCGTTTGCATAAGCAGTAGTGTTTATCGTATCATTGTAAACGACATAGTCGCCCACAACGAGGAAATTATCGTAGCTCCAAACCTCCTCGATCGTGGGACCACTAACGTCACTTACAATTATTATCTCATAAGTTGAATTATGGTTAAATATATCACAAGCACGAATAATGAAATGCACGCATTCATCCGAAAAGCTCTTGCTCCAACTCCAATACGCAGAATTAACATCATAAACGCTACCATTGATTGAAACATTGTGAATCTTGTAATCATCCGAGAAATCAAACACAACATTGACAGAAGAAGAGACAATTAGAAGATTGCCATATAGAGTACTCATGTAACTAGTCAAATCAAAACCATTCACGTTCAGTTTAATAGTCGGTGGGCTTGCATCAACATAAACAGCAGTCTGCGTATCATTCTCTGGTGAGTAGTTAGGAATTATTGAAACATAAAGCGTTCCAGAACCAATTTTTCCGCTTAAATCGATTGGAAACTCAATGTAATTGCTCGTGGTAGTATCTGATTTTGAAATGTCAAAAATTGAAATGCGCACAGTGTATGATTTGTACGCGTAAACATCATCATTGATTGTAATCTGAAGCGTAATCGTTGCATTTGGAACGTACCAAACGCTGTCTTCATAATAGCCTTCTGGAATATTGATTGTGATTGATGGCGGAGTATTATCAAAGTAGACAGTCTTAGCAATTATCCGTTCATTACCCGCAGAATCAAACACGACTATCGTAATCTCATTCTCACCAATGCGAAGCCAAGAATCATCAATAAGCTTGGATCCAGAAACCGATTTCTTTAGGTAATTAATGTCGCTCTTATCGTATATGATGTAGCTACTAGTCCTGAGAAGAGGCGTCACATTTTCACTCGAATACTTTACCTCACCATTAACTAGAATGCTGTAGTTGAGAATGTATGAATCAGAAGCATCAAAAGAGATGTAGAAATCAGAATCAGCGTAATCTGGAGCGGAAATGGATGCGGATGGTAATGTTTTATCAAAATAAATAACATCTTCAATAGTAAAATCATTGACATTGCCAGCAAGATCGACTAAATACACATGAATACTATAAACACCATCGTTTAGATCAACATTAGCAATCGCCTCAAGACCGTTGAAATAGTATTTCTGATTGTTAATCTCAATGTAGCTCCTAGATGTATCGAGAGCATTATAATTATCACCAGCTTCGGCAATAATCGTGATTAAACCGCTTGCAAACACAATGAAATTCTCGGAAGCTAAATCATAGTTCTCTGCACCGGAAACATAAATCTTCACTAAGTATGGTGCAGTCCTATCAATGATCAAATCCTTTAACTGCTTAGTAAGGTGGTTTCCAGCCTTATCATAAGCCTTAATCATCAGATCATACGTTCCCTCACTGTAATCACTCAGTGATACTTCCTTAGAGCCAGATGACAAAGCATTGGTTAGAACACACTCATCATTGATGTAAACCTCAATCCTGTCAAAATTAGAATCGCTCAAATCCCACGAGAATAATGCACCCTTATTCGTGTAAGCATTATCTACAATCACGTTAGTGCCATTAACAGTAATGCTGCTCAGTTTTGGAGGCGTGTTGTCAATAATCAGAACATTATCAAAAACATACGTTTTCTCATTACCATACGTATCATTCGCAAGAACGAGAACATCATAAACTCCCTCTGGGTAGTTCCTGAGATCAATTGTGAGACTACCACTTGCACCACTACCAATGGAATAAGTCCTACCACTGGAATCCCTCATGAAAACCTCAGCAGAATCCACACCATTCTCATCCTCCAAGCTCCAGGAGAAACTTGTCTCATTAGAAGCATACACCCGAGAACCATTAGAAAGCTTATTTCCATCAACCTTAATGTAATTTAGCACAGGAGGCTTGTAATCAAAATACTCCTTATCATACTTCAATCCAGTATAGTCCGAAGACCACGTAGCAACAGCGTAAACATAACCATACTTATTGCTGAGATCCAAACTGCAGTACCAATATAGATCACTGTTCGGATCCTGAGAGCAATCAAGCTTAATCCAACTATTACTGCCTTGATCATAAACGATCGCATCAACATCGTAAGCTGGAGCAATCCGCCAAATACCATTACGAGGATCATAGAATCTAAAGTACGCTACAACTCGAACCAAAGTCTTGCTAAGGTAAGTTATTTGGCACACATATATATAATCATCTCCGTCTTGCAATGTATTTCCAACATAAATGAAAGTGACCGAAGCAGTATCGTATCCACTTTGAGCCTTTGCGGTAGTGTATGCTCCTGAAGAAGGAACATCGGAACCACTAAAAGTAACGCTCCATGTTGGCCCGCCAACTGATTTGTAGCTTGATTGCGTTGAATCCCATTCCAACCACACGGTTGCGCTCTCGTAATAATCACAAGTTCCTTCTATGGTTATGTCTGCTGTTTCAACAACCTCCCATTGCTTGGGACTTGTTATGCTCATTCCGCCAGTGATAGCCCTGGTTTTTAGTCTGTGTTGTGCTCCTGTTTCGGCTTTTGTCCTTACTGGTATTGCTTTGATTATTCTTCCGCTGCTTGTGATGATCCCGTATGTTTTCTGCGTTCTTCTTTCCGCGTCTTTGCTTGTTTTGAATTGGATTATGTTTGGTTGAAAAACTATTAAAATTAATATGATTATTGTTGAAATTATTCTTAAATTCATGTTGAAACCCAGGGAAAACTAATGTTTAAAATAAGTATAGTGATTTATTGGAAAGTATATAATTATGCTTCAGTACTAACTTTTGATGCTACATCTTGGTGGATTTGGTGTTCAAATTATTCGGATTGTGATGAACTTATGATGGTGTTCTCATTGTTGTTGATAGCGAACTGTGTTAAAACTTAAACAGGGTTTAGTGATTAAGCATGATGGACGTAGTCAGGCGGACATCACATAGGGAAAAATGCGACTAATCTTAGCTCAACCAATAATGAAACAAGATCCAGCGCTTCACGAAAAAAGTTAGGCACTGAGTAATCATATTGTTTGTTAGCCTAAATGATGCATTCAATGGAACAATCACGCTGGAAAACGGAACGTTCAAGATTGTTATCACAGTATACTATGAGCTCAATAATGAGTGGATGTGGGCGGACTTAATCCTAAGACTAAACAATCACGAGATAAGAATACATCTAAGTGGAGATAGGAGGGTTGCGAACGCGAGCAAGGTGCTTGAGCTTGAAAATCCAGTAAGAATTGAATTAACCACAATAAGTGTGATAGCGAATGGAGCAATTTACGGGAACTCAACGATAATTTTCATCAAGCTTAGTGGGGCTCCTCAAAATGAGAATGCGTTCCTAATGCTAATAGCGTTTGGAATTACGGTGATTCCAGTTTTCATTCAACTGATTAGGAGAAGAGCTCAAGCATTTTCACCACCATGAGT
>Ga0190313_1001608_pt1 | contig 11968 bp, 7 predicted proteins | sample 4870071011_MG_FD_169989 | JGI IMG/M metagenome (GOLD analysis project Ga0190313, IMG submission 169989) | Hydrothermal vent sediment bacterial communities from Southern Trench, Guaymas Basin, Mexico - 4870-07-10-11_MG | ecosystem: Environmental > Aquatic > Marine > Hydrothermal vents > Sediment ...
CTCCAGCCCCATCTTTTTAATGAAAAAGATCTCCTGCTTCATCCCTGTATGGATGATAAGCTGGCCATACAGATAGGCTCCAAGTTAAATGCAGAAATCCTGGTGATCGGAGAGGCCATGGGATTTAAAACCGAGAGTATTACAAAAAAAAATATTAACTCCTTTAAAGGGACTGTCTCGGTGCGGGCTATTAAAACAGACTCTGGCAAACTCATGGGAAGAGTGTCCCAGGCTGCGGAATCAACAAACATGGACGAAGAAACAGGGATTAAAGAAGCACTCAAAAAAGCCGGGTTTCTGGCAGGGGAAAAACTTGCATCACAAATAGCTGCAATCAAACAAGACAAAACAGACGCTTCTTCTAAAATTGAAATCATGGTTCAAGGGACAAATAACCTTATAAATTTTGTGCTATTTCGTAAGGGTCTGCAAACCCTGCAGGATATATCATTAATGCAGATAAAGCAGATAAAATCTGATGAGGCAACAATTGCTGTCAATTTTGAGGGGAATGCAAAAAAACTTGCAGATGCCCTGAGCGTAAAACCCTTTAATTCATTTAGCATAAATATCGTTGAAATATCAGAAAACTTTCTAAAAATCGCGCTTATTCCTGAACAGGTCTCCGCAGAATTACAGTGAAACAATCAAACAACCCAATAAACATACCGAATATAATATCCATTGCCAGAATCCTGGTAACCCCTGTTTTTGTTATTTTACTGATAGAGCAACTTTTTTTTCAGGCTTTTCTGGTTTTTGCAATGGCAGCCATAAGTGATGGCGTTGACGGTTTCATAGCAAAATATTTTAATCAACGCACAGAACTGGGCGCTTACCTTGATCCCATAGCTGACAAATTACTTCTCACAGCTGCATTTATAAGCCTTGCCATCCTACGAATAATTCCCAACTGGCTAACCATAATCGTAATCACCCGCGATATTATAATAGCGCTGGGAATTGTATTTTTTATAATAACAAAAACAGACTTTACAATTAAACCGAGCATTATCAGCAAGTGTACAACCGTTGCCCAGCTTGCAACAATCCTTTTGTGCCTCCTGAGAAGTAACGGCCATAACACAACACAACTGGTTATTATGGGGATCACCACAGGGTTAACCGTAATATCGGGAATTCACTATATTTTTATTGGATTTAAAATTCTTCAGGACAACGCGGAAAAAAACAGCACCTAAAGCCGAGTTATTCAATGCTAATATGGTAAAGTTTAAAAATTTTTTGAGCGCATAGAGTTCCATCAGTATATTGCTCCAGGCATAATCTGATTAAATCATGAGTTTAATCAAGTCCCACCTGAAGCATATTTTTAATCAGCATTGAACATTAAGGAACGGGGACGAAATAAGTTCGCAATTTTAAGTGTTGAGGCGCCTGCCTGGCAAGGCGCGAAAGTGTAGGAATATCAAGATATTGCTACGCTTTTGTAACGCAGTCAGGCAGGATGGATCGACGCTTAAAATACCAAGTTATTTCGTCCTCGTTCCTAAAGGTCTAAACTTCGGCCAACCTATATGTCATAGTAAAGAAAAAACTCGTGGGGATGGGGACGAAGTTTAACGGGATTCACTTCATTTTCAATTTTGTAATCAATCCACATATCAATAACATCCTTTGTAAAAACATCCCCTTTTAAAAGAAATTCATGATCTTCCCTGAGGGCAGCAAGGGCTTCATCAAGGGATCCCGGCGCAGATTCTACATTTGCCAGTTCTTCCGGCGGCAGGTCATATATATTCTTATCAAGAGGATCACCAGGATCAATTTTATTCTCAATTCCGTCAAGTACTGCCATGAGCAGTGCTGAAAAAGCCAGGTAACCGTTGCAGGAGGGATCAGGTGTCCTGAACTCTATACGCTTTGCCTTTGGTGATGCTGAATACATGGGAATACGGACAGCGGCACTCCTGTTTCTGCTTGAATAGGCAAGGTTTACAGGTGCTTCAAAGCCTGGCACAAGCCTTTTGTATGAATTGGTTGTGGGATTGGTAAACGCACAAAGAGCTTTGCAGTGTTTTAAAATCCCACCTATGGCATAAAGGGCTTCCTGGGAAACACCAGCGTATTTATCCCCCGCGAAAACAGGATTATTATCCTTCCATATACTTACATGGATATGCATACCTGTACCATTATCTTCAAATAACGGTTTAGGCATGAATGTAACAGTATGTCCATTCTTATAAGCTACATTTTTCAAAATATATTTAAACCATACAAGCTGGTCACCCATCTGTACCAAAGGCTTAAAACGCATATCAATTTCAGCCTGGCCCGCCGTGGCAACTTCATGGTGCTGGCATTCAACATCTATACCTATATCTTCCAGGGTAAGAAGCATCTCTGTACGAAGATCCTGAAATTTATCGGTGGGGGGAACAGGGAAATACCCTTCTTTATGCCTGGGTTTATATCCCAGATTGGGCCCTTCATCCCGGCCTGTATTCCATGCTGCTTCCACTGAATCGACTGAGTAAGAAGCAGAGTTTTTAGTCGATTCAAAACGAACATCATCAAAAATAAAAAATTCCGCCTCAGGACCAAAATATGCGGTATCACCAATCCCCGTGGTTGCAAGATAAGCTTCGGCTTTTTGGGCAATATACCGTGGGTCACGGGAATAGGCTTCGCGGGTAATCGGATCAAAAATATTTCCAATCATAACAAGGGTGGGCTCTTTAAAAAAAGGATCCATCTTTGCAGTTGATGGATCCGGTATCACAAGCATATCACTTGCATCGATGGGCTGCCAGCCCCTGATGCTCGATCCGTCAAAACCGTACCCATCTTCAAATGTTGACTCATCAAGTTCGCTTATTGGAACTGTAAAGTGCTGCCAGATTCCTGGAAAATCCATAAACCTGATGTCCAGCACCCTTGTTCCACTCTCTTTTACCATTTTCAAAACTTCTTTTGGCGTCATAAAATAATCCTCCTTTTTTAAATCATACTTTAACAAATTTGTACTTTTTAAGCTGACAGGCCTGAATGGACAAAGCCATAAGCATGCTCACCACGCAATGACTGGTCCAGACCTTCCATTTCGCGCTGTTCATCTATTCTGAACCCAACGGTCTTTTCCACTATAAAATATATTATACAGGTTCCGACTGCCGCAATTAAAATTGCAACCCCTGTGCCCAGCAACTGAAGCATCAGTTGATTCCACATGGTCCAGGTTGTTCCGGCTGAAGATGCGGCATTTAGCATCCCGCAGGTTGTCCCTGTATCAATTTTTGAAATTCCACAACACAAGCCATACAAGGCACAAGGCTATAAATCAGAGTGAAAGCGAAAACCAAAAGCTTCTTATATAAAGTCAATCTCCTTTTGCATTATTCAGGATTGATAATTTTAGGGAGTTGGTTTAATCAAATTATACCTGTTGCTTACATATCACCTAAATAGTTACTTTTCCTTTAAAAATCCCCCGTAAAAATCGAGAATTAATTTACTGTTGCATTATACGTGCCACAAAACTCACAATCTATATCAACGTGGTATATATAGATATTCAGATAATAAATTTCATAAAGCCAGATGGCAAAACTGAGCTATGATGAAATTTAAAAAACTCCGGCTGTTTGAGCGCAGCGAGTTTTAGAGGTCTTTAAATTTTATTACAGCTCAGTCTATTGCTGAAATTGGACCAAGCTATGAAATTTATTATCTGAATATCTATAGTAGGGTTTGCACCAAAATCAGAGATGAGAAAGTACTTTTTTGCAACATTTTTTGAATGAAAATTACAATTTTGTAAATATCATGGGAAAAGCCAAAAGTCTACAGCCTGACGGGGACAGGAAAAATCAACAGTTTCCATTCAGAGATTATACGGCTTCGGTCCCCCTTTCACCTGTACGAACACGAATAGCATCTTCAACCGGTAAAATAAAAATTTTACCATCCCCAAGCTTACCTGTATTGGCAGCCCCCTCAATCGTGTCAGATGCTTTTTGCACCATATCATCTGCAACAATAAGTTCGATCTTTATTTTCGGTATAAAATCAACTACATATTCTGCTCCCCTGTAAATTTCCTTATGACCCTTCTGGCGGCCGTACCCTTTTACTTCGGTGATCGTCATACCCTGTATTCCAATTTCGTTTAGGGCCTCTTTAACATCATCCAGTTTAAATGGCTTAATAATAGCCTCAATTTTTTTCATTTAAATCCCCTCCTCAGTATAAATATGCCAATCTTCATTCATTAAAAACAAAGTCTGCTATGGATGTTCATATAAATAATTTCACTCTGTTATCGATGGAAGGCGTATTATAATACGCCTTCCTCCACTGGCCTTGTAGATTTCCATACATCAGCTTATTAAATCTGTTATATCCTGTATCAAATTCTCCACCCTCTTTTTATCGTCTATTTTCCGGCCGTCCATATCCCTTACATAAAATACATCAACCGCCTGATCCACTTTTGTTGAAATCTTTGCCACTTTTACGTCCAAATCATTTTTATATAATAAATTTGTAATTTTAAATAAAAGTCCGGTAAAATCGTTTGCAAAAACTTCGATAATTGTAAAAAAGCTTGAGCTGCTATTATCTACCACAACACGCGCGGCACTATCTGCACCAGGGAGTTTTTCCCTTTTATGAAATGATGTCCTCTTTTTTAACGCAAGTTCAAGATCGAGCCTTCCCATGATCGCACCCTTGAGATTCTCTTTCACCCTTGCCCATTTACGCTCTTCAAATATCCTGTCTTTGGGGGGTGTTACCCTAAATATATCAAGCACTATGTTATTTTTCCATGTGTATATTCGGGCGTCAAAAATATCAAGTCCGTTTAAGGCAAATACCCCGGAAATTTTAGAAAAAAGTCCAGGCTTGTCCCTGGTACACAAAGTCACAGTCCTTATATCAGCACCCCCTTCTTTTGCCACATCCAGGACAAGTTCATCCTTGCCGAGTTTTGCAAATAAACCCATATGCGCAACAATATCTTTACTACTCGTATGCAGCAAATATCTGGGAGACATCAACTCAAAATTTTTTTCCGAATCCCATGACGGATATTTTTCAAGGGCCAGTGAAAAAACTTCCTTTTTTTTATCCTCAAGATCCTGCAGCATTTTATCATCAGTAAGCTCTCCCCTTTCCAGCTGGTTTAAGACTTTCAAAAAAAGATCCTGCAGCAGCGCTTCTGTCCAGTCATTCCAGGCATTGGGACCCGTTGATTTCGAATCTGCCACTGTAAGAAGATAAAGCATTTTCAACAAATCAATATCCTTTATTTTTCTGGCACACAGAATCGATGTCTCTTCATCATCTACATCCCGCCTCGTTGCTACCTTTATAAGAAAAAGATGCTCTTTTACCAAAAAAGTAATCGAGTCTATAAACTCTGCATCAAAGCCCATTTTTGACAAAATTTCACCGGCAATTGCAGCACCCCGTGCAGAATGCCCTTTCCCATGATCTCCCTTACCTATGTCATGGAGCAAAGCTGACCACAGGAGCATCTCCTTTTTTGCTGACAATTCCTGGTAAATTTTATGATACAAAGAACCATAGCCGGAAGCTTCCCTGTTTTCAAATTTTTTAATGGCAAGAACGGTATGTAATGAATGCCTTGCCACCGGATAAATATGATATTGATCATATTGAATTCTATTAATAATATTTTTAAATTCCGGCATAAAAGAGCCTAAAAAACCGGTACTTAACATATCGCCTAACCCGTTAACCTCTGATTCAGGCGCGGTTAAAACATGCTTAAAGGCATTGATTACTGTAGGATTAAACCTGAAGTCATCATTAATTAAATAGGAAAAATCTTCTATTATGCGCCTTGCCTCCGCGCTGATTGGGACTCCGAATTCAGAACTTTTTTTAAATATTTCGGCCAGAAGAAAAGGCTCCTGCACAATCACTTCAGAAGAAGAAAAAAAGAGCATACCCCTTAAAAAAATCAACCCTTTTTCCCCCCCTGGTTTCCCCTTAAAGATACCTTTCAGGTCGAATTTTCTGGAATGTCCTATTTCAGCCATAACCATCAAATGAAGCTGCTTTATAAACTCCATACGGCTGTGGAGATTCCCCAAAAAAACTTCCACAGGTTTTTTGCCATCTCCATTTTCAGCGCTTAAATCCTTTGCCATTTGAATCTGATACTCAAAATAAAGCTGATCACACTTTCTTTTTGCCATGCAATGGAGGCGGCATCTGATCTCCCATAAATATTTCAATGCGCTGGTCAAGCCTTCAAATTCATTTTGTGAAAAATAACCATTATATTCGAGTTCCCTTGGAGAAACAAGGTTAGACCTTATTCTGGCGACCCACAAAATAGCATGGTAATCCCTTAATCCCCCCTGCCCCTCCTTTAAATTCGGCTCAAGAAGGTATGAAGAATCACCAAACCTGAGATGCCTTGCTTTACTTGTATCAATCAACTTTGATATCAGTCTTTCTTTTCGAAAAGAATTTATTTTTATCCTCAGCCTTTCTTTTAATTCAGAATAAACATCAGATTTGCCACAGACAAAACGGCTGTCTAACATTGATATCATAGTTTCAAAATCGGTAGCGGCAAGTTTTACAGACTCTGAAATCGTCATGGTGGCATGGGCAACATCCAGGCCTATATCCCAAAGGGGATAAAATATTTCCCTGATAAGCTTTTCTGCTTCGTCGGGAATTTTTTTATTAAATAAAAGAAGAATATCTATATCAGAAAAAAGGCTTTGCTCACCCCTTCCATAGCCTCCCAGCGCCACTATCGCGTAGGGATTTTTGTTTATATTCATCTCTTGGCCGATGGGACTTTTTTCAAAGCTGCCGCAAAAATATTCATCAAAAAGACAAGTATGTTTTTCAGTAAAATCAGGGACGTTTCCGGCAATAAAGTCCGATACCAGCAGATCCCTTTTTTTTTGCAATATTAATGATAATTTTTCCATCATAGTTAACCTAATAAATTTTGTTCATAAGTAAATATTCAGCGTCGCTGATTTAAGATACGCAGCAGGTTTAATCAAGATTATACCTGTTGCTGTACAGTAGTGTCCGGTTAGAAAATTGCAAGAAAAAATACGGAAAGTTTAATCGTTTTTTCCGCTATTGCGAATAAATTTATTAAATACGCTACAAAAACGATTAAACTCCCCTCACGTAAGATTCTAACCGGACACTGCTGGTTGTGTACATATTAGTTGAATAATTACGTCCATAAAATGTTAACTGGTTATCTCTCATTAAAATTTTATCATTTGCAAATTCATCGCAAACACCATGCCAAAAAAAATAGTCTATACTTTCAACGGGATACTTCTCCTGCTATCCTGCATAAAATATTGTTGTTGAAAAAAATACAAATTTGTTATTAAATGATAGTCTTTTGTAACTTTAACATTTAATATTTTAAGAAAATTATGAAAAAAATTGAAAAAATAACTCTTTTTTATAAAATCAGCAAAGCTTTAAATGAGCATCTCGACCTTGAAGAATCCCTTTATAAGGTTCTGGACATATTGTCAGAATCGATGGAGATGAGACATGGAACTTTATCCTTGGTAAACCCGTTAACTGGTGAAATTAGTATCCAGATAGCCCATGGAATCCCTAAAAAAGCCATGTTAAAGGGAAAATATAAGCCGGGAGAGGGGATAACAGGAGAGACTATTCAAACGGGAAAGCCGATTATAATTCCCAAAATCAGTGAAGAGCCAAAATTTTTAAACAAAACCGCAACAAGAAAAAAAATAGACAGCAAGGAACTTTCATTTATCTGCGTTCCAGTAAAAAGGGGAGAAAAAATAATAGGAGCGGTGAGCGTTGATAAAATATACGATGAGTCATACTCCCTTGAAAACGGGAAGAAGATCATGTCTGTTGTGGCAACAATGATCGCAACCCATGTTATAAATCTTGAGACAATTCACATCGAAAAAGAACGATTAAAAAAAGAGAACAAAAGACTGCAAAATGAGCTGGAAACAAAATACAAATTCAAATATATTATAGGGAGAAGTAATAAAATGCGGGAAGTTTTCAGGATGATCTCCCAGGTATCCCGCAGCAACACCACTGTTTTAATCCGCGGGGAAAGCGGAACAGGGAAGGAACTTGTTGCAAATTCCATCCATTATAACAGCCTAAGGTCAAAACAGCCTTTTATTAAAGTAAACTGTGCGGCACTCCCTTCAACCCTTTTGGAAAGTGAGTTGTTTGGCCATGAAAAAGGAGCTTTTACAGGGGCCATCTACCAGAAACAGGGTAAATTTGAACTTGCACATAACGGAACCATATTTCTTGATGAAATTGGGTCAATAGATCTTGAGGCTCAAGCTAAACTCCTCCGCGTTCTGCAGGAAAAAGAATTTGAACGGGTGGGGGGACGTAAAACCATCAAAGTGAATGTCCGGGTGATTACAGCAACAAACAAGAACCTGGAACAGGGAATAGAAGATGAATCCTTTAGAGGCGACCTTTATTATCGTCTCAATGTTTTTCCCATATATATGCCCCCATTAAAAGAACGGAGAACCGACATTCTCCTTCTTGCCGATTTTTTTCTTGAAAAATATTCCAAAGAAAATAAAAAGGCTATAAAAAGATTTTCAACTCCGGGCATAGACATGCTCATGGGCTACCACTGGCCGGGAAATGTAAGGGAACTTGAAAACTGCATTGAACGGGCTGTTCTTTTAAGCACCGATGGGGTTATTCACAGCTATAATCTTCCCCCCACCCTCCAGACAGGTAAAGAATCAGGGACCATGCCGGTAAAATCCCTGGAAAAGGCTTTGGAAAATCTTGAGAAGGAGATGATCATTGATTCGCTGAAAAATTCCTGGGGAAATATAACCCAGGCAGCAAAAATGCTCGATACAACTATTCGCAAATTTTCCTATAAAGCACAAAAATATGGGATAGACTATAAGGAATACAGATAAAGTCCTTCACTCCATGTGTCAATAATTTCCGGGAATCCTTTCAGGCAGACTCAGGGTAAAAACGCTCCCCCTGTCCAAAATACTTGAAACTTCAAGGGTTCCCCCCAAAAGAGCAGTCAGTTCCCGGGAAATTGAAAGCCCAAGCCCTGTGCCGCCATATTTTCGGCTGGTTGACCCGTCAGCCTGCTTGAATGCCTCAAAAATTGTCTCCAGTTGCTCCGGAGCAATTCCCGTACCTGTATCTTTTACCATGAAGGTGACAGGCAAAACAGAATTCCTGCAGCAAATCTCAAGGGAAACGCTCCCACCTAAGGTAAATTTAAAGGAATTGGAGAGAAGATTTGTAAGTATCTGGGACAACCTTTGGAAATCGGTAAAAATGGTTTCAGGGACATTTTCTGCAATATGAATATCAAATTTAACACCATTATTTTCCGCCACCGGCTTGAAGTTTTTTTCCATGACTCCGGCAATTTCCCTTATCCCTGTCTTTTCAGGGACAACAGACATTTTGCCCGATTCCGCCTTGGCAAGATCAAGGAGTCCATTTACCAGATTAAGGAGTTCACCACCGGAAGTGTAAATTGTGGATGCACACTCAACCATCTTTTCCGTTAATTTATTCTCTTTATTCTCTGCAAGATACTTTGACAAGAGGAGAATGCTGTTTAGTGGACTCCTTAGTTCGTGGCTCATGTTGGCAAGAAACTCGCTTTTTGCACGATTGGCCTGCTCTGCTTTTTTATTTGCCTTTTTAAGGTCATCTTCCCACTTGAGCCGATCTGTGATATCCTGAACAAGTATGGCATAATAGTCAGCAGCAATCTTTATCTGATTAATTTTAAAGTTGAGATGACGACCATTTCGGCATACCAGTTTCAGAATTGTCTTATCTTTTTGGGATAAGATCCTGTTAGCAAGTGCGGGGCATATCCCCATGAACTCCTGCATTAGCAAATTTAAGGGGGTCATGGAATCCTTGCTCTGCAGCATAATTCCGACCCCCAGGGCATTGGTGACTTTGGTCAGTATATCAAGCCTGCCCCGCTCATGATGGGCCCGAATTACTTGAAGAATTGAGGCGATTCGCATCAAGAAAATATGGACGGGATCATCCTTGCAAATAAGATCGATGGCACCAGCCTTTAATGCCGATTCCACAATCTCTTTTTTCTGTGAAAACATGACCACCGCCACGATATTGGGAACCAGAGGATCCTCAAGGAGTTTTTGACAAAGTTCATCACCATTTCCATCCGGCATAAAATAATCGAGTATGGCCAGGCAGGGCTGTTCCCTTCGGGCCACCGCCAGCCCCTCATTAAAACCCATGGCAGTTACCACATTATAACCGGCTCCCTCCAAAAGCATCTTATACTTGGCTATTACAGTGGCGGAGTCGTCCACCAGGAGAATTTTTTCATTTTTTCCCTCTCCCAGCTCCTTTGAGAATTCAAAAAACTGCCGATGGACTCTTTGTTCACCACAATGGAGCTCGATGAATTTACCCATCCTTGTGGGTAGAAAATCTATTTTTTCCTTGAGCTGTATCTCACAGTTTACCCGGTTTGCCATGATTTGCCAGATTTCTTTGTCGGGGTGTTCTGTAAGGATCATAACTGCAAGGTCGGAAAATCGGCTGTCTCCGGCAATTTTTTTCATAAACTCAATCCCATCCATATCCGGAAGGATTGAGTCAAGAAGCATACCGTCAAAGGGCCTGTGGTCATCCAGTGCCGTATTTATAGCTTTTTCTGCTTCCTTAGCCGAAGCTGCGGTTTCACACCAAAAGCCCTGGCTCTCAAGCTTCTCCCTGCAAACAGCACGCATGGTCGCAGAACCTTCCACAATCAGAATCCTGAATGTTCTATTCTTTTTCCTATTTTCATGGGTCATTTTTCCCCCTGAATTGTTCTTGTGCAAACCGGCAGATTGCAGAAAGCGTTTTCATCAAGATTTCACAAGGAGCATAACATTGTCTTTGGTTTTATTTTTGGCGGGTTGAAATGACCTTAAAGAAGACTTATATCAATGTCAAATTAAAAAATAATTCAGTAGAGTCTGGTTAGAATTTTGCGTGATGGGAGTTTAATTGTTTTTTCCGCTATAGCCAAACTGATTTCCTGCTTAGGAGAATTCATTTGAGCTTTAAATATTTACAATGTTTGTATAATACTTGTTGAATTGTGGCTTATTTGGTAATCTAATGTTCATTGTAACCTCCTGGTTTTGGGTTAATAAAAATAATCACCTTACAATTGATCTTTTATCACCCATAATTACAGATGTTGTTGTCAAAATATACCCAAATGCTTTTAAAAAAAAGGTAATTCAAGTACTCGGTTCTTAATGGTCATGCCTATATTTGAAAGTTAGCAATTATCTCAAAAAAGAACGTAACTATTCAGCGTCGCTGATTTAAGATTATACCTGTTGCCATACATATTCGCTGAATAGTTACAAAAAAACAACATAAGAAAAAAGGAGTTTAGTCATGCACAGGAAAATAGATGCTCTTCCGCTAATACTTTGTTTATGAATCGTTGTAAAATTTGGCGGTTAAAAGTTCTCGAAAAGTCCAAACATGATCAGTTATCCCAGCAGCCATACCTGGTGTCTTCGGTGTCCATTTTTGAACAAAGAGCTTATCCGTTTCAATCATTTTTGCTCGAAGACTCATATGAGGCCGAGCAAAAATGTAGAATGCTTGAAAAAAAGTAATTTGTTTTCTGAGATTTTCTCTTTTTTTACTAAACCCAAGAGTCTTTCGGATCAATGGAGACAGGGTATGTCGAATAGTTAGATTCAATCTTTCCAGAAGAGTAGTACTGATTTTAAGACCCAGTTGCTTCAATCTTTCCGCACCACACTTTATGCGATATGTAATGCTGACGATTCGACTGCCTTCATTTTCTTTTATTATTTGACCATATACCAAATTCGGATGAGGCTCTTTCACTGGATCTTTGGGCCGTCCTTTCTTACCAGTTCTGGGAAATATTTTTGTTTTGTGGTAATATTCAATGAGC
>Ga0190313_1001609_pt1 | contig 11961 bp, 18 predicted proteins | sample 4870071011_MG_FD_169989 | JGI IMG/M metagenome (GOLD analysis project Ga0190313, IMG submission 169989) | Hydrothermal vent sediment bacterial communities from Southern Trench, Guaymas Basin, Mexico - 4870-07-10-11_MG | ecosystem: Environmental > Aquatic > Marine > Hydrothermal vents > Sediment ...
AACATGCACCAGATCATGGAGACTTTAGCGGATATGTTAAAGTAGTAAGTAGAGAGGGCGATATACAGTCATTAGAATATGCTAAGCTAAAAGTTATTCAATCTCCATCTGGAACTACTAACGAAATTGACTTATTGAATCAAGATAGCATATCATTAACATGGGTTAAATCAGATGATAATGTTGAATTCAAATATGAAGCTAAGTTCAAAGCATCAGGTACTGCTACTATAAGAGTTGAAATAGGGGTTATTTTCACATGAGCATACCATATACTGCTAAATATAATCAGACATTAAATTTAAAGGGGACTGAAATGTCAAGCATATCATATACTGCAAAATATAGTCAAGAAGTTCATTTAGAAGGTGTAGGTAAGAGAGTTGCACCACCACCAAACTCAATATTTGGATATGTATATGATGCAATATCAAAAAAGCCAATTCCTAATGCTACTGTAACTTTAGTAGGAGTTAAGCAAACATCAACTGCTAGTGATGGATATTATGAGTTTAGAGAGTTAAAAGCAGGTAATTACACTATTCATGTATATAAAGAAGGATATTTAGAAGCAATTAAAAATGTAGAACTTAAAGAAGGAGAATCTAAGAGGGTTGATTTCTACCTGACGTCATTAATGTTAATTATCATATTCATTATCGTTATAGCATTAATAGCACTAATATTATTAATGGTGATAAGATGATTGAAGGGCTAGTGGTAGGGGTAGGTTTTGCTTTAATGTTCTTGATACCATTAAGTCCATTTATAAAACACTACATTAGGAAAGAAACGTATAAACCACTAGGAATACTGAAACAATACGGCACTATTAGAATTGAGAACAAGAGTATTCATGGAATAAAGAACTATAGAATATTAACTGATAGAGGTAAGTTAGTAACAATGCTAAAATGTGAAGGTCAAGGAAAGTTATTCATAAATGATATTGAAATATTTAATATAGTTCACGGAAAGAGTCATTATATAGATATACGATTTGTTGATAAGGGACTGCTAAATATAAGAATTGAAGGACATTTAAAAATAGATGTACTAGCATTTCACTTATACTGAGGTGATAAAATAGGTGATAAAATGAAGATTGAAGAATATTTTAGGTCATTTGTAAAAATAATTGCAGAAGCAGATGAAGAACTAGCTAAAGTTTACGAGAAAGACTTAGACAACCTAATCTCTCAACTACCACCTGAACTGGTACTTTCAGATGTTGATAAAAGACAAATTAACGCAATTGTCTTACTAGGATGGCACTTATTATGTTATATTATGGCATCATGGTCTAGACATTTTGCTAAGCAAAAGAAAATGAAAGAAGCAAAAATATTCTCACTAGCGACATTTCTAATAAGACAAACAATAACACATCAATCTCCAGAAGAAATTGAAAAGATATTACGTGAGAGAGGGATTATTAAATGATAAAGATATTCTACCCACATCACCCAAGTATATCATTTTCAATTAAAAGAGTTAGAGATGCTTTTCTAAGATATTTACCAGATGACTTCATAATTGTTAGAAGACCAGAAGAGGATGCTATACAGATAATTGATTATATAGGTCAGCATCCACGAGCAAAAAATGCAAACGTATTACTTAGTGTACCATTTCCTCTAACAAAGAAGTATGTGTTAATTTATCATTGTCATCCATTAATAGATGATCTTTTTAGTAGAAATTTAATAACTAACGCAGAACTTGTGATATCAACATATCGTAAAGAGTGGTTAGCTTATTCTGAACATATAAACAATTTCTTAAGGGTATGCTGGGGAGTAGATACTTTAGTATTCTATCCAGATTTAGATGGTTTAAGAAATAAAAAATATTTAGTGCTAAGTACTGGAACAGTAGCAGAATCTGAATATATTGATGTATTTTATAGAGCGGTAGTAAAGCTAAATGCAAAAATGTGTCATATCGGTAATGGTGATGCATATAATAAATTAATGAAAATATCACCATATAATTTTGATGAATATGAATTTGTTACAGATTCAACTCTAAGGTACTTATACTCTTCATCATGGTTTACAAATGCATGTAGAGAAGGCATAGGATTTGAGTTACCTGCTATAGAGGGATATGCATGTGGATCTCAACCAATTTGTTTAGATTTACCTTGCTATCGTGATTGGTTTAATGACTTTGCTATTTTCATACCAGCAAATAAAGAAGAAGCGTACGAAAAGTTAATTGATATACTATCTAAACCAAAGTATGTATTTCCTAAGAAAGAAATACTAGAAAGATTTTCATGGAAAAGAATAATGGGGAAGATATATGAGGCTATTAGAGAGATTTCAAGCTAGAGAATTCTACGATGATATATATAAAAACGATGAAGATTTCAGAAAGTGTAAGAAGATAGCTATCATATACTATCCATTTATTGATAAGAAGTTTAATGATATATTTATCATAAATCGGTACGATATATTCAATGATAAGGAAATTTACATAATCCCATATAGACTTGTATATATGAATGAAGTGTATAAAGGAAAGTATGATGCAATAATGTTTATACATTCCGCATCAAAAGTTCCATTTTCATACGTTATATATAGAATATTGACATCTGGTATGATAGGAGAAAATGACTTCATATTCATACAAGATATAAGAGCGAGAAGATTACCACTACAATACTATTCTCATGCGGATAATATGTTCTATCCAGATGAGCAAACTTTCTATAACGTGCTAACATATTTTGGATTCAATGTCTTTTGGGGGTTATATTTTTCAAATGTAATAATTAAAGCAAAATACACGAGAGAATATTTTGGTGAACAAAAAATTGGTTTATTATTCAAATATAGGGTATTCACAATTTATGATTTTGAAGAATTAAGAGAGAAAGTGAAGAAGGAATTTAATGTTGATATTTATCCTGCTGGTTCATTAGTACACAGAGGTGTAGCTCAATCGGATATTGACATAGTTATTTTTGACTGTAAGGGCAAGTGCGAAGAAATTGCTAAGTATATATCAGCATATCAGTTACCAAACGTCGAAATAATATGCTGGAGATGTGTGAGGAGAATTAGAATGATACATGGTAAGGTTATTGGTACATGGAAGCACAAATATGAATATTCTAAGATAAACGACTTCATTAGATCACTATATGATAATAATATACCTTTATCAAAAATTTACTCAAATAAATTAAATGAGAAAGAAAAGGAAATTGTCATGGATTTAGTATTAAAGTTTGATTATGATGTAGGAGAGCATTATAGAGATTTCCTTTATAGACTACTTGAAATGCTAGTAGAATAATTTTATAAGCGATTTCTAATACTATAATTACTGGTGGTATTATGGAAGTTATAAGTAAATATAAAAGGAAATTAGCAGGATTAGAAGGTTTCAAGAGCGTTCTAGTAACAATTGCTATCTTAGTTCTTGGATATGCAAAAGACTTCATTTCTAATGGAGACTACTTTTCAGCGTTACTATGCGTAATATTTGCACTAATAGTCATGGCAGTCGCCTTCTACTTAAATGCTAAGATGTATCTTAAATTGGTTAAAGAAGTAATAGTAGAGTTGAAGATGAAGAAAGAGGTGAGATAATGGACGATATAAAACAATTATTTTTTAAGTTAGGAATTCTTGTATGGTCAATAAAAGATGATAAAGTAAAGATATGGATAGCTAAGGAGTTACCAACTGACGTTAAGAAAAAGAATACAGAAATAGCTAAGCAAAAAATCTATGAAATTCTTGGTATTAGAAATGTAGAGGTATATGAGACTGATATGCCAAGAGCGTTAGCTTTTTTCCCAGTACCAGCAAAAAAGGAAGTAACTCAAGTAGAGAAGACTGACAGAATTAGACCACTAAAAGGTGGAATATCAATAGGTCATGTTGAGATAACTGCTGGTAGTCTGGGAGGTTTCTTCTGGAAAGGAAATAAGAAATACATATTCAGTAATGCACATGTGTTCCATCCAAATCCATTCTCTAATAAACTTCCAGTAGATAGGAGAATATTGCAACCAGCACCATACGATGGAGGAACTGAATTAGACCATGTAGCTAACATAACATACTATGTAAAAATCTATGATATATGGGAGTCGCCACGATGTCCAATTTCAAGATTTATTGACTTCTTATATAGAGGTTTTAAGAGAATTTCAAGAGTCATTGAATTAACAGTACCTAATTATATTGATTATGCTGAAGCAGAATTAGTGGATGGTGTTGATTGTGAAGATCATACCTTTAATGGATTACCATATAGTGATGAAAAGCAATTAAAGTTCATAGGATTAGGATTTGCTGGTTCTAATGAAATTTCTCTAGTATGTAAAGTACCTAAATACGTGCAGAGGAATTGGTGCTATCCAACAACCAACATATATAGAGAAGGAGATATAGTACACAAGGATGGAAGGACTACATGTCATGCTACCGCCGAAATTATTGATCCATCTGTATCAGCATATATATGGTATGGCTATGGATATGTAGCATACTTTGAAGACTTAATACTTACAAAACCGTTACTACAAGGTGGAGATTCAGGTTCACCAGTATTTGTAGAAGAGTATAAGTGATAATATGAGCGAAGTAATGAAAGAACTTTTAGAGAATGTAATTAATAAAGTAAGGGAAATATGTAACAAATACAATATTTCTTTTTTAGGTATTGAACAAAATGATAGAATATTTTGTAGGGAATATAGAACATCAGTATTAATAGTAGTAGATAACTTTACTAAAACATCTATATATGAGGAAGACCTTAAGAAATACTATAACTATAATTGTTGTAAAATACTTGAAGAATTAATTAAGAAACATAAGGATAACATAAACTTTGTCAGTATTAATGCGGAAACAATAATTCAACCAGCAAGGTCGAATCATCGCTACTGGATTCGTGTAAATGTAATGTCAGTACTACCTATTGACTTCTTAATTGATACTCAAATTGAAGTATAATTTTTTACTATTAGTTAGGGTGTTAATAGCAAAAATTTCCCCCTAACTAACTATCTATTTATTTACCTTTCCTCATATTAATTAAACATGATGTTCGAGAAAATAGTAAAGTTAGGAAAAAGAGTACTTGAAATAGATAGAATGCTTGACAAAGAGGCAGTATCATTAGAAGTACATGCTGAGTACTTTAATTCATTAATTGAACTTGAAAGATTACTTACTGAATATGTGAAAAAGCATCCACAACCAGAAGGTGGATGGGCGACATTAACAATACCATCAGTAGTTCTTAAGGTTAAGGATTATCCAAAGTATATAAGAGAATCAATAAGGAGAGGAAGATTAACTAAGGAAGCAAAAGTAATGTTAGAGACTTTCACAATAGGATGGGAAATAATAAGTAAGAGAAGTCAAAAATATAAATAGAGGTGATAGGATGGTGAAAAACCAAATTAAAATTCCAATATCATATCTAATGAAACTTTATGAAGTAACAAAAGCACCAGTAATACACTTGAAGATGGGTAGATGGGACTTAGTAGAAGAGGACTACAAAAAGTTACAAGAAGTCCTTGTTGATATGAAAGCATACTTACCAGCGGATATAGTCGAAACACTAGAAAGAAAAATTAGCGATATTGAATCCTTCATAAAAGGAGAACTCGAGATGGAAACAATAATGTTTTTCGCTGGTATTTATGAGTATATACTAATGAAGATTACTAAGTACAAAACAGAAAAATTACCAGAAGAAGTTGAAACAGAATTCAACTTAGACTTATCATTTATTGAAGGTACTACACTACATCAATCACTTTATGACTTTCCAGAAGCTAAGGAAAGAGTATATAATATTATTGATACACTTGATAGATATACGAAATATCCACATCCAAGAATTGCTGAATATGCTTCAAAATTAATCTACTATCTTGAGCAAGAAGATCCATATTGGGCTATGTATTGGTCAGAAAGATTTACTGTCAGAATTAACATGATACTAGGTAAAGAAGTGTGGTAAGGAGGTATGCCACAAATTAAGGTTCTAATGTCGCCTCTATTTGCACTTTATCACGGAACAGTACCAGTAGCAGATGTGATAAAAGCAGGTAGATGGGATTTAGTGGAAGATTATTATAATGATTTAAAAGATGCATACATTCATGGTGTAGAACCAGTTTTACCAGCAAATATAGCTAGGAAAGTAAGTAGATTAATGATGGATCTCTGGTCTCATATAGAAGCAAGACATAGGATGGAAACAATATACTACTTTGCACTTATTTATGAATATCTAATAATAAAGATTACTAATCCAAAAGTAGAAGAATTACCAGAAGATATTAAGAGTAAAATAAAAGAAAAATTATCACTTATTAAAGAAGTTACATTACGTGGTGCTATTTATCGTTTTGAAGAAGTTTTTGATGCAGTATATGATATTGTTGATATTCTTGATATGTATGCAAAATACCCACATGTGAGAATTGCTGAATATGCGAGAAAGTTAATTTTCTTTATTGATGAAAAGGATGAATGTTGGACTATGTACTGGAGTACAAGATTCTTTGTTAGAACTACTATGGTGATACTAGGGGAAGAAATTTAGGTGAGAATATGGTAAGGAGAAAAGCAGTACCAGTATCAAAATTAATGAAACTCTATGAATTAACGGAAATGCCAGTATGGTATTCAAAAGCAGGTAGATTAGACTTGATTAAAAAGTGCTACAAGGATTTAACACGTTTAGTACTTATGGAAATAAGACCTTATCTATCACCAGAATTAAGTGAAGAAGTAGAGGATTATTTAGATCACATAAAAGGCGATATTCAACTTGCTGAAGAAATCGGGACTAAAACACCATTAATAATGACTTTAGCCGATTTTTATGAAAAAATAATACTGGATATTGCTGGTTATAAAAAAGAGAAATTACCAGAAGATGTTGCAGATGAAGTAAGTGCGAGATTAGAAGAGTATAGACATGATATAGTAAATGAAAGAGCGGAGTACTTTCCAGATATTATAGAAGGCATAACCTATCTTTTTCTTGTAATATTTAATAGATATGTAAAATATCCACATCCAAGAATTGCTGAATATGCACTTGAATTAGATACAAATCTTCTTGTATCAGATGTGGAGTGGTCAGCATATTGGTTTGCTAGATTTGATACTAGAGTTAGGGCAGTATTTTTATGGGAGTGAGATAATGGTAAAGAAGAAGACAAAAGGTACGGTATATTTCGATGATAAAGTAGTAGGAGAATACGAAATAGAATATGAAGATGAGAGTAGAACATCTCGTGCACCAAGTACTGAGAGAAGAGCAGTAAGCGGTCTAATATATATTGATAACTTTATAATAGGAGACTTCAAAATAGAATATGAGGATATTATAGCATTTGAAACTGGTGGTAGGAGAATAGCGAAAATGAGAGGTGACGTCATAGTTGAGTAAAGTAGGTGAGTATGAAATAGAGTATGAAGATACTTATGGTGCAGTAACTGGGTTAGGTTTAATACCAATTGTACTACTAATTATTTTAGCAGTAATAGCGTTGATAATAGGGTTGGTGGCATAGATGTCAGAAACCAGAATTTCATGTCCAGTAATAATTGCATGGGGGTTTTGGTTAATTATAGCAATAATAATATTAATACTGGTGATAATATGGCGACGATAAAAATCTATGGAGATAAATTCATGGAGGCTATGAAAGAAAGATTTAGGAACTTTATAGTATCACTTTTTCAGTCATTAGACTTCGATATTATACCTAAACCTAATGTATTAGTAAGAATTGGTACACCTGATTCTAGAATTAATGAAGTTTGTACTAATGTTTTAAGAGTAGGAGATATTGAACTCTCTAATGGTTGGAAAATAGTAGAAGATGATAAGTATGGTTTAATTTTAGTATCTCCTAGAGGTAAAAGATATAGGATTCTCTTAGAAGAAGTAAAGTAAGACTTTTCTTAAAAAATCTATATATCCCTTTTTGCAGATATTTATCTTGGTGTTTACATGATAAAAGCTAAACTGTTAGAACATAATACAGTATATATACTACCAGATAGAATTAGACTAGCACCCCTAACAGCAGATCCAGATACAGTAAATGCTGGAGACCTTTACTACAGGTCTGACTTAGATAGAATAAAACTTGCTATTGATACAGTACCAGCAAATAGCAAAGAAATACCAACTGCACCTATAGATACCATAGATATTGCTGATGGTGCTATTACTACTGCTAAATTAGCAGATTCTGCCGTCAGTACTGACAAAATAGCAGATGGTGCAGTTACTTCAGCAAAGTTAGCAGATTCAGCAGTTACAACTGCTAAAATCGCTGACGGTGCAGTATCAAGTGCTAAGATAGCAGATTCTGCTATTACTACAAGTAAGATTGCCGACGGTGCAGTTACTTCAGCAAAGTTAGCAGACTCAGTAGTTACAACTGCTAAAATAGCCGATAGTGCGGTAACTACTGACAAGATAGCCGATAGTGCTGTTACTGATGCTAAAATAGCTAGTGGAATTTCACCAAGTAAGATTGCTCAAGGAGACTTAAACTTAGGTAGTGGTACTTTAACTTGTGGTCAAGTTACAGTAGGAGATATTGAACTTAAGTATGGATGGAAGATCATAGAGACTCCAAATGAATTGTTATTCCTTAAGGATGGAAAAGTAGTCTTTAGAATACCTGCAAAGTAAAGAATAACGTTAAACACAAACTTCTTAAATAATTGTTTTTATTTTTACATGTATGAGAATTTTATGGTATAGTCCACCACCTACTTTACCGACTGGAATTGGTAAAGTAGCTAGGTATCTTACTCAAGGTCTTAAAAGAAGAGGATATGAAATCTATATACTAAATGAGTTCTATGCTGGTAAACCAATAGTAATAGATGGAATAGTGCATTATTCATTTTATGATAAGACAGTATTACCAGCAATAATGGATGAAGTTAAACCAGATGTTGTTGTCATTTACGGTTCAATATGGCATCCATCAATAAATCAAATAACACGATTATTTACTAAATACGATGTTAAAATTCTATTGTATGCACCAATAGAATTTTCCTCAGTATCTGATTTCTTTCTAAAATCATTAATAGGTGCTGACCATATAGCTACTACATCATATTACGCAAAGAATGTAATACTGAAGTGGTCATCAATTCCAGAAGATAAGGTTTCAGTAGTATATCATGGAGTTGATACAAATATCTATAGACCGTTAAATCCAAAACCAAGATTTGAAAACTTTGAAGATTATTTCATATTCGGTATGGTAGCAAGAAACCAAATACGTAAAGAGTATCCAGTATTATTAAGAGCATTTGCATCATTACCTAAATACATTAAAGATGAGTGTATGCTATATCTTCATACTATGCCATTAGAAGAGTCGGGAGGAAAGTTGGGATGGAACTTACCATTACTTGTAAGAAAATATAATCTATTTGGCAAAGTTCTATTTCCATCAGAAAAAGCATGTAAGTTTATGGGATATAGTGAAAAGGAAATGTGTGAAATTTATAATGCTATGGATGTTCATTGTCTAATTACTTCTGGTGAAGGATTTGGATTACCTCTCATAGAGGCTATGGCTTGTGGAATACCGCAGATAGCATCTAAGAATACATGTATTCCAGAAATTCTTGGAGATGCTGGAATATATGCTGAGTGCTGGGAAGAGGACTTAGAAACTGTCGAAGGATTTACATTATCTACAACAAAAATATCAGCAGTTAGAGAGTGTATGATAATGTTATTTGAAGATAAAAACCTTAGAAAGAAATTATCTCAAAATGCATTAAGAAGGGTAATGTTATTCTCATGGGATAGAGCAGTATCCATGATGGAAGATGCAATTCTAAAAGCATATAATTCAAATAAAAAGCTAGGACTTGAAATTTTAAGGAAAAAGGAAAGGATATGTAACGAAACATATAATGAATTCTTCGCATCATTCATACCTAAAGGAAATGGACTATGTTTAGACTTAGGATGTGGTAAGCATACACTATATAGAAAGACAATTGAAAGTAGAGGATATGAATACATAGGTCTTGATATTCAAAAATCTAAAAGGGTTACAGTAGTAGCAGATGCTAGATACTTACCATTTAGAGATAGAGCATTTAACTTTCTATTTGCTAATCAATTACTTGAGCATATTGATACAAATGAGCAAGTAAAAGTACTTAAAGAGGCTATGAGAGCATCTAAACACGGCGTTTTTATATTCCCATCAGAAGATAATGAATCATACTGGTATAATGCTGATCACAAACCATATTCTAATGAAATAAGGAAATATATAGCATTGAAATCTCTAGGAAACTATATAATAGTATGGTGATGATATATGTTAGAATTTTCTTATAAAAGGAATATAATTAAGTAAGAGTATAATTACTTTGAGATTATGAAGAAAATAAAAGCAAGGTTAGTTAATTGGTTACTGAAAGATGTAACATTAGATGAATTAGCAGTTAGGAGACTGATTATTGGTAACAAAACAGTAAAAATTAATCCAGATAGTATTCAACTTGCACCATTAACCGCTGATCCAAGCACACTACTACAAGGATTAGTATGGTATAGAAGCGATTTAGATGAATTTAGGTATTCTCCAGATGGTAGTGAAGTAAAGAAAGCCACCGTAACTCCACCAGTCAAACGTTCTGACTTAGAATATCCGACGGAAAACGTGTTACTGTTATGGTTATATCTGATTGAAAAAGCAGATACTGCAGGGGTTTACGTTTATAACAAATATAATGTAGTTGGAGGACACAACAGACATCTTATAACTCTTGATACTTTTACGGATCATGGGGTTGAATGTCTGGGTGTAGTATTAAATGTTGATACTGGAGTAGATGTATGTGTAGCACGTTATGATTTAAATACATCAACAAACAAACCACGTAATTATCTAAATACATTGCAAACTGGTGGACATAGATTATATAAATATGATAGTGGTTCTGCTACACAAATAGGAAACGAATCTGTATCTCTTTCTGTCTTAGATCCGTTTTATTTGCTACTTTCTTGTGTTGGTAGTACTATTAAATCTTTCAGAGATTCTAGACCGATACAGTCAAGTGATACACCAAAGATTTCTGCTACAGATACAAGTTTTGCATCTGGATGCTATGGAGTTGGTAACTTGGATAGAACATATGTTTGGAATACTGGAATCAATCTTTACCCATTCTGTCATTGGTGGTACACAAGGTTAAAATCAGCGTACTCACCATTACAAAAATCATTAGTAGTAGTAGAAGTGGATTATGAAATTATTGAACATCCACTAGAAAAGTATCCAATAATTCAACCTAAGTTACCAAAGAGAATTGTAGGAAATAAGGACTTATTATCTTTAACATGGGGTTCAATTGATTTTAGAACAGTTAATGGTAAGCCAATATCACCAACATACTTGATCTCTATCACAGGAAATAATCCATACAATCCTAATGCAATTAATGAGGTATTATCTCAGTTAAGAGCAAGAGGATTTAAAGTCTATACTAATCCACAAAACAGAATTGATGAAATATATAGAAATGAGAAAAGTGATAGGGATTGGTTAATATCCAAAGAAGAATTAGCTTATCAAATACTAGGTACAGAGAAACATGAGATAATGGCAGTCGCAAAGTTCTATGAAAGAGAGGTAATTAATTTAGGTAGAGTTAAACCAGAAGAAATACCAAACTTCGATACATTAATGAGAAGATACATATCTCTTGCAAAGAAGTACAAAATTGAAGACAAATATGCATTAATATTCACTAAAGCATTAAAAATATGAAAGTATGCCAGTAGCAAGTATTAAAGAAGCCTATATAGAGAAAACAAAAGTCAAAACAAAAGAACAAATAGAGTATCGTTTCGTAGCACATATTGACCAAGATTATGAAGGCATTAATCTAGACTACT
>Ga0190313_1001610_pt1 | contig 11961 bp, 13 predicted proteins | sample 4870071011_MG_FD_169989 | JGI IMG/M metagenome (GOLD analysis project Ga0190313, IMG submission 169989) | Hydrothermal vent sediment bacterial communities from Southern Trench, Guaymas Basin, Mexico - 4870-07-10-11_MG | ecosystem: Environmental > Aquatic > Marine > Hydrothermal vents > Sediment ...
AGTAAATATTTTCTTCTTTTATTACTTCTAAAGTAGCCATTAGAATCCTACACTTTTAGGTCTTATAGACCTTAATAAACTATGATAATACTCTTTAGCTACTTGCTCTTGCATAGTAGTTCTTACATTTTCCGCTATTTCATTTACTATATCGGGTCTCTCACCTTCAACTTTATCTATATGAACCGTAATATTAGATACAAAAGTATAGGAAGAAGGCAAAGCATATACTTTCTCGGGTATAGGTGGCGGAGTAATTCCTAAGTAAGGTAATAAATTCTTAGCTTCTTGCGGATTAGTCCAAGATGTAGTTCTTACTACTTTCTTTTTCTTAAATAAAGAACCTACTAACATAAATCCTAATCCTAATAAAGGATTGACATTCATTAAAGCCGAACCTATAAAGGAAGTTAAAGCTCCTTCCCAATTACCCGTCACTGCTCCCGTTGCTATTGCTCCTATAGCTAATCTTCCTAAATTTGGTTTTTCCATAGGAATATAACCGCCAAAAATTCTATTTAGTCTTGCACTAAAAGGAAACCAAGTCGGAAAATAAGGTTTAAGAGTTGGAGCTCTTCCCGTAGCTTCTTTAGCACTTTCTTTTATATATTCTCCTGCTTCTTTTATAGCTTGAGCCCCTTCTCCTAATGCCTTTGCTATAGGTTCGGGTGGTTGAAACGGGTTTCTTCTTCCTACCGTAGTTTCTCTTACAGTTTCTTCTACTGTTCCACCATATAAACGAGAACCTACTTCAGACGCTTCTACTATAGCATCATAATACTTTTTACTTCCTATTTCAGAAGCAGTAACTATAGGTCTTCCCATAGTTCCTAATTCTATTCCTGCGAAGTATTCCCCTAAAGTTTTAAAAATTCCCGTAGATTTTTCTAAAGTAGAAGTTATGTATTTAGCTACGCTTTCATAGTATAAAGACGCAAATTTATCTTTTATAGTAGTAAAGAATTTATCTATATCTTGTGTTTTAAACAAATCTACTAATGCGGATTGAAATGTTTCACGAAGTTGAGAAGAATAGCTTTGAATTAATTTAAATTGTTCTTTTAAAATATCTAATTGAAGTTGACGGAGTTTTAAAATTTTTCTTTCGTCTTTTTCTTGTAAATTAAGAACTTCTTTAATTTTATCGTATTCTCTACGAGTTAATAAAGCTAAAATTTGTTCTCGGGATACATGTTCTAATCCTTTGGCTTTTTCTTTATTGGTTTCTCTTGTAATATCTACCATTCGGTTATATTGATTTACCAATTCATCTACATAATCTATTAATTTTTCATTTGCTATTTCTATACGAGAATAACCCGTAGCTTCCATTTCTAAATATTTTACGCTCTTATCTAATAAATCTAATTGTTCCTTTAATTCCGCACTTATAGTATAAAGATTTTGAGCTGTTTCTTTAGTTCTTTCGGCTTCTTCCCTATGCAGAGAACGAGATAAATCACCTAAAGCCTTATAAAGACTTGCTATAGTTTCTAAGTATTTTGGTCTTTCTTTTAAAGGTATTTTTTCTTCTATCGTTTTTTTAACTCCTTCTAAAGTTTTCATTAATTGTCTTAATTTTTCTTGAGCTTCTGCGAATTGTTCGGGTGTTTTAGCTTCTTTAAGAGCTTTAGCTACTTCTTTAATTCCTTCTCTTACATCTTTAGTAGCTTCAGCAAATTTCTTATTAGTTTCACTTAATTTTTCAACTTTTTCTCTATATTTATCTAAAAGATATAATACCGTTCCAATTATAGCTACTACTGTAGCTACTAAAGGATGTTTTAAAATAGATGTTAAAACCACTTTTATATTAGTTCCTGTAGCTATTATAACTGCCTTTAAAGTTATAAGGGCTTTCCTTAAAGCACTAATTTTTTGTATTAGTGCGGGAATAGTAACACCTGCTAAAGCCCCGAAAATTAGAGCTACTTCTTTACTATGATTTTTTATAAATTCTAAAGTTTCTAATAACGCTTTGAAAAATTCATTTAACCTTCTTATAGCTTCACGAGAATCATCGGAATAGGTAATAACTCTTAAAAATGCTTCTACGAGTTCAGTTCCTATTCGTTTCCTTAATTGTTTATTTATATCTATAAGTTTATGATAAGAATCAGTAACTTTTTCTAATTGTTTCCTAAATTCTTCCATTATTCTGCTTATCTTTTCTTGAGTTGGAATGCCTTCAGCATTAATTAGGTCTATGTTTCTCTTTAGAACATCATACATTACGGTTAAAGCTCGGGCTACTTCTTGACTTCTTATTCCGCCGAAGATTTGTCTAAAAAGACGGTTAAGATTAGGACTTAATCTCCCACCCGTTTCTTTCCAAACTTTATTAATTCTTTCTAAAATAAGCATTAAGGTATCAAAAGTATCAGCTCCTTCTCTTACTATAAGCCCTAATTCTTTTCCTACTTGTGGTAAATTTTGTATCATTTTAAGGAAAGTAGTCCTTAAAAGTCTTCCTGCTCTTGAACTTCTGATACCAGCGGAATGTAGAGTAGCTAATAGAGCTATGGTTTGGTCTAAAGTTAAGTTTAGAGTTTTAGCGGTAGGTAAAAATCTTTCTAACGCTTGTGCAAATTCGTTAGCTTCCATTAGATTGTATCTCCATAAGACTACTTGTTTAGCTGCGAAGAAGTTCATCATTTCTTGTTCAGGTAAGTAGTCGCCGAGTGTGTCTCCTAATAGGGAAATAGCTAAAGCATTAGCCCGAGCTATAGTATCTATATCTCCCATAGTAGCTACTGCTTGTTTTATACTTGCTTGAGCTCCCGCCCAAGCTCTTCCCGCTTCTATTCCTAAAGTTCCGAAACGATAGAACGCTTTAGCTACATCGGTAGCAGACTCTCCTACTAATAAAGCTAAATTCTTAAATCCTTCTTGTAATTGTCTATTTACTCTATCTACATCTTCTAAAGTATGAATAACTAATGAAGCTTTAGTAAATGCTTTATCCATTTCATAAAGATAACGAATTCCTTCCTGAATAGTATTGATAAAACCCATCATTAATCTACGAGCTACAAACCATACGGGAAGAACTATAGCTACTCTTCTTAGAGCTAACAAAAATTGTTCTATTAAAGGAGTTCCACTTTTAAATTCTGTTCCTACTTCTCTTATAGAAGTTCCTAATACTCTGACGCCTTTTTCCGTAACTTCGGCTGTCCGACTTAAAATTTTTAAACCATTAGTATAAGTCATAGTAACTCTAAATCCATTCTTAGTAGCAACCATATTTTTAGCTACTTCACGAGTATTTTTTCCTAACTCTTGAGTAGCGAGCTTAAAGGAGTCTTTAAGAACTTCACTAACTCTTCCTAAGAGCTTTTGCCTATCGGCTACTTCCTTTGAAGAAGCTCCTAATTTTTCTTGAGTTTTAGTAAGGTCTTTAGTAGATTTCTCTACTCTTTTAGCGGTTCTTTCTAAATCTTCTAAACCACGCTTAGTTTCTTCCTTACCTGTTAAACAAGCTACAAATTCTACAAATGTTCGTAAATGTTCTTCCATTTTTATTCAAAAGTTATTTTATAAAGGTCTATGTCTTTATTATTTTTATCCTTTAAATTGGTTTCTTCTTCTCTTAATTTTTTGCCTTGTTCTTTTATTTTTTTATTACGCCATAAGAAATAGCCTTCTACTCTTAAAGGGTCTTCTTCCATTCCTTCTTCGGTATTCTCTTCTCCTAATGCGATGTCAGTTAAAAGCTGATGATAGCGTTCTAATAAGTTTAAAAAGAGTAGCTGTATATAGCTAAAACGCTCTTTATTTCTAAAAGGTAAAATTTTATGATTATATAGAGTCTGCATTTCATAAGAGCGAGCTAATTTTTCTAATGGCGTTTCCTTAATTATGGGTGCATAATCTAACTTCTTACTCATTAATAATGTTTACTTCAGGATTTATTAAATAGCTTAAATAAGTTAATCCTGCCTTAATTAAACCCGTATCTTTGTAGTTGCTTAATTCTTTAAAATTTTTAAATACTCTTACCCACTTTTTTCCTTTTTTCTTTTCTAAAACTAAACTTAAAAGATAATTTCGGGAAAAGAACATAAGTTGATTTTCTATGCTGTAACGATATTTATCTACTAAAAAAGAAGTTATGTCGGCTATTTCATCTCTTAATTTAGCTATCTGTTTTTCTAATTCTAAAATTCTCGGGCGGTCTTGTGTTTGTGCTAATTTTACTAAAAGATTTTCTACATCTATAGTTAATGCCTGTAATTTACTCTCGTAGGCGTCTAAATCTATTCCACGCTTCTTATAAATTTCTTTCCATTGGTTTTTAAACTTATAAATAGGATTTCCATTTTCATCGGTTTTAGATAGTAATTCATTTAATTTTTCGGTTTTAGCTCTTTCTACTTCCATTTCTTGCTCTAAAGTAGGCATTACTACACGATAAGTTTCGTTATTGTATTCAAATTCTATAGCGTTATCACTAATTATTTTTTTAGCTTTTAAGTATTCTATTGCTTCGCCTATTTGTTGTCTTGCTCTTTCTAAATCTTTACTTTTCTGCATTTTTCTCTCCTTCAAAATTTATTTCTATTCCGTTTAAAATTAATTTTTTTATGTAGTCAAAATGATTATAAATACTTTCTCTTACTAAAGGACGATAAAATTCGTGTTTTAGAGAGTTATTTTGCTCTAAAACTTCTAAATTTTTTAGAATTATTGCGACAAGAGAGCTTGCGGAGTGGGATAAAATCTTTTCTATTGCTTTTCTTTCTTTATTAGTCATTCTCTTTTCCTCCTTTCTTTTCTTTAAGAAGGGGCGGTAAACATCCGCCCCTTCTAATCTATTTCAATCCCCACTTAATATAGCAAAATAGAGCAACTACTGTCAAAAAGTAGAGAGTATTTATTATCCTATCTAATTTATGATTATGCAAATGATTAGTAAAATGCTTTTCTAATTCTTGAAGTTTTACTTCTAAAGCGGTAATTCTTTCCGAAATTTCTATAAAGTATTTCTTAACATCCATTTTTATAACCCTAAATCGCTTAAATTATTAGCAATTAATAGGTTATCACTTTCTAAAGTTACTCCACCACGAAGATAGGCTTCTACCGAAGCATCTCCAGGAGTCCAAGATGTTAATGCTAATTTAGTAATTTTATATCCGAGTTTAAAGTTAGATTTATTTAAATCGCTATAGATTAAAAGATAGAAAGTTATGTCGTTACTAAAAATTTTAGGAGTAATTATTCCCCATCCTGCGGATTTTCCACTTAAAAGCTCTTCTAAAGTAAATTTTTCTAAAATTTTTCCTAAAGTTAAAGTAACTCTATAAGAGCTTACTCCACGAGCGAATGCTTCTTCTACTCCTATTTCGTAATGGTCTTCACGAGTAAAAGCTACTTCTATTCTTGCACTTTCTATTCTGTGTAAGTAGTTATCAGTTGCGATGTATAAAGAACATTGATAAGCGGGAATTGCGGGAGCTATAGAATCATTATCAGTCCAATAGTTTTCACCACTTATATAAGAAGATGCAGAATAGTAAATTTTATAGATGTCTCCTACTTCGGTATTTTCTATAGTTATAGTTTTAGTTCCAGAATCATAACTATATCCAGAAGTAAGAACCGTAACTTCACTTCCACGAGTTCTTACTACACGAAGTATATAAGTTCCGCTATTATTAGGGTCTTCAGAAGGCTCGGGATAATTAGCATAATCTCCCGCTCCTATAGTAATTTCGGTAGTAGGAGTTTCACCGCTTTCTACTACTTTTTTAAGTTCTATTAAGTATTTGTTATTGGACTGCAAAACTTTTACATCTTCTCCCGAAAAATCAAAGGTGCGTGTTACCATAGAACGAGGGTCTCCGATTTCAATAGTAAATCCACCTAAACGCTGTCCGGGATACCATACCGAACCTTTAAATTCTCCTTTATCGTTTTTTAGGTAAGCTCCTATTCCGAAAAGAGAAGAAGCGAAATCGGTTAACTCTAACTTATTAGCATCGGGTTTATTAGCTAATGCTCTATAAAGGTCTAATTCTCCTTCTTCATATTGAGTTAGTCTATTGGTAACTTCTACTGACTGCCTTATAGACTTAACTTTTCCGTCTCTTCCTAATTCTTTAATTTCTATATAGGTAGGGCTTGCCGTAGGAGCTAAAGACTGGGCTCTATTTATCTGTAAACTTACTCCGCTTCCCCCTTCAGGAAATATTCGTGGGGCAAATCCTCTTTCACTATGAATCATTTTATTTCCTCCTTTTATTCAATTTTTCCAATATCGAAAGTTACATTAATTAAGTGTCTATATCTATCTATTAAATCCAAATTTGCTAAATCTTCTCCCAATCTTATTCTATAATCGGTCATATCTATTACATTCATATAATCGGTAGGTTCGCCGAAAACATATTCTCCTTCTCCTGCTGAAATATCGTAAATAGGAATGCTGTTTTTCCTTAATAAAGAAATTACTTTATCTTTTAAAGTTAATCTCTCACTATCATTATTAGCGAAAATTTCTATATAAAGAGTAATTTGACGCTTATAAAGGCGAGAACCTATTTCTATATCTCTATAAGAAGAAGTTCCTTCTCTTATTATAATTGCGGGTAAATCCTTTTCTTTAGGAGTAATACGATTTATAGATTTTGCTCCTAAAATATCGTTGTTATTTTCTAAAAACTTAATTAAACTTAAAATTATTCTTTCCGTAAGTTCCATTTTACTTTTTACTTTTTACTCGTTCTAAAAATTTATTTATTAAATTGAATATAGCTTCTCTCCCTTTAGTAATTAATGCTTCCACAAAATACATAGGCGGAATAGGCATTTTTACATAAGGAGCATATTTAGACATCGTTCCGCCCGTGCTATACCATCTACCTTCTCTAAAATGACTTCTATCAGGTTTGGCTTGTCCCGGACGAAAGTATCCTACGGGTAATTTTCTACCTACCATATGAGAGCTTCCCCAATTAACGGCTCTCCAAGCTCTATCGGTTTTTTCGTCTAATTGAGCTATATCTCCTATAGCGAAACTTACTTTCCCCATTTCTATGCTTTCATCATAGCTTATAGCATTGGCTATTTTTCCTTTATACCCTGGTCTTTTAGCGTGGCTTTTTATATATTCTTTAACAAAATTATGAAGACCTTTTCCTACATCTAAAGCTTCTGCTTGAAATTCAAACCATTGGTTTTCTAAATCTAAAAGTAATTCTTTAGGACTTTTACCGTATCTTTTAATTACTACTCTAACCATTAGTTTCTCCTATAGATATAAGCACTTATAAATTCGCCTAAATCTTTATATCTTACTTTATTCGTATTATCTTTCCAGCTGGAAAATTCTTTTCCATCTATGATTATTTTTTTACTGTTTAAGAAAATGCTTAATGCGGTTTTCTCTATTATAATTTCTTTAGCTTCTTCTACTTGTAGCCCTGGAAGTTTGTAAGCCACACGAGCATAGTCTATATCGTTTACTATTGCGTTCTTGGTTATATAGGCTTGATACTTTTTAGAAGTTCTGCCTAATCCATAAGGGTCTTTTTTTTCTATTTCTAAATAAAACATAATGGGTCTACTATGTTTTTCAAAAAGTTCTCTCATCTTTATACCGTTTCGCTATCGTCTCCTATATACAAAACAGAATAATAATCGGGATTTCCCATAAAATTATAAATTAAATCTTCTATAATCTGTCTTTTACTCTTATTTTTAGGATAACGAACTACCATTCCGTTAGGAAGACGCTTTTCGGTATAATTTTCTAATATTAAAATAGAAGCTATATCGGCTACTAAATATTTTTCATTAGTTTCTAACTCGGGAGTAATTTCGTCTCCACTTTCTATCGTATAAGTTCCATAACCGTAAATAGTTAAATAATAAAGAGCTTGTCTTATAAAACCTTTTAGTTCTTCGTTGCTGTATTTGTAGTATTTTAGTTCTATTTGAATTATATCGCCGTTGTTTAAAGAATCGTTTATAGTTATGATGTTGTTATCTAAAGTATAATTTATTGGATTTCCATTGGCGGTTATACTTATAATCTCTTTAACTTCTACGGGCAAAGGAATGGTATCTACTCCTTCATAAATAAAAACGAAGGATTGTCTTTTACCGTTGTCGTTTATGAAGTCTCTTAAATATTGAATTATTTCGTTCATCTCTTTTTTAAAAGTTGGGGCGGGCTGAACCCGCCCCGAAATCTATGCTAAATTATAAGATTGCACTTAAATCTACCACTACGATGCGGAAAGGACTCTTAATTACTGCCACGAAACTTTCCCAACCATAGATACCAACAGTAGATTTATTATCCCCAACCAAAAGATTCTTCACAAGAACTAATCTGTATTGACGATTTACATCTCCGCCGGTCATCTTAACGATGTCTGGAGAAATTTTCCTTCTGATGAAGTCTATTGGTTTGTCTCCATCATTAGCAACGAAGATTACATAGTTAGGGTTAAGTAAGTTTTGAGCTGTTCCACTTTCGGAAAGTTTTACTTTTCCGTTTACTTTAATGGGGTCGGAAGCTCCTAATTTTTGCATATCTCCGATTAAGTCAATCTGATAGTTGAATGTTCCTGCTTTAGCTTTCTTATATCTTCCGATTGCTTTATAAGCTTCAGTTCCGCAAAGCCAAGCAAAGTTCTTTCCGTAGTCTTCAATTGTTCTTAATGCCTCGTCCATTATATCGTATAAATCATCTCCTGAAGAAGCGACTATTTTCTTAATTTCTTTATGAGTAGCATCTTGAGTAGGATTTTCAGATGAAGCATTAATTATGGCATCGAGAACTACCTTTATTTCTCTTTTATCCATTCCTTCAGCGATGAAATCATTTGCCCGTGCTAAAGCTTGAGTATCTTCTTTGTTTACAAGGTCTCCCAATTTAGCATAGTAAACAGGAGACTCTATCTCTTTGAAGGTAACGACTGCGTAACCTACTTGAGTTTTCTTTACAGCGGTTACACTTCCATCAGCGGAGGCGTCTAATACTATTTCTTGGTCAGGGTCAATTCCCTGAACTTCATAAACTTTTTCTCCAGCAGGAACGGTATCTAAATTGCAAATTAACCCTAAATCAAAAGGAGCTCTTAAATTCTTGGAGACAGGGTCTCCGACGAGCATTGAAATTCTTGTTTCAAATTCACTTCCGAAGATTTTCATTTTCATCTCCTCCTTTTATATTAATATTTCTTTTGCTCCCAAACTTTTTTCCTTATTTCGTTTATCTCATCCCCTTCATCAGAAGCCCCTGTATTCATATCTCCGCTTTTTTGACGGAGTTCATAATTTTCCTTTCTTAAACGAGCTAACTCATATTTAGTATCGTCTAATAAATCTTCATCGGATAAATCTTTTGCAAAATCTCCTAACTCGGCTCTTCTTTTAGCTATTAACTCTCCTTGTTTCTTATATAATTCGGCTCTTTCTTGCTCTTTCTTTACTTCGGTTTCTAACTTCTCTTTTTCTTTTTCTAACTTTTCTTTTTCTTGAACTAAATTTTGATTATTTTTTTCTAATTCTGCCTTTTCTTTTTCTAATGTTTCTATAGAAGATTTATATTGTTCTAATTCTTTTTGAAGTTGTTCTACTTTTTCTATTAATTCTTCTTCAGATAAGAAAGCGGATTGTTTTTTCTCATATCTTTCTAAAAGTTGTGTCATTCCTAACTCTTTTGCCCTTCTTAAAATTTTCTTTAAAACTTTCTCTTTAGAAATTCCTAATTTCTTTAGAGTAGCTTGAACTTTCTTTTGTCCTAAACGAGCGAGAGCGTTTCTAACATGAGACTCATCATGAATAGGAAACATCCTTATTTTACGGTAGCCCTTCCCTCTCTTTTTCTTAACTTTTAATACGATTGCGAAATCACTATCGGGAAGAGCTTTTCTTTCAGCATAAGTTAGTTTTTTAGACTTTGAAAATTCTAAATCTTCTTTGTAAATATCTCTCCAGTCTTTTACATCTTCGGCGGAGAGTTCTCTAACAAATTCAATTGTTATCATTCCCATCATTCCCCTCCTTTAATAGGTCATCTAAAAATTTTAAATTTTCTTCATCTTCTTCTCCAATTTCTTTTATAGATGAAATCCTTTTCACCCTAAAAGCGTCTTTAAAATTTATATCTAATTCTATTCCGCAATTAGGACATCTTACATTTCTTCTATATTCTTTAGCATCCGAAACCGTATAAAAAGTCAAATTATAACCGCAAGAAGGACAATAAAATTCTTTAGTTCTTAAAGTTTGAAAAGGAAAGAAGATTTCAGATAATTTAATCTCGTATCTCTTTAAACAAGACATACATCTAATTATTTTTTCATCTTCATTATCTTCTTCTATACTCCACATTCTTGCTTGACAAGAAGGACAGGATATATAAATCTCATTTTCTTTTTGTTTTCTTTCTTCTCTTAATTTAATAAGTTCACTCTCGCTTACTGCTCTTAATTCATTACCACATACGGGACACATAGAAGGAGCATCTTCTATTTTTAAAGTATTAAAACCACATTTATCGCAGTATAAATAATTCTTATTTTCTACTTGAGTTTGGGTTTCTTGTGATTTTATTTCTATCCAATCGGAGCATTTTTCATCGTGGCATTTTATTTCGGTTCTTTCTTCTTTTCCTTCTTTAGCCGTAGCCACTACATAACAATCAGGATAAGCTGGAGATTGCTCTAAAAGAATAGAACCACCACTTAAAATAAAGTTTTTTAAATAAGCTATCCCATCTTTTATTTCGGTAGCTCCTTTCGGAGTAAGTATATGCCAAGAAAACTTTAACTTCCCTTCTTTAGCTAATTTTTGTATTTTTCCCCACAATTTAGGAAAATCTCTCTTATAGAAAACTGCATAAGCGTAAGCAAAAGGATTTTTCTTATCTACTTCTATATCTACGAAGTGCCCTACTATTTTTCCCATTTTGTGGTCTATTCTTAAAGGTTTTCCTACCAAACTCCACATTGCATCCTTGAAGTCTTCTAAAGGAGTAAATTCTTTATTTTTGCTTTCTCTATCAAAGTAAGTATAAATTAATTTAACTCCACCTAAATCTATTGCTGAACCTACTTTGGTTAGGTCTATTCCTTTCTTCTTTAGATGATTAATTAAATCTTCGGTCTCTTTATCACCTAAAACTTTTATTTTAGTATGACTATCTATTTTTTTATTAAGACGAGCTAAATGTTCATTTAATAATTTTTCATCCATTCTTTATTTCCTCTTATACTCTTCTTTTAAAATCCATCCATTTTTAGTTTTTTTACCCATTAACTTAACTATTTTCCAAGCTGTTCTCGCAGCTAATTCATCAGCTCTATCAGGATTTATTTCGTTATAATAAACCCACGCATTATTAAAAGTTTCTAACCAAGCTCTTCTTAATCGTGGAGACCTTATAGTTCTTAAAGTTTTCCTTAATCTTGGTGGTAAATCACTCCATTTCTCATAAGGAGATAAATGCTTAATAAATTCTACATAATCAGCGGATAATTTATTATCTATTTTAACTGCTACATCTTTTTCGGGAGTAGTAACATTAGGTTCAGGTTGTTTCGCTTTTTTCTTTCCTTTTCCTTCTTCTTTTATTTCTTCTTCGGGTTCTATATCTAATTTAGTCATTTCTATAGGAGAAACTTGCTGTTCTAAATTTTGTAAAACTCGTGGATAGAAGACTATTTCATCTCCTTCTTCGGCTTCTTTTTCTCTTCTCCTTCTTTCTTCTTCAAAATCTATATCAAAGTTTTCTAAAGTAGTCTTTATAGAAAGCAATCCTCTATCGCTTAAAACTCTCATTATATCCATCATATCGTCAGTCCAAAAAGAGTTAAGCGGAGTAGTTACTATACGATACTTAAAGTTAGTAGGAAAATACTTTTGATGTTCTGCGTTCTTTTGAGCTATTACATAGACTAAATCTTTTAAAAACTGCTTAAACATAAAGACAGTATCTAAAAC
>Ga0190313_1001612_pt1 | contig 11953 bp, 10 predicted proteins | sample 4870071011_MG_FD_169989 | JGI IMG/M metagenome (GOLD analysis project Ga0190313, IMG submission 169989) | Hydrothermal vent sediment bacterial communities from Southern Trench, Guaymas Basin, Mexico - 4870-07-10-11_MG | ecosystem: Environmental > Aquatic > Marine > Hydrothermal vents > Sediment ...
CATCAGGATTCAGCGAGGATGCAAAGAAAGACCCAGAAAAGGGGATTGAAAGATAATTATTACAACGACGATTAAATTCCTTACTCCGCAAGATGCAAAGAAAGACCCAGAAAAGGGGATTGAAAGATTAAGAGTATCCCCCAATGGCTTAGTAAAATTGCTAAACAAGATGCAAAGAAAGACCCAGAAAAGGGGATTGAAAGCTGTATCCAGTGAGCGTACGAAATCACTTGGCCTAGAGCAGAGATGCAAAGAAAGACCCAGAAAAGGGGATTGAAAGGCAGAGTTAGTGGTCTATTTCCAACCATTACTGTTACTAAGATGCAAAGAAAGACCCAGAAAAGGGGATTGAAAGGATTATTATGATGAAGAAGAAGATTGCTTTTAAACCACGGATGCAAAGAAAGACCCAGAAAAGGGGATTGAAAGATCTTGTTAGTAATCGGCTGGTTCTTCTTCGGACGAGACTTGATGCAAAGAAAGACCCAGAAAAGGGGATTGAAAGACCTAGTGGACCATTCCATAAGCGCCGGCCAGCATTCTCCAGATGCAAAGAAAGACCCAGAAAAGGGGATTGAAAGGGCTTCAAAGAAAAATTCGAAGAATTACTCAACAAAGACAAGATGCAAAGAAAGACCCAGAAAAGGGGATTGAAAGAAGTACATTATCACTTGTAAGTTTTAGTGGTGCTAGATGCAAAGAAAGACCCAGAAAAGGGGATTGAAAGTACACACTCTCTTTATAACATCCTCTACAAACTTCTCGAAGTGATGCAAAGAAAGACCCAGAAAAGGGGATTGAAAGGATGTCTCTCCCGAAAACTCCAGCACAAACCTGATCCTTTGGATGCAAAGAAAGACCCAGAAAAGGGGATTGAAAGAAGACAGATACATTCACACTAGTCTTTGAACTAAGAGAAAGATGCAAAGAAAGACCCAGAAAAGGGGATTGAAAGTGATACCCTCATATTCAGTAATCTTTTCGACTATCTTCTTGATGCAAAGAAAGACCCAGAAAAGGGGATTGAAAGTTGAGGTGGGTTGCATGTCTGTCTAAGTGCCCAGGTATACTCTTGATGCAAAGAAAGACCCAGAAAAGGGGATTGAAAGTTATTATGCTGATTATAGTAATATGCATTGACATGATACGATGCAAAGAAAGACCCAGAAAAGGGGATTGAAAGCTTGTTGCAGAAAAAGTTAGTAACAACTAATCAACACGGATGCAAAGAAAGACCCAGAAAAGGGGATTGAAAGCAAAAAACCCAGCTAGATCTACTCGTGGTACTAACTACTAAAGGATGCAAAGAAAGACCCAGAAAAGGGGATTGAAAGTGTCATCCCCAGTTACTCCTATACTTGTTTTAGTACCATCAGAAGATGCAAAGAAAGACCCAGAAAAGGGGATTGAAAGCTATACAAAGACTTAGTTCTTAATTATTACGCAGAGGAATGATGCAAAGAAAGACCCAGAAAAGGGGATTGAAAGCGATATACTAAGCGACTGGATTAGAGAACACATATGTGGGATGCAAAGAAAGACCCAGAAAAGGGGATTGAAAGTGAAATCTGACAAGGTAATGTCCTCATTTGTAGCAATTACAAGATGCAAAGAAAGACCCAGAAAAGGGGATTGAAAGAAACCATTGGTTCTGACTCCTTGATGTATGGTGGATTGGGATGCAAAGAAAGACCCAGAAAAGGGGATTGAAAGGGAAGCTCAAATATTGAGGCTACCGAGAACAAGTTCTTGATGATGCAAAGAAAGACCCAGAAAAGGGGATTGAAAGCTCTAGAGAAAATTGGTCAGTTAGAGGTCGAAGAGAAAGGATGCAAAGAAAGACCCAGAAAAGGGGATTGAAAGGAACGCTGTGTCATAATCAATGTATCCGCGTGCGTACCAGATGCAAAGAAAGACCCAGAAAAGGGGATTGAAAGTACAATCATTGAGTAATTCCCATACTAATGGAAGTACTTGATGCAAAGAAAGACCCAGAAAAGGGGATTGAAAGTAGTACAATACGGACTTCCTAAGGTTTAATTCCTTAAGTAGATGCAAAGAAAGACCCAGAAAAGGGGATTGAAAGGTTATTCGTCCGTAAGCTTTCAGAAGCATGTTTACGTATGATGCAAAGAGATACAAAGAAAGACCCAGAAAAGGGGATTGAAAGCTGGCTCTGGTTTTACTGAGAGTGATGATATTTCCTCTGTCGATGCAAAGAAAGACCCAGAAAAGGGGATTGAAAGTCTCATCTACTCTTAAAGGCGGTTTCTTGCCAGAGAACTCGATGCAAAGAAAGACCCAGAAAAGGGGATTGAAAGGCTTTAACTATTGTGAAGCGTGGTATCTTTCTCAAAGCTAGATGCAAAGAAAGACCCAGAAAAGGGGATTGAAAGGACTATAGCTTTTATCCCTCGCCACTCATTGAGCCATGATGCAAAGAAAGACCCAGAAAAGGGGATTGAAAGCTATGAAGCGTTTAACTACTCTTACCAAACTACATACATAGATGCAAAGAAAGACCCAGAAAAGGGGATTGAAAGCTCACACCAGATGTAAACATCTTTCTTTACATCACATGGGATGCAAAGAAAGACCCAGAAAAGGGGATTGAAAGAATAGCCTATTCTTTCTTTCTTCATACAAATACGATAAATGATGCAAAGAAAGACCCAGAAAAGGGGATTGAAAGGTTTAATATTTTCATTCTCTTCTTTCCTTTCTTCTACTAGGATGCAAAGAAAGACCCAGAAAAGGGGATTGAAAGTCTTTTTGTAATCTCTTTATTCTTAATCCCAAAAGTCTTAGATGCAAAGAAAGACCCAGAAAAGGGGATTGAAAGCTGCAAGTCGTACTGATGGATCTCATAGGAAACACTCAAGATGCAAAGAAAGACCCAGAAAAGGGGATTGAAAGAGTAATAATTGTATCCAACTTTGCAAACATTCAATTACGATGCAAAGAAAGACCCAGAAAAGGGGATTGAAAGTACGATTTTTTCTGTTATGTTTGTAATTTCTAGTATCTTGATGCAAAGAAAGACCCAGAAAAGGGGATTGAAAGAGAAAATGAATTGGGGAAATTTGATATAGTATTGAAATAAGTGATGCAAAGAAAGACCCAGAAAAGGGGATTGAAAGGGTTTATCATATTTCTTAAAGATGTCTTCAACCTCAACTATTGGATGCAAAGAAAGACCCAGAAAAGGGGATTGAAAGTATTTGCTTTAAAACTAAGTAGAGTTGTAGAAGCGGAAAGATGCAAAGAAAGACCCAGAAAAGGGGATTGAAAGCGGGTTTCTTCAGCACGCCATCCTGTAACCCGCTGAATATCTTGATGCAAAGAAAGACCCAGAAAAGGGGATTGAAAGTTAATAAATGGTAGGGCCAGGAATGCAAAAACTAAAAGATGCAAAGAAAGACCCAAGAATGGGGATTGAAAGAAAATTTCGAGGCTCTTCAGCCACCTTATCACGCCATTTAGCAAGCAAAGAAAGACCCAAGAATGGGGATTGAAAGGAAGCTTAAAAATACTGTTTGGTTAAACATGAGTTCTGCAAGCAAAGAAAGACCCAAGAATGGGGATTGAAAGTTAAATAGTATTGCCTCTTCCCCACCAGGGTCGATAGTAGGAAGTAAAAAAAGACCCGAAAATTGGAATTGAAAGCTCTTGAGCTTTGAAGTAAAAAGTGCGAGAAAAGACCGAAGCAAAAAGGCTAAAATAGGGATTGAAAGTAGGAGTAATAAATCCATCTATCACTCATTAGTTTTCTTTGATAAGGAATATCTAAAAATGAGAATTTAAAGCATATAATGAATAATGTTCACAATTTCGTGAACAAAATTACCGGATTTTCTTTTTAAGTATGCTAACCTACTTTTATAATAGAGGTGATCTTTTTGGAATCAACGCCCGTTCCACAAGAAGTTCTGGAGATTGCTCGCTTTCTTCGTTTCTTTGCTCGTGCTAGAATTTACTGGCCAATCGATCGTTTAGCAGGAGCATTTTCTTTCGATGATGTTGTCAGAACACTTGAAAACGCGCTTAGACAAGCAAAAGTTGCTTTAGATTCTGCGGAAATAATTACTGATGAGAGTGGAAAAACTCGTCGTGTTGTCCGTGTTCGTGATCAATATATACCGGCTCCATGGATTCCATCAGAGAAAGTTGTCAAAACTTTTTATGAATTGTGTAAAAAGGATCTTCTTTACGCAAAAATTGCTGCTAGTCTTGCATTGGCGTTGCCAGAGATTTCGCAGAAGGAGGCTTCTCGCCTTGAGGAGGTAAATTAATGGGTGAGAAATATGGTGTTTATATCTGTCGCAGCACGACTTTTAATTAATGTTGAAGCCTTGAATATGGTTGAAAGTATCGGTAATGTGACAAGGCATCGTAGAGTTACTTTAATTGTAAGAACTCCAGAAGGTAAATTGGTAAAAGTCGAGGTTCCTGCTATTAGTGGTGAAACACTTGCACATGCGTATCAAGCGAATTTGGTAAGAGTCGCTAAGTTAGTATATAATTCTGATAAACCATTATATGCTGGTGGAAAACTGCCTGTGTGTGAGTATTGTCTACGAGAAGAATTTATCAAAAGTGCAGACCAAGCGCACACAATTCCTCCCCTCAAGAATATACCTGATGCTACAAAATTTGAGGAGAACATTATCAAATACTGTTTGGTTGAAGATATTGGTGGATTTCTACGTGCAGAGCGGCCTCCTTCAAGAAGAACTTCAAGATTTTTCGTTGGATATATGGTACCCACGTTTGATTCTCTTCGTTTTTCATCGCTGGAATCTCAATTTCATGCTAGACACATTCCAAGTGAGGCCTTAAAACAACAACAAAGAGCTGCTCAAATGATTTACTACATTGAAGTTGGTAGTGCTTTATACAATTTTCTATTTCATCTCGATGTTGATGGAATTGGAACAACTTCACTAGAAAGCATAAGACGCGTCATCGACCAAGATGAATTTGAAAGAAGAGTAAAAGTCGCACTGGGAGCTTTGCAGTTACTTTTAGTTGGAGAACAATTTGGTGCTAAGAGAACAAGATTTTTGCCTATAATTGAAATTGAAAGTTTACTGTGTAGTATATCTGATCCATTACCATTCACATTAGTTCCAGCGATTTCAAGTGATTTCATGAATCTAACAATAAAAAAGAAAAATGCCTACATTGAATCTCTTAGAAAAGTGGGAATAAATGAAGACATAATTCTACTTGGATTTAGCAAAGAGTTTTCAGTCCCAGACGGAATTCAGGCCTTTGATAATCCATACGATTTACTTAAGAAAGTTACTGAAATTGTTCTAGAGAAAATAAAGAAAAGATAGCAATTAAAAGGGATTACTATGAAAAATTTATATTTATTTTTTGCTAGATTTGTTCCTCAGTGGGGCTTCTCTCTAAGGCTTATTCCATTTAGCAAAAGTAGACCTGCTCTTAAGATTCCGGCTGTTACTACATTTATTGGAGCATTAAGTTATGGATTAGCAAAAATACTAGGATGGGGTGAAAATATCAAATATGGTGTTTCCTTACTTAGTAGTAGTGAAAAAATTCGAAAATTCGTTGTGTCTGTTAATGCTCGAATTTTAGGTATAATTAATCCATATTCAGACATAAATCGAATTTATTGGATGTATCGTGGTCAAATAAAATTTGATGCTGTGGCTCTAGAGAAAGTTTATTTAAGCCCTGATAGAGAAGAAAAACCAATCATAGATAGTATTTTTATAATAAATGGTAAAAAAGCTGAACAAATTTTGGGAAAGAATTGGAAAGAATTCATAGAATCTGCTTTATGGATCGTTCCAAGAATTGGTCAAAAGGAATCTTTAGTATCTGCGATAGATGTATTCTACGAAGAAATAACTGAAGATAAAATAATTAAAGCAGGTACTATTCCAACATCATTTTATTTTCCAAGCGCAGCAGCTAAAAGTGTAAACCCCGCTGGTTCAAACGCTGATGAATATATGCTTGTAGAATTTGTTGATCATTTTAGGACACAATTTGGTGATTATACAGATGCGCCAAGAATTCCTTATGTAATCCCGTATTCTAAATCACACCAAAAATGGATAAATGTTAATGTAACTTTGAGCGAAGAAGGACTTGCAATTTATTCCAGAAAACTTGATGATTACATCATATTTTTAAGGAGGTGGGTATCATGAGCTCTAAGGTTATAATAAAATTACCTCCTTATGGAACAACTGCTAGATTACTTGTTCAAGATTTTTTGATATTCTTAATTAGAAAAAATGGCTCTAAACCACCAACAGTCTCTATTGCTCTTAAAAGAGATTCTGTAGAATTCTCTGGTCCTCTTGATGTTATATGTGATTGGATTAATGGAGAACTTCAACGTCTTGGGGATTGGCTTGATCAAAAGCTACAAGCGAAATTTGGAGATATTCCTTTGCATGTTAATGATAGAAAATTCTTTAAAAGTCTTGGTATAACAATCCCGTCCAAGGCGAAATTTGGACAAGTTGTTGTTAATACATTGAAGTCTGTAAATATACAGCCTCAGCAATTATCAGAGTTCTCTAATACAAGCATTTCCGTTAGTAGAACTTCCTCTACCATTATTTTGGGAACAAGACAAAATGCAAGATTTAGTATGTTTCAACCTCTCTTCTATGAAAGATACGAATCAGGATTTAGATTCATGCAGGGTAGATTTGGAAGAGGAAGATTTTCCCTTAAGTTTTCTATTCCTTGGGGATACTTATTACTCGCTGGTTTTGCAATTTCTTATGCTGGATATAGGGATCAAGAAATGTTCTTACTGCATGCCCCGGAGGATGCACTACCTATGTTTTCAGAATTAGTGAAGCTTAAAATGTATTACAAGCTTTCCTCGATTGAGGAACTTGCTAAAGTTGCATTTGATATGATTTCTGTGATTGAAAAATACTTTATGAACGTTGGTTTAATAAGTCCAAGATTATCAAGTGCGTACTATCTGTTATTTGCATCTGTGCTTGCTCAACAATTAGGAAAAACTTTTGATGCTCCTCTAATTTTACTTTTCGATAGAATTATGGTCTCTGGTAGAACATTTTCCTTGATTTCGCGAGAAGTATTAGAACTTTCAAGTCTGGTTAATAAAATGATTAAACTTAAGAAAAGTACTCTAAAAGAGATTCAAAGAGTTTCGAGACGAGCACTTATACCTGGTTTTTCTGGAAGAGAATATTCTATATATGCAAATACATGTTCAAAACTCTTCTTGGCACTTTCTGGATCATTACCTGTAACCGATGCGGCATATTATTATGCACGTGTTTTAGGTGAATATGAATTATCGCAATTAAAAGATTTAGAGCAAATTAATCGTAAGAAATCAATAATTTCAAGCGTTGTCCGGGATCTCTTGCAACTTATTAGTTGCAGGTGATTTTTTTGAATATTGATTCTCTTTTTTTGGAAGCTCTTCAAAAGATTGTTGGAGTAAATAAACCTAGAGATGGGATATTAGACTGCGTCAAAAATATCTCCTCAGGAAAAAGTGTGATTATCTCAGCCCCTCCTGGCTATGGTAAAACTATGATACCTTATTCCTTAGCTCATATTGCAGCGAAAATTGATACAGTTCCATTTAGTAGAGTAATCCATATTCTTCCTTTGCGAACAATAATTGAAGGAGCATATATCAAGCTTTTCAAGAAAGTTCGTGAAAAATTAATTCCAAAATTAGAAACACTTACTCCAGAAACAGCTGGAATGCAAATGATGTTTACTCATGGAAGCCCTTTCCTTCAGAAACTTCTAGTGTTTACAACAATCGATACATTCACTCTTAATATGGCGAAACTACCCACATTAGAGATACACAAAATTAAAAAAATTTGGGGTTCTCATACCTATGGTCATGGTATTGTTTCACAAGCTGCTATAAGTATGTCCGCAATAGTTTTTGATGAAGTACATTTATTCATTGAAGAAACTCCCAAAATGATGACAACATTGTTAGCACTTTTAGAAAAATTAAGTTTATGGAATACTCCTTTAGTTTTAATGACAGCCACATTTCCACGTATCTTCATTAAAGCAATTTTAGAAAGAATTAAGAAGCATGTAGGATTTAATCCATTCGACGAAATATTTATTTTCGAATCAAAGGAAAATAAGATTAAGCATTATGATGATTTTAAAATAGTGTCTATTTTTGATCAAGATTTCTATGAAGAACATTCAAATAAAGATATAACAACGCAGTTAGTAGAAATTTTAAAGCTTGAAGAAGTTTTACATGAGTTTTCCAAGCTTATTAAGGAATTATCTCACATGTATGATAGAATTTTAATCGTAATGAATACTGTAAGAAGAGCAATAACAGTTTATAATGCATTAAAAGAGCAACTTACATCATGCGAATTAATATTATTACATGGTAAATTAACATCGGAAGACAAAGCAATTAGAACAAGGAGACTTTTCAAATTGAGGAAGTGGATTGCGATTACTACACAAGTGGTAGAAGCAGGAGTAGATATATCTGCGCAAGTGCTTATCACAGATTTAGCGCCGATCTCTGCATTAATTCAGAGAATTGGACGTTGTGCCCGATTTAAGGAAGATTCCCGGGGATGCGTAATAATACTTATAGAAAAAAGCGAACTTGAAGCAAGGGGTGATAAATATCATGGAATTTATGATAAGGAATTGGTTAAACAAACTTTGAGACATATTTCAAAAATTACTAAAGAAATATCCTTTCTTGATACTAACAAAATCATAACAAAATGTTTTTCAGAAAGTAAAACAAACAATGCAATAGCATGGCATATTCCAGACACAAAAAGCGAAGAAAAAATCGGATATCAGGAAATTTTAAATAAAGTTTACAGTAAATATTTTACATTTCGCGAAAATTATTCACTATGGAATACTCTCAGAGAGATTATGTCTCCCTTATCCAATCCAAAAAAGACTATACTACATATGATAATGCATGGAGGTAGTTTTACGAGAGAATTAATGATTCCAATGTGTGTCGTAGATTATAAAAAATTGGCCGAAGTGATAACTGATATAAAGTATATCAAAAATATTTTGATGAATAAACAAATTCCAATTTCAGTAAGAGAATTTTGTAAATTGTTAAGGACACATAAAGATAGAATTACAGTATTACTTTTAAATCAACTAACAAAGAAATATGAGATTCTGAATTTTAATGATCTTCTGCGTAATTCAAAACTTCTTTCTGAGATATTTAATATGTGCAAAAAAAGACACCTAAATGAAGCTTTTTTAAACAAAATTTCTGAGAAATTAGCTAAGCTTCTTCTTCAATATAATATTAAAGTAGAAAACAAATACTTTGAATTTATTTCTTTAATACTGCCTGAAGAAATGTATGAAGACTTTGGACCAAAATGGATCCAAATATGAAATTTAGTGATAATCATGGAATTATGGGCTTTTAAACACCCAATGAGAACTGAGAAAATGTCTGATCATATTCTAGATGGAATCAAGTTCATTAAAAAATATTATATTTCCATCGGATATCATGAAAGGTTGCTGAAGAAAATAAATAAGCTTAGTAAAAAATTACATATTAACTTAAGTTTAACTCCAGATGATTTAGTATGGATGATTACAGTAGCATATTCATTTCACGACATTGGAAAAATTGCAAGCCCATTATATGAGAGAATTTTAACAGGACGTGGTGCACCATTACATGAACTTTTTTCATCTGCAATTTTATCCATCACGATGAATTTACATTTAACTCTCAAAAATCAAGAGAAAACCCTAATCATTGATAGCATATACTTTGCAATTCTTCTTCATCACTCAGCCATGCGTCAATTAGAAGATTTTAAGCATATTTTTAAGGAAATTTATGGGGATGCATATTACATATATTTGCCACATAATAGAGCACTAATTTTTAATCAAATTATAGAAAAAGTATCCTCTATTGTTAATCTATCAAGGACAATTCCATATGTAAGAAAAATGAAAATACCTGTAGCCAATATATTTAGAGAATATGAGAATAAAATTGCCTATTGGTTTGGTGGTTACACTCCAAATAAGCTTTTAAGATACATACTTGAAACATTAGTACTTAGCATCTTGCATCCACTTATTATGGCAGATAATTATGCTGCTTCTATTCATTCTCAAAATAAAATCTTTCCATCTTGGCTTGAAGAGTATATTAATAGCATGAATATTTTAGTATGATCTACTTTCGCTTTTAATATAACTTTCGTCCATTTTATTGTTACAATTACTAAAGATATTATATTTTTGGGTATGAATTATGAAAATACAGAGAGTTTTTATATCCCCCGTGGGATTTACTCACACTTTTATTGTAGACTTACTCATCAAATATAAGATTTCTCCTGGAGATAAGCTTGTGCTAATTACGAAATTAGAAGAAGGAACTAGTGCCACAAGCATGAAAATACAAGAAACGATCAATAAAATTAGGGAATATCTTTTAAGCTTTAGATTATTTCCTGAAAGAGTAATGGAGATACATCATATAGATATAAAAAACTTCTGGCAATGTTTAATTAGTGTTTTTAAAATCCTTGAAAAATACACAGAATTAGGAGAGGAAATATTTGTTAATTTATCTAGTGGAATGCGAATCTTGAACATTTTGCTTTTGTTATCAGCGCTAATAATGCCAAAGACTATAAATATATTCATAGAAACCGAAGATGGAAGTAAGTCATTTGAAATAACTAATAAGGAATTAAAGTCATTACTTGATGCAAAGCAAATATTAAGTTCTACGCATATTCAGGTTTTGAAAGCGATAATGTCTGGAAAAAGAAGAATCAGAGAAATAGCTGATCATACTAAATTAAGTGCGGGAACTGTGAGTAAGTATGTATCAGAGTTAGAAAAATTTGTATTTGTTGAAAGAACCCCAAGTGGTGTTCAGCTATCTTCTCTTGGGGAAGCTATTTTGCATATATTGTCAATAACATAACATTTTTGTTTATTATAATCCTATCTTTATACATCAATTAGTCTCATATTCCTAAGGAACTCTATGAAATTACGTACATTTTCCTCTGGAGTATTAAGCTCGCTAGTTATATGATCTTCAACTATGTTGTTTTCGCGCAATAGTGAATGTAACTGGAAATGTTCTCACATGCTTATGATGCGGAGCGGTATCAATTCTTACAATGATTTTGTTCTTCTTCCAGTGTAATGAGTACTCCTTATTATTAGGATACCATACATCCATTACAGATGCATCTTTGAAATATAATCTGAGTTTTCTTCCAATAATCTCTGGTGGTTTAGATAGAATGTAGGAATAATTCCGCAGAATTCTAAGCACTTGCAATGACTCTCTCTACATCTCTAAGTTTAGACATAATCTCTTTTAGTATCTCATTTGCTTCAAGATCGTAAGATCTAGCTTCTAGGTAATCCTCATATGTTGGATGTTCTGGAAGCTCTCCTTTCTCAATCTTAGAGAGAAACTCTCTTGTTGATTTAACCTTATATTTATTAAGTATGTTCCGCAGGTTAATGAGCCTTTCCTCAAGTTCCTTAGCTAGTTCGGTTAATGTATTTTCTCTCTTGTTGACCATCTTCAGCACCAATGGTATGTTTAACAGTCTCTCATATTTTTAGAGTAAATCATTTCAAATAAAACTTTCTGGGATATTATATGATAAAAGGAGAAAATACTCTTGTTGTTTTTATAGCATTTATGAAAACCTGTTGGGTTTTGATTATATCAAAACCCAATATATGAGGAAATTTTTACTTTTGTTATACTCTTCTTTTATTCAAATATTTTTCCACTATTATTATTTTAGATAATGATGGAAATATATTTCCAGGTTGAATAAAATGGGTCGTGTTCCGTCAACTAAGCATGCACGTATTAATGTTATTATTCAGCTTTGTATTGATCTTGAGAGTAAGCAGGGTTATA
>Ga0190313_1001613_pt1 | contig 11948 bp, 10 predicted proteins | sample 4870071011_MG_FD_169989 | JGI IMG/M metagenome (GOLD analysis project Ga0190313, IMG submission 169989) | Hydrothermal vent sediment bacterial communities from Southern Trench, Guaymas Basin, Mexico - 4870-07-10-11_MG | ecosystem: Environmental > Aquatic > Marine > Hydrothermal vents > Sediment ...
ATTTAATTGTATGTTCAAATTCATTTTTTTTAATAAAATAAAAGGTTCCTATTATGGCAATGCGTCTTTCCCACAGGTTTTGCGACACGGCAAGATCATAAAGGATTTGTTTGTCTTTATCCATGAGCCACCTGCCAGCAATTCCAGGTGCGGAGACATCGACAAGATCCCAGTTATTAACATATTTTCTATGCATAATGTAAAAGTCGAATATTTTTTTTTGCTCTGCCATGGAGCAACTTTTTTTTGACAACATATTTAAAAGAATAATCAATGCAAGGAACCTTTGCTCATGAATTTTTGAACAGATCAGTGTTTTAATATCCCCATATGGAATATCTCCATATTTTTTTGCTGTTTTTCTGATATCAGGCACCTTTACTCCCCAAAAAAGATCCCCTTCCCCATATTCCCCGGATCCTGTTTTAAAAAACCGCTGATGCGCCCCGGCTTTTTCAGGGTCTGCCAGGTTTTTTAATTCATCTATGATTTGATTTAATCCCATGGATTTTCCCTTGAAACATATTGAAAAAAATAAATTTTCTATTTATGATCAACGCAGTGAAATGATTTATGTGACGGTCTATATATATCAATTTCTAAATAGATTCAAGGGTGAAAGGATGATTATTGGAGCAGGAAAAATTAATCTAAAGTTGCATGATGTAGATTCCTTAAAAGGGAAACGAAAAATTATCAAATCAATGATTACCCGGATAAAAAATCAGTTTAACATTTCCATTGCTGAAACAGATTATAATAACAGCCATTTATTTGCCCAGATCGGTTTTTCAATAACCGGCAATAATGCAAGAGTTGTCAATTCAAAGCTGGACAAGGTCTTGAATATGGCAGATGATATGGGACTTGCACAAATAACGGATACACAGATAGAAATCATTCATCTTTAATTTTTTTGGGCTGGCCATATAGATGTTCAGACAATAAATTTCATACGGTCAGTTTTAACATCCGGCCGTATATATCGCTGAATAGTTATTTTGTTATTACATATCTTGACAAAATAAGATTGGAGACTATATAGTAACGAAATACACAATTTGAAAGCTTTTTTTCTTTATCCTAAGCGCCCAGAGATTAATGCTTTTTATTTTTCAACAACCACTGGACAATATTCTTAAAGTGCCGGCATTGATGTTCTTAATTATTAATTTTTGATAAAAAATTGGGAGATATATAAATGGCAATTGATGAAGCAGCCAAAAGTATCAAAAGAAGAAATATGATATTTTATATTATAATATTCTTTTTTATTCTAGGCCTTATAGCGGTCTGGTATTCCAGCTATATGGGGAAATATACAAAAAAAGGGGTAATACAGCTTCATGGATGGATCGAAGGAGATGAGGTCAGCCTCTCTTCCAAAGTAACCGGTGATGTAATTAAGCTGGCTGTTGATGAAGGGAGTGATGTTAAAAAAGGCGATTTTGTTTTACAGATCGATTCCAGGCAAACCGCAGCCCAGCTGGAGGCCGCCGATGCGGAGGTTCTTAACCGGGAAGAAACGTTAAAAATAGCCAATAATAATATTTCTATTTTAGAAAGCAAGGTTAAGGGCGCAGCAATTGAGCTGGAACTTTCGCAAAAACAGTCCTCTGCCAAAATAAGAGAGGCAAAAGCCGATTTTTCAGCTGTTGAAGAGACTTTGAAACAGGCGGAATTCAATTATATTAAAGCAAAAAAGGATTATAACAGGTTTTTGCCTTTAATTAAGAAAAAAAAGATATCCCAGAGTAAAATGGACAGCGTGGAAGAAATATATCAGGTTTGCAATGCAGAGGTTGAACGGTCAAAAAAGAATCTGGACAAAAGCAAAGCGAGCCTTGCCCTGGCAAAGACAACAACAGCGGAGGTCAGGTTAAAGAAAAATAATCTGGAAACCTTAAAAAAAGAACTTGAAAGAACCCGAACAGAAGTTGAAGTAGCAAGGGCAAAGCTGCTGGCCGCAAAAGCGGGGCAAAAACATATGGCGGCAAATTTATCCGACACCTATATGTATGCGCCCATTAATGGAACAATTATTGAAAAATTTATTGAACAGGGTGAACGGGTGGTTCCAGGGACATCTGCGGTTTTAATCGTTAATATGGATAAACTTTATGTTAAAACCTATGTGGAGCAGATCGATATCGGCAAGATCAAGTATAATGATACAGCAAGAATTTATGTTGATTCCTTCCCGGATCGTCATTTTGGCGGAAAAATAATCTTTATTTCTCCCAAAGCTGAATTTACTCCAAGAGATGTTCAGATGGATGAACACAGATCCAGAATTGTCTATCGGGTTGAGGTCAGTGTGGATAAAAATGAAGGATTTTTAAAACCGGGGATGCCGGCTGATGTTGATATAAAATGGGATAAAGACGCATCATGGAAATAGACAGCGTTAAAGACTATATTGTTTATGGAGAAAATTTACACAAAAGATTCCATGCAAAACAGGCGGTTAAAGATGTAAGTTTTAGCGTAAAAAAAGGGGAAATATTCGGCCTCATCGGTGCAGACGGTGCCGGGAAAACGACTCTCATCCAAATGATCTGCGGTCTTCACAAGCCTTCTTCCGGCCTGCTGTTTGTCGGTGGTCACAATGTTGTAAGGGAACCGGATATTATAAAAAGCAAGGTCGGCTATATGTCCCAGGATTTTACCCTTTATCTTGATATGACTGTTGAAGAGAATATCGATTTTATTGCTACATTAAAGGGTATGAAAGGTGAGGAACTGTCAAAACGGAAAGAAAGGCTGTTAAAATTTTCAAGGATGGATAGATTCAGAAACCGAAGGGCTGGGGATCTGTCCGGCGGTATGAAAAAAAAACTCGGCTTAAGCTGTGCCCTTGCCCATAAACCTGAAATTCTGGTTTTAGATGAACCCACCACTGCTGTTGACCCAATTTCCCGGGGAGATTTGTGGCGAATAATATATGAATTCATTGTACAGGGAATAACTGTTATTATTTCAACACCCTACATGGATGAGGCTGAACGATGCAACAGAATTGCCCTTATGCAGGAGGGTGAAGTCATGGCATGTGATTCTCCTGCCAATTTAAAAAAGATAGTCAATCATAATATATTTACATGCAAAAGTTCCAATATTAATGAAGCCGCAAGGCTGATTAATAAAGAGCCGGATTTCAAAGCCATGATTTACGGAGATACCGTCAGGATATTTATGCCTCCAGGAGCCTCTGACTTTAAACCGGTTAATACCCTGTTTGAGAATAATAGCGGGGGCATAAGGGTTTATGATGAGTCCAAAGTGAATGCTAATATGGATGATGTTTATATGGAACTTTTGGGCAGGGATGAAAAAAATGGGCAAAAAGAGATTAAATGGGTCACTTTTAATCTTCCACCTGCAGGTGAAAAAGCAATCCTGCTATCAAATGTCACAAAGATGTTTAAGGATTTTAAAGCTGTTGATAATGTGAGTTTTGAAGTCGATACCGGTTCAATCTTCGGGATGCTCGGCCCAAACGGTGCGGGAAAAACAACCCTGATTAAAATCATGTGCGGCCTCCTTGCTCCTACAAAAGGGGATGCTAATGTTGCCGGGCATGACGTAAAAACAGAATCAAGGCTTGTAAAAAATCGGATCGGCTATATGTCCCAGCTTTTTTCCCTTTATCCTGACCTCACTGTGGGGCAGAACCTGGATCTTTATGCAAGTATTTACGGCTTAAGTAAAAAAGAAAAAAAAATAAGAAAAGACTGGGCAATTGAACTGGCAGGTTTAAAGGGGATGGAAAAATATCTTACCCAGGATCTTGTGGGCGGATGGAAACAGAAACTCGCCCTTGGCTGTTCTGTTATGCACCAGCCCCTGGTTCTTTTTTTAGATGAACCCACATCGGGCGTTGATCCTGTGGCCAGGCAGGATTTCTGGGATGTTATCTACAGATTCTCCGAAGAAGGGATAACTGTGCTGGTTACAACACATTTCATGGATGAAGCGGACAGGTGCAACAGGTTATCCCTTATGAATGCCGGCAAACTAATAGCCCTGGGTACCCCTGAAAACCTGAAAAAGAGTATCCCCATCGAGTTTTATGAACTTTCATCATCATCAACCCTGGAATCTTTTGACAAGCTTTTATCCACGGATAAACTTGGCCAAGTCTCCCTGTTCGGGGAAAAGATACATATATCCAGTAAAATGGAAAAAGAAGATCTTGAAAATCATATTCTTTACAATAATAATTTTCTTATAGAGAGTATGGTCAGGATAGAACCGATTCTGGAAGATGTTTTTATTTATAATGTAATTAAGAGTGAAAGTGAGCAGGAATTATAGATTTCTACACAGGGTGCCTTGAAAAATTAAAATTTTTGGCTGAGAACAAGGAACGCGAAAAGGTAATTCTTCAAGGTGCCCTACAATAATAAGGGTGTCCGCTCTATGAATGCAAGACGTATATTGATTATAATGAAATGGGAGTTTGTCCACTTAATAAGAGACCCTGTAAGTCTTATTATATCTCTTTTTATGCCTTTTTTCATGCTTTTTTTGTTTGGATATTCCATGTGCTTTGAGTTAAAAGAGATGCCCACGGCAGTTTTTGATATGGATCATTCATCTGCAAGCCGGGATTATATTGAAACAATTAACTCCACCCAGTATTTTAACATAAAGTACTATCCCAAAAGTTATAAAGAGGCCATCAGCCATCTGGACAGGGGAACTACCAAGCTTGTCATAGTGATCCCCAGCCATTTCGGCCGGAATCTTAAAGAGAATAAACCAGCCATTATCCAACCTTTGGTGGATGCTTCTTTTATTAACAGTGCCCAGTTTATTATAAATTATCTCCATGGAATTAACGCAACCTATTCAAGCAATATTATAACTGATTATATTAATAAAAAAGGGGTTGATATTGGCCTTGAGCCTGTCAAAATATCCCTTAGAACATGGTACAATCAGTCCTTGCGTGATTTTACATTTACCATTACAGGGATGTATTCTGTTGTGATGATGGGGTTTATTCCTCTTTTATCAGCCCTTGCAATTGTCCGGGAAAAGGAATCAGGCTCTATTCAGCAAATTTTTGTCTCCCCTGTAAAACCTACGGAATATATTGCAGGAAAAATGCTTCCATATGTAATTTTTCTGGGTCTTGATAATGTTCTGGTGGTACTTTTCGGGGTCTGGTGGTTTGATATCCCTTTTCGGGGAAGTTTTTTCCTTCTTATGTGGGGAGTTTTTATGATGGTTTTTGCAACTGTCGGCCTGGGCTTTTTAATATCTACTTTTACAAGAAACCAGCTAACAGCAATGCTCATAGGAATAGTCTTTACCTTAATGCCCGCCTTTATTTTCGGTGATTCAATTTCCCCCCTTATGAATATGCCGGAAGGATGGCAATTATATGCAGCCCTGTTCCCTGCCCGTTTTTTTACAGGTTTTTGCAGAGCAGTCATGCTCAGGGGCGCGGGACTGGCAGGATGCTGGCAGGATGCTTTGTCACTTCTTATTTATTGCACTGCCATATTTGCCGTGGCCTCTTTTTCAGTTAAAAAGAATAAAATTATGTAATTGGAGGAATTTTTATGCAGCGATTATTGGGCCTTATTAAAAAAGAGTTTATCCATTTTTACAGGGATCCTGTTTCAATGCTCCTTATTCTTTATCATTTTACGGCCTGAATAGTCTTATGCACTTATTGCTTCAGGTTTGAAGTAGATCATCTGCCCATAACTGTTTATGATTCTGACCAGACATCTTTAAGCAGAGAGTTGGTTACAAAATTCATATCAACTGAATATTTTGATCTTTATAACTATGCCTCAAGTTATACTGATGCAGGTTTACTAATTGATAAAGGTGCTGTTAAAGCAGCCCTGGTTATTCCTTCCGGCTTTGGCGAGACTTTAAACGCTGGTGAACAGGCAAATATTCAATATTTGTGTGATGCAGGAGATGCCAATCTGGCAGGTCAGGGGACAGGATATGCCAAAAGGATTATAGCAGACTATAATAAAAACATAATAATTAAACGGTTGAATAAAAAAGGGGTTGTAATAAAGAACTTGCCAGGAATAGACAGCCGTTTACGGACATTTTACAGCCAGGAAATGGACAGTGTATATTTCCTGGTGCTGCTCCATATAGTTGTTGCCGGTTTAATCGGGGGGCTTGTTTTATCCTCCACAGCCATAGTTCGTGAAAAAGAGCGGGGAACCATTGACCAGCTCATGGTCACACCTGCAAAAGCCTTTGAATTTATTCTGGCGAAGGCCATAGCTCCCCTGGTCATAGGTCTTATTGCCACTGTTTTTTCTTTTTTGGTTGCAGTATGGTTTAGTGTTCCCGTTAAAGGGAGTGTTTTTACATTTTTTTGCTATATGGGATTTTTTCTCATCGGAAATGTGGGGATAGGAGTCCTTGTGGGGAGTATATGCCAGAATATGCTCCAGGCAATTCTCCTCTCATATGCGGTATGGTTTCCCGGAGTTGCAATCACAGGATTACTTTTACCCCTGGAAAACATGGAACCGTGGACTCAATTTTTAGGCAAACTGCTCCCCACAACCCATTTTCTTATTGCAACCAACGGTATATTCCAAAAAGCCATAGGCTTTGCCGAACTCTGGCCCGAAGCGATTATCCTCCTCGGCACAGGGGGAGTACTTTTTATGGCAGGATATTTTATTATGCTAAGAGAGTGGTCAAATTAATTTAATCAGCTGCGCTAAAGGCTTCTATACTGAAGGTTGAAGGGGAGAGACCCCTTCAACCTTATACCTTCAACCTGTGTGCCTTTGTAGAAATAAACAAAATTTTCCTTGTTTCTTTGAGTCCGTTTTAGAGTTTAAGGCACTATATATCAACTTAAATAGGAGTAAATATGAAGACTATCCGGATCTTATTTATTTTTCTTGCGGCATCTTTTTTCTGTGGTTTTAATGTTTATGCTAAAAATCCTGATACTGAAAATAACAAAGAATTAAGCCTTGATCAGGTAATAAATATGGCTGTAACTGCCAATCATAAGATAATTATTTCCAAAATCGATGTTAACGCCGCCCTGGAAGCTAAAAAGGGGGCCTTTGCAGAATTTTTTCCTAAATTAAAAACAGATTATACCTACATCAATATAGATGATCAGCAGTGGACAGCATTTGATGATCCTGTGTTCGGAAAGGCTATACCGGTGGAATTCGGGGTCAGCGAAAGTTATTTATGGACAGTTTCAGCTGTACAGAATATATTCACAGGGCTTGCAGTTGTAACAGGTTATCAGATTGGAACTCTTCAAAAAGAAATGTCTGATATTATGGCTGCGGATATGGAGCTTGCTGTAATCCTTGAAGTAAAAAAAGCTTTTTTTCTGGTACAAAATGCAAAACAGCTTCTGGCGGTTGAGAAAAGGTCTGTAACCTCTTTAAAAGATCATCTTTCAGTTGCAATGGAATATTACAACGTTGGACTGACTCCCAAGATTGATGTACTCAATGCAGAAGTTGACCTGGCTGAAGCGTATCAATTGCTTGAAAAGGCTAAAAACAGACTTGTGGTAGCAAAAGCAGCCTTAAATAATGTCATAGATATTCCAATTGATAAAGTCATAGATACCGCAGGGGCCCTTGAATTCAAAAAATTTTCAACTGATTATAAAGAATGTGTTGCCAAAGCTGTTAAAACCAGGCCAGGATTAAAAATTGCCAAAAAAACCATAGATATCACAAAAAAACAGGTTAGACTTGCCAGAAGCAAATTTTATCCCAATGTAGCTGCAAGTTTAAATTATTACAGAAATGGGGATGACTTTGACCTGGATGGGACAGGCTACACAAATAAAGATAACTGGAACGTAATGGTTGGAGTTTCCTGGACTTTCTGGGAATGGGGAAAAACAAAACATGCTGTTTCCAAAGCAAAACAAGGGGTGGAAAAAGCCTCTATACAGTTGATTAAACTGGAAGACGAAATCCGCTTTCAGGTTAAAAAAGCTTTTCACGATCTCAGAACAGCGGAAAATAACATAAATGTTGCAAAAAAAAGTGTAACATCAGCGGATGAAAATTTGCGTATAAGCAAAGAACGGTACAAGGAACAGGTCGCCATTATTACGGAAGTCCTGGATGCGGAAACCCGCTTAACCCGTTCCGAAACTCTTTTAACCACAGCCTTAAACGATTATAATGTAGCCATGGCCACCCTCAACTGGGCAATGGGATTAAAGTAAATTTATCGCGGGCAATCATAAATTGCCCGCTTAATCCATAATGATAGGCGGCATGGAGAATGCCATGAATCAGCAACACTGAATAGTTACACGCTCATAAGGTTTTCCGCCCGGAAATGCCTAAGCTTGGCATCCCTGTCTGTCAAAGATGGCATGGCATGGATGAATCAGAATCAACTTGCGAAACTTTTTGACACCTTCAAGCAAAATATCGGTCAACACATAGATAACATACTGAAAGATGGTGAGTTAAAGAAAAATTCAGTTGTAAAGATTTTTTTTTACAACTAAATTTGATGCTAAAGAATACAGTGTGATCTTTTACGCATTGGATATGATTTTAGCCATTGGTTTCAGAGCCCGGAGCAAAAGGGGAACTCAATTTAGAATCTGTCCATTGAGCTCAATTTCGAGTTCGGCAAAGGGTTTTCGGTCGTAAATCTAAAAAATTTCAGACAATTTTATCTTACCTTTGCCGGAGATAAAAAAAGCTACATACTGTGTAGCCAATTGAGCTGGCCGCATATTCGTTTGATTATGCGGATAGATAATAAACAGGCACGCACCTGTTATCTCACCGAAAGCAAAGCTGAAAACTGGAGCGTTCGACTACTGCAGCGTCATATCAATACCAACTATTATGAGAAATTGCTCTCCTCTCTGATCAGTGAATTGGTAACCGGTAAAATCAAGGTGACGCAGGCAGATGGTATAATGATTTTAAGACAGCTTAATCAATTTTATATCAATAGGTTATACTTTGCTCGCCTTACAAATAAGGTGAGCAAAATGGAGAGTGTAGAATGAAAAAAGATTTAACTACTTCAGCCATTGAAAGGCAAAATGTCTTAAATAACGCTTATGCTCTGCAAAATATTCAAAAATATGTGGGCTTACCAACCATAGAATTTGAAGGGCAATATTGGCTGACCAAACAGATGGTGGCAGACTTCTTTGAGATAGATATTTCTACAATTGATCATTATTTAAAGAAATATTCAGAAGAATTAAAGCACAACGGTTATATTTTAATGCGGGGTAAACGCTTAAAAAACATGAAGTTACAGTTTGATCCCGTCATCAATGTCGGGAGCAAAACAACACAATTGGGATTGTTTAATTTCCGTTCTTTTCTCAATCTTGCCATGTTGCTGGTGGAGAGTGAACGTGCTCGTCTTCTCCGTTCCAAAATGCTGGATATAGTTATTGACACTATAAATCAAAAAACAGGCGGAAATACAAAATATATAAACCAGAGGGACAGTGATTACCTGACAACGGCTATTAAAGAACCCAAATACCGCAAAAAATTTACTGATGCTCTCAACAAGTATGTGGACATGGGAAACTATAAATATGCTGTATATACAGATAAGATATACGAGGCAATATTTAAAGAAAAAGCCAAAGAATACAAAGAAATTTTAAAGCTAAAGACAAAGGATAACCTCAGGGAAACCCTTTATGTTGAAGTGTTGGATTTGATTGCCTCTTTTGAGATTGGCCTTGCACATGAATTAAAGCAGGCATCTGAAAATAAAAAAAGAAAATTATATTCCCAGGAGGTAGATCAAATTTTTGCTATTTTTGCCGAACATCCATTACATTCTCCTTTGGTCGATAAGGCAAGGATAAAAATGGCATCAAGGGATTTACATTTCCGGGATGCATTTCATAAAAAACTGGAACATTACATACAAGCCGTGTCCAAAGAAGATTTTGATCGTTTGATAGGCGAGCAAAGCATGGATTTTGATAAACAGCTCGAACAGGCTAAAGATGTCTTTAAAAGGTTAAAAGACTGTGAATAATTCTATCATCTATATTGAGTCTATTAAAGAGGTGATAATTATTCATCAAAAGACAGTTGAAGTTAGTGGTGGAGGTACTGTTGGTGTAATAAATACACATTCTTTAAAAGCAGCTTTGGAGCATATACAAAATGATGATTACTATCCAGCATTTATCGACAAATTAAATCATCTTGTTTATGTAGCAAATGAATCACATTGTTTTCAGGATGGAAACAAGCGAACTGCAATTTCGTTGGGTATGAAATTCCTTCATGATAATGGTTATCTTGGCGTTATTCAGAAATTTGCCCATAAAATGGAGATGGTAAGTTATCAACTGGCTGCGGGAAAAATTAATAAAGAATTATTACATGAGATTATTGCTTCAATATTGAATGAGGAAGAGTATTCCGAATCATTAAAAATAAAAATTGCAAATTGCATTAAGGATGATGATATATGAGCCGGATAACATCCGACAAGAAGATGAAAGAAGCGCTTTCATCGTCAGATAAGCCCGACAATAAGGTAGACTTGTTTTGTATAAAAGAACCTTTTTCAAAATACGGAGAGGATGATTGATTGAATGAGAATACAAAGTAAAGCACACAATAAAAAAAATAAGCGGCCGCAAAAAGCCCCGCCGCTTATTTTGCTGTTCCCGGCGGCTGCGCCGCGATTCGGCCATGGGCCACAGGTTATAAATTATGCAGAAAGATAACAGAAGTTACCAAAAATCGTTTATACTGGATATGGACGGAGTCGTGTATACCGGTTCAAAATTGATTTCTGGAGCGAAAGAATTTACAAACAGGCTTAAGCAAGGGAATTACAAGTTTCTATTTCTAACCAACAATTCGTATTATACCCCGGAGGAACTGAGGGATCGGCTGCTGAACATGGGAATAGATGTCACTGAGGATTATTTCTACACCTCAGCCATGGCAACCGCAAGCTTTCTCAAAGTGCAAAGGCCAACTGGTTGTTCTGCTTATGTTATTGGAGGCAAAGGTATTATCGATGAATTTGAAAAGGCGAATATTAAAATAACGTCTAAGAATCCCGATTATGTAGTTATCGCAGAAACAGAGGAATATGATTATGCCAAAATTACTGAAGCTACCCTGCTGATTCAGGAAGGAGCAAAATTTATCGCTACTAATCAGGATTTAACCGGCCCCAGCTCGAGAGGGCCGATCCCCGCATGTGGCGCTTTGGTTGCCCCCATTGAAAAGGTTACCGGGGTTACCCCATACTTCTTGGGGAAGCCAAATCCGGCCATGATGTTTTTGGCAAGAAAGAAATTAGGGGTGCATTCGGCAAACTGTTTTATGATAGGAGACAGAATGGATACGGATATAGTGGGTGGCTTTGAATCCGGAATGACCACCTGTTTGGTCCTGTCAGGAGTAACAACCAGAAAAATAATGAACCAGTTTCCCTATCAACCCGATTATGTTTTTAATAATCTGGGGGAGATTGATCCTGAAGCTATTTTATCAAGAAGAAACAGGGTAGAAAGATAAACCAGGGCGGTCTTTGCACCGCAACCCAACTCATAGATAAAAGCATGGGCGTCAGGATAGAATTGACCTGTAAAGAGGCGGAACTTGACGAGCAGTGGTCATTTGTGAAGAAGAAGTCTAATAATCAACGGTGGCTATGGTATGCAGTTGATCATGCGACTAACACGGTACTCGCCTATGCACTTGGCAAACGCAAAAATATTATATTCAAACAGCTAAAAACATTGCTTGATCCCTTTGGTATCAGCCGTTACTGCACTGACGATTGGGGGGGCTTACGACCGTTGCCTCAAGGCTGATAAGGAACGGGGACGAAATAAGTTCGCAATTTTAAGTGTTGAGGCGCCTGCCTGGCAAGGCGCGAAAGTGTAGGAATATCAAGATATTGCTACGCTTTTGTAACGCAGTCAGGCAGGA
>Ga0190313_1001614_pt1 | contig 11942 bp, 6 predicted proteins | sample 4870071011_MG_FD_169989 | JGI IMG/M metagenome (GOLD analysis project Ga0190313, IMG submission 169989) | Hydrothermal vent sediment bacterial communities from Southern Trench, Guaymas Basin, Mexico - 4870-07-10-11_MG | ecosystem: Environmental > Aquatic > Marine > Hydrothermal vents > Sediment ...
ATTGGCAATTTCTACTCCCATTTCTTTGCTAATGACCTCATTAAATTTTATATTAGAATCACTTAGACTATCTACTTCAGCGTTGTTCTCTTGACTATTATCTTTAATCTCTCCGACCAAAATATTGCCAGTTATTCTTTCTATAAATAAATTTTCTCCTTTAACAATAGTAAATTGTTTATTTTCTTGATCTTCAACTACCAAGGCAGTAAAATCGCTAGTTTCAATTTTCGGTATAATTTTATTAGTAATAACCTCTCCTTCTTTAACTATCACCTCACCTGTTTTAGCATTTACCACCGAAAAGATTGTTTTTTTATTTTCTAATAATTCTCTATTCTTCTTGCTAATTTCTTCATTTTCTTCTACGACTTTTTTATTGGCCTTTTCAAAATCTGATACATATACTAATTCCCCGGATAGCAATTCGGAGTCACGAGCTGATCTCACATAAATCATATTTAAACGGGCAATTTGACGAATTATTGTCTCGATATGTTTATCACTGATTTTAACCCCTTGTGATCTATATACGGCTTGTATTTCTTTTAATAAATATTCTTGAACCGCCTTAATTCCCTGAATCTTTAAAATATCATGAGGATCAATAAATCCAACCGTTAATCTTTCTCCAGCCTTAACCTTTTGTCCTTTTTCTACTATCAGCCTTAAATCAGGGGAAATATTATAGATTTTTTTCTTTTCTTCAACAGGGTTTTTATTTTCCTTTGATGTTTCAGGATTAATTACTATCTGCTTCTTAGAATTGTTCTCAGTAATAATTTCTTCTACTATTCCGTTTATTTCACTAATTACCGCCTGTTTTTTCGGTTTTCTCACCTCAAAAAGTTGTTCTACTCGTGGAAGTCCCAGGGTAATATCTTCACCGGTTATTTTAATTCCTCCTGTATGAAAAGTTCTTAAAGTTAATTGAGTCCCTGGTTCTCCAATAGATTGAGCTGCAATAACCCCTACAGCTTCTCCGATATTTACTAATTTACCGGTAGCCATATCTTTACCATAGCATTTTACACATATTCCGTGTTCTGCTCTGCAAGTTAAAACCGATCTAACTTTAACCTCTTTTATCCCCGTTTCCGAAATCTTTTTAGCACTTCTTTCGTCAATCTCTTCCCCTAATCCAACTAATACTTCACCGGTCCTGGGATCTATTACCTCTTCTTGGGTTATTCGCCCTACTAACCTTTCCTCTAAAGTCTCGATTACATTACCGTCATCTTGGAAAGCCCTGATAATTATTCCGTCAGATGTACCGCAGTCTTCTTCTCTGATAATTGCATCCTGGGCTACATCAACCAATCTTCTGGTTAAATATCCTGATTTTGAAGTTCTAAGAGCAGTGTCTGCTAGCCCTTTTCGAGCTCCATGGGTAGAAATAAAATATTCTAATACTGACAATCCATCTCTAAAATTAGATCTAATAGGAAATTCGATAATTTTTCCTGAAGGATCAGCCATTAAACCCCTCATTCCAGCTAATTGACCGATCTGTCGCTTACTTCCTCGAGCTCCGGAATCAGCCATAATATATAAAGGATTAAATTTATCTAAATTCTTCAAAATAGCATCAACCACATCATTTGCAGCTTGGGTCCAGGCGTTTACAATTTTTTGTTCTCTCTCATCATCCATAATTAATCCGTAATTATATTGTTCTTGAATTTTATCTACTTCCTTTTCAGCAACTTCTAATATCTCATCTTTCTGGGAAGGTATTTCTAAATCTACTATCCCTATAGAAATCCCGGAAGAAGTAGCAAAATTAAAACCTAATTTTTTAATCTTATCTAAAATATCAACAGTTATTTCTTTTCCATATTTTCGGTAAATAAAAGATATAATTTTTTCTAAGGATTTTTTAGTTATGGTTAAATTGATAAAATCCATATCGTCAGGGAAAATTTCGTTAAAAATAATTCTGCCAGCTGTTGTGCTTTTTAAGGAGTTATGTATTTTACATTTAATTTTAGCATGTAAGTCTATAAAACCGTCCTCATAAGCCCTTATTGCTTCATCAAAATTACTAAAAATTTTTCCCTCTCCTTTTTGTTCGCTTTCCCGCATAGTCAGATAATAACAACCTAAAATTATATCCTGACTAGGTAATGCTATAGGTAAGCCATTGGCCGGAGAGAGTATATTATTCGAAGATAGCATTAAAATTTCTGCTTCAGCTTGAGCTTCCGGTGAAAGAGGAACATGAACTGCCATCTGATCACCGTCAAAATCTGCATTAAAAGCTGAACAAACCAAAGGATGAATCTGTATTGCATTTCCTTCCACCAAAACAGGTTTAAAAGCTTGAATCCCTAAGCGATGTAGCGTTGGTGCCCGATTTAGTAAGACAGGATGATCTTCTACAATATCCTTTAATATACTCCAGACTTCCGGCTTACCTTTCTCTACTATTTTTTTAGCAGTTTTGATATTATGGGCCAAATCTTTGGCTACTAATTCTCTCATTACATATGGCTTGAATAACTCCAAAGCCATTTTTTTAGGTAATCCGCATTGGTAGAATTTTAAATTAGGACCTGCTACAATTACTGACCTACCTGAATAATCTACTCTTTTACCTAAAAGGTTCTGTCTGAATCTCCCTTTCTTACCTTTTAACATATCACTTAATGATTTAAGGGGTCTATTCCCGGTGCCAAGTACTGCTCGACCTCTTCTTCCATTGTCTATCAAAGCATCAACCGCTTCCTGTAACATCCGTTTTTCATTTTTGATAATAATTTCCGGGGCCCCTAATTCTAATAATCTTTTTAATCTGTTATTCCGATTTATAACTCTCCTATACAGGTCATTCAAATCTGAAGTAGCAAAACGTCCTCCCTCTAATTGCACCATTGGTCTTAAGTCTGGAGGAATAACCGGAATTATTTCTAATACCATCCATTCGGGCTTGCAATTAGATTTACGAAATGCCTCAACTATCTGTAATCTTTTAATAATCTTTTTAGTTTTTTGGCCAGTAGTTTTTTTTAATTCTTCGCGAAGCTCCAGAGTTAATTTATCTAAGGTCAACTCTTTCAATAACTCTTTAATTGCTTCTGCCCCTATCCCCGCTTTAAATTCAGGATCATAATTGCTTAGAAGGAGTTTTTCTATTTCTAATATTATTTCTCCTCTTTTGTAGGTAGTGCTCCCGGGGTGTATCACTATGTAGCAAGATTCCTCAATGTTTTGAGTGGCTAATTTTGCCCGCAAGGACAAGTTTTTTTCTTCTTCTAACCTTTTTAAGTTAGTCTCAGAAATTAAGCCATTAATTTTAGTAATTCGGTATTGGGCCTCCTTACTTTCTACCTCTTCTTCTTTAATTTCTTTGATCCCTTCCTCAACCTCTTCTTTTTCTGCTTCGCCTTCATCAGATTCTTCTTCTTTATTTGCAGGGAATAGTAATTCCTTTTGATAGAAAATTTTACCGAATATTTTCTGCAAATCTTGATCCTCTTCCTCCGAAATTACATCACCTATCTTATGAGAAAATATTTTTACTTTATTAACATTATAAATCGGTTCGGCATTAAAATTTTCATTATACTTTTTATGAATACGGTATTCTGCTTCTAAAATTATATCTCCTTTTTCTAAATCTGTATTATCTTTCTCAATAACTTCGAATAACTGTTCTCTTCTCCGGTCTGGAGCATAGTATAATATTTTTTCTAAATTACGAGGAGAAATATCTAAAAGTAGAGATAAAGGACTGGGGATAGCCTTAAAATACCAAACATGAGAAACTGGGGAAGCTAATTTAATATGCCCCATTCTTTCCCTTCTGGTGATAGATTTAGTAACTTCGACTCCACATCTGTCACAAATTACACCTTTATATCTTATCCTTTTGTATTTTCCACAACTACATTCCCAATCTTTAACTGGTCCGAATATTCTTTCGCAAAATAAACCATCTTTCTCTGGTCTTAAAGTTCTATAATTAATAGTTTCAGGCTTTTTAACTTCGCCATGAGACCATTTTTTTACTTGCTCTGGTGAAGCAAGTCCGATTTTGATCGAGTTAAAACTCTTCAAAATTGTCAATATAATTACCCCCCATTATAGTCGTTAGTGAATAGTGAATAGTCGTTAGTATATGGCATAGCGTTTAGCGTATAGTTTTAGATTAATAAGATATTTGTCTTAAGTAAATTAAAAACTTAAAGCAAAAAGCGAAAAATCAAAATCAAAACTCAAAACCTTTTCTCTTAATTTTTAATTTTAAGTTATAGTTTGGCATTTTATGTTTTTAATTTTTCATTTTATTGCTAAATACTATTCACTATTCACTAATTTAGGTTATTTCTTTCATTAAGTTTTCACTAATATCATCTTTTAAATCGATATCTTCCTTAATATCTACTTCTTTATCTTGAGAATCTAAAACTTTTACATCTAAGCTTAAACTACGTAATTCTTTAATTAAAACCTTAAATGATTCTGGCATGCCGGGGATGGGGATACATTCACCTTTAACAATAGCTTCGTAAGTTTTAATTCTTCCCAACACATCATCTGATTTTATAGTCAAAAGTTCCTGAAGATTGTAAGCAGCTCCGTATCCTTCTAAAGCCCAAACTTCCATTTCGCCAAATCTTTGACCACCAAACTGTGCTTTTCCTCCTAAAGGTTGTTGGGTAACCAAAGAGTATGGGCCGGTAGAACGAGCATGGATTTTATCGGCTACTAAATGAGCTAGTTTTAAAATATAGCTATAACCTACGGTAACCTTTTGGTCAAATGGTCTACCTGTTCTACCATCATAAAGAATTGTTTTACCGTCTTTGGGCAGGCCTGCTTCCAATAAAGCTTCTTCAATTTCCTCTTCTTTTGCACCGTTAAAAATGGGGGTTATGACTCTAAGACCCAAAGTTTTTGCTACCCAGCCTAAATGTACTTCTAAAACTTGCCCCACATTCATCCGAGAAGGCACTCCCAAAGGATTCAGTACTATTTCTATTGGCGTGCCATCTGACATAAAGGGCATATCAGCCTCAGGTAATATTTTTGCAATAACTCCTTTATTTCCGTGTCTTCCCGAAATTTTATCCCCTTCTGAAATCTTTCTTTTTTGAGCAATAAATACTTTTACTAATTGATTTACTCCCGGGGGAAGGTCATCATTATTTTCCCGGGAAAATACTTTTACGCCTATAACCTTGCCTTTTTCACCATGAGGAACTCGGAGAGAAGTATCTCTTATTTCTCGAGCCTTTTCCCCAAAAATTGCCCTTAATAATCTTTCCTCTGGTCCTAAGTCGGTTTCGCCTTTTGGAGTTACCTTTCCAACTAAAATATCGCCTGATTCTACCTCTGCTCCAATTCGTACTATTCCTCTTTCATCTAAATTAGATAAGCTGCCTTCCCCGATATTAGGGATATCACAAGTTATTTCCTCCGGTCCTAATTTAGTGTCCCGTGCTTCACACTCCTGTTCAGAAATATGAATAGAGGTAAAAGTATCTTCTCTAACTAATTTTTCACTAATTAAAATAGCATCCTCAAAATTATAGCCTTCCCAAGGCATGTATGCTATTAAAATATTCCTACCCAAAGAAAGACGACCTTCAGAAGTTAAGGGACCATCGGCAAGTACATCTCCCTTCTTTACAATCATTCCTTCTTCTACTAAAGGTATCTGGTTTATACAAGTCCCCTGATTAGAACGAACGAATTTTTTTAATATATATTCTTTTTGGATATGGTCAGTATTTTCAATAATTATTTTATCTGCACTTACTTCTTTCACCAGGCCATCATCTTGGGAAAGAAGGACTGCACCTGAATCGACAGCAACTTTATTTTCCATTCCCGTTCCTACTAAAGGAACTTCGGGTTTTATTAAAGGAACAGACTGTCTCTGCATATTAGTACCCATTAAGGCTCTATTCGCATCATCGTGATCCAAAAAGGGTATTAAACTAGCTGAAATGCTGGCTATCTGTTTGGGAGATACATCAATAAAATCTATTTCGTCTGGCAGACACTCAATAATGTCTCCCCTAAACCGGCAAGGCACATCATCTTGTGAAATCTTGTTATCTTTATCTATTTTTATATTTATTTGAGCAATTTTATATTTATCTTCATCATCGGCGGAGAGATAAACGATCTCATCAGTTATCTTTCCATCTACCACCCTAAAATATGGTGTTTCAATGAATCCTAATTCATTCACCCTTGCATAGATACAAAGAGATCCTATTAATCCAATATTAGGGCCTTCGGGAGTTTCAATAGGACAAATTCTACCATAATGAGTATGGTGAACATCTCTTACTTCAAAGCCCGCTCTTTCTCTGGTTAAGCCCCCCGGGCCTAAGGCAGAGAGCCTTCTTTTATGAGTAATTTCAGATAAAGGATTGGTCTGATCCATAAACTGAGAAAGCTGACTACTCCCAAAAAACTGTCTAATAGTAGCCAACAATGGCCGTGCATTTATCAATGCTTGGGGAGTAATAGCAGAAACATCAGGTTGGATAGTCATCCTCTCCCGAATCACTCTTTCCATCCTGCTCAATCCAATGTAAAATTGATCCTGAAGCAACTCACCGACTGTCTTTATCCTTCTATTCCCTAAATGATCAATATCGTCTATATAACCAATCCCTCTATATAAATTGACTAAATATCTCAAAGAGGCAACAATATCCTCTCTGGTTAATGCAGAGCCTTTTTTTATTCTTATCTTTCCTTTATATTCTTTTATTTTATATATTAAGGCATTAGTTAATTTATCACCCGTGCTACAAATTACTTCACCTGTTTTGGGATCAACTATTTCTTCAGCAACGATCGCGTCTATAATCCCTTCATTGATTCCTTCACTCAGTTTATCAATAATTGGCATTAAAGCTTCGTCTTTCTCATCAAAAACAGTTACTGCTTCATTTTCGAAATTTAAAACTTTTATCTTTTCAATTCCTGAGTTAATTATTGCAGAAAATGCTTTCTGATTAATTTTCTCTTCTGCTTTTACAATTATTTTATTATTATTAGGATCAACAATGTCTTCAGCTGCGATTTTGCCTAATATCCGATCTTCAAAGCTTAATTTCCTATTAATTTTATATCTCCCGACTTTTGCTAAATCATATCTTTTAGGATCAAAAAGCAATCTATAAATTAATTGACGAGTATTTCTTTCAGTCGGAGGCTCACTGGGTCTCAACCTTCTAAACATTTCTGTTAGGGCTTCTTTTTCATTGCTTGTATTATCTTTTTCTAAAGTGACTTTTACAATCTCTTCATAATCAAAAAGTTCCATTATTTCTTCATTGTTTTCATATCCTAATACTCTTAATAGGGTAGTTGCTGGAATTTTCCTCTTTTTATCAATTCGTACATAAATCATATCTGAAGAATCAAATCCAAATTCTAACCAGGATCCACGATTAGGTATAATTTTAAATTTATACAATGATTTGCTATTTTCGTTTTTTTCTTCATCAAAATAAATACCGGGAGATCTTATTAATTGATTTACTATCACTCTTTCTGCTCCGTTAATAACGAAACCTCCGTTTTCGGTCATAAGCGGTAACTCGCCCATAAAGACATTTTGCTCTTTAATTTCCCCTGTCTTCTTGCTGATTAAATTTATTTTGACCTCTAAGGGGGCAGAATAAGTTCCGCCTTTCTCCCAACATCCGTAAGCAGAATCTTTACAATCCCCCAGTGAATAACTGATAAAATCTAAAATTAAATTACCGGTAAAGTCTTGAATGGGAAAAATGTCAATAAAAACTTCCTGTAACCCTTGTTTTTTTCTTTCATTGGGCGGGACGAACCTTTGCAAAAAATCTTCAAAAGATTTTTTTTGTATATCCAATAAATTAGGAATTGGACATAATTCAGGTATTTTGGAATAGTCTTTTATTTGATTATATTTATTATGCACCACCAAACACCAACCTTTATATATTTATTAAAATCTTAAATTAGTCGTTAGTATAAACTATTATAATGAAAAAAGAAAGCGTAAAACTATTTCGTATCTCGTATCTCGTGAATCGTATCTCGTTAAGAATTAGTTATCCGGTTACCGGTTGTATGGTCATTTATTTAAGGAAATAAAATCAAAACAACTAACTAGTTAACTAAATTGATTGAGTAACTGGATATTTAAATCAACTTGCATCTTGCAACTATTAACCAAAAACTAAAAACCTGTATTTAGGTCTAACGACTAGTTAAGAGTTTTGAATTATGCCTTTTCGCTTTGCGTTTTTAGCTTATTGATTTATTCTACTCGCTAAACAATATACACTCTATGCTATATATTTCCGTAAATTATAATTTTATCATTTAGTAATTAAAAATGCAAGAAGATACTCTTTAAAATTTTTAAAGAGTATCTTCGTATTAATAAAAACTATCTTTTATTTTATTTCTACAACTGCTCCAACCGCTTCTAATTTTTCTTTTATTCCTTCGGCCTCTTTCTTGTCTACATGCTCTTTTACTGTTTTCGGTGCACCATCTACTAAATCTTTAGATTCTTTTAAACCTAAAGCGGTAATAGTTCTTATTTCTTTTATTACTTTAATCTTATTTGACCCTACTTCTTTTAACACTACTTCAAAATCGGTCTTTTCTTCTTCTTTAGCTTCATCTGGTGCAGCTGCACCACCAGCATTAGCAGTCATGGCAACCGGCATAGCAGCAGTTACTCCGAATTTTTCCTCTAAAGCTTTAACTAAATCGGCTAATTCTAACACGCTCATCTTCTCTATCTTTTCTAATATTTCCAATGAAGCACTCGTTTCAGGTTTAGATTGTTTTTCCTCGGTAACTTCTTTAGCTTTTTTAGTTGCTACTTCTTTTTTTACAGAAACTTCTTTTTTCTCTACCATTTGTTTCACCTCCTCTCAATTTCATATATCGTATTTCGTATCTTGAAAAATGCTTTTATTCTACCCTATCTATCCTTCATGCAATATTGCATATTATAATTTTAGCCTAAAATCTATGATGCTTTAGCTTCTTTTTGCTTTCTTACTGCTTCCAAAGTATAAATCAATCCTTTTAATGGGCCTTGCAAGACAAATACCAAAGAATAGAGCGGAGATTTTACTCCGTTAATCATTTGGGCAATAAGGACATCTTTCGAAGGTAGAGAAGCTATTTCCATAATTTTCTCCGAGCTAAAAACTCTTCCGTCTATCAAGCCGGATTTAACCTTTAAATCAATTTTATTTTTTTTAAAATACTCTTTTAATAATCTAGCCGGGGCTACTCCATCTTCGCCAGAAAAAGCTATTGCAGTACAACCGATTAGATCTTTGGTCAGGTCTTCTACGTTTAGCTCTTCGCTGGCTTTTTCCATTAAAGTATTTTTGACTATTTTAAGCTCTACCTTCTTCTCTCTTAATTCGTTTCTAAGGCTGCTGATCTGAGATACATTCATTCCTTGATAATCGGTTAAAACTACTCCTTTGGATTCTTTCAATTTTTCTATCAAATCCTGAAGTATCTCTTTTTTAGAATCTTTACTTAAAGCCAAAATATATCCTCCTTTCTAACTCTATTAGATATTTTACGCAATAAAAAACCTTCCCTTAGATCAATCTACAAGGAAGGTGAAACCAGTAAGTTTATTCACTTTGTTCTCACCTCGGCAGGAAGATAATTTAATATCAATTAAGTTGTTTTTCACAACTCCTGCTGTCTAAGGTATATCTTAATTACAAGTATATTTTATTTTTTTGTTTTTATCAATTATATTTTTTTCTTCTAAGTACCCCACTAAAGTTTACACTAACTTTTCTGTTTTTCTATCCATGCATCTATTTTTTGAGGATCTATACGAACCCCAGGCCCCATAGTTGAAGAAATAGCGATACTGCGTATATATCTTCCTTTGGCGGCTGATGGTTTAGCTTTAATTATAGCACCGACAAAGGTAATAAAATTTTCTAATAACTTTTCTTTATCAAAATTTGTTTTTCCTAAGGGCGCATGGATTATGCCAAACTTATCCGCTCGATACTCAACTTTCCCCGCTTTCACTGCTCTTACGGTATTTTTTACGTCAAAAGTAACAGTACCAACTTTAGGGTTAGGCATTAGACCTCGAGGTCCCAATACTTTACCTAATTTTCCTACTATTTTCATCATATCTGGGGTCGCTATAGTGGCATCAAAATCGGTCCATCCCTTTTGTATCTTTTCAGCTAATTCCTCTGAGCCTACAAAATCAGCCCCAGCTTCCTCTGCCTCTTTTGCTTTCTCTCCTTCGGCAAAGACAATAACTTTCACTTTCTTGCCTGTACCATGAGGTAAGTCCACCGCCCCCCTTACCTGTTCCTCAGAACGACGGGTATCGATACCTAATTTAATCGCAATATCAATAGATTCTTCGAAATTCGCCCAGTGAAGTTTTTTAACTAAATCCAACGCTTCTTCCGGATTGTAAAATTTATCTTTTTGGTAATCTTTAATAGCCTCTAAATATTTTTTGCCTCTTTTTTTACTCATCTTTTTCCTCCTTGTGGTATTATTGGATTTTATCCTTCCACATAAGTTCACAATTAATTATTATTTGTTATCTCTATTCCCATGCTCCTGGCGGTACCTTCAACTATTTTCATGGCACTTTCTAAATCATTAGCATTTAAATCAGGCATTTTACGTTTAGCAATCTCTTCAATTTTTTCCCGAGATAACTTTGCAACTTTTTCTTTATTTGGTACTCCTGATCCCTTTTCTATTCCTGCTGCCTCCTTAAGTAAAAAAGCAACTGGTGGCTTTTTACAGATAAAAGTAAAAGATCTATCCTTGTATACGTTTATAATTACAGGTATTACAGTTCCAACATCCTGTCTTGTTTTTTCGTTAAAAGCCTTACAAAATTCCATAATGTTTAAACCGTGCTGACCTAAAGCTGGGCCTACCGGTGGTGCGGGATTAGCATTACCAGCTGGTATTTGTAATTTTATTACGGAAACTACTTTCTTTGCCATTAAATTCCTCCTATAACTAGTCGTTAGTGAATAGTCGTTAGTCGTTAGTTTAAATACAATTTTTCAGTTTTTAGTTATCTGTTTACAATTTTTATTCATAAATTCATAACTCAAAGCTATTTTCGTATATCGTATTGCGTACCGCGTGAAATTCAAAACTTATCTTAAAGCTACTTGGGTGTCCAGAATTTAGGAGCCAGGGGTCTGGTTTCTAATTCCTATCTTTTTTACGGGATACGAATATAATTTTGCATTTTGCGCTTTTCGTTTTTCTCTATCAATATTTCTCTATATCATTAAAGCCTAGTTCAACGGATGTCTCTCTACCAAAAATAGATAGAAAAACTTTCATTTTATTTTTTTCATAATCTACTTCTTTAACTTTTCCCGTATACCCGGTAAATGGACCAACGATAATTCTAACATTTTCGCCTACTGTAATATCTAACTTGGGTACTTTCTCGCCTTTTCCCATCTGCTTTAATATATTATCTATTTCTGTTTCTTTTAAAGGTACCGGTTTAACCCCTGAACCTACAAAGCGAGTGACTCCGGGAGTGTTTCTTACTACTTGCCAGGAATTATTATCCAATATCATTTCTATCACTACATACCCTGGAAATACTTTTTTTTGCACATATTTTCTTTTACCAGATTTTACCTCCAATACTTTTTCAGTAGGTATTAATACTTGGAAAATCTGGTTCTCCATTCCCATGGATTTAATTCTTTGTTCTAAATTTATTTTTACTTTATTTTCATATCCTGAATAAGTATGAACTACGTACCATTTTTTTTTATTTGAAGCCATTGTAACTAATTATCTCTCTTCCTTTTTCCATAAAATAGCAAATATCTACTGTGTATTATTTCATAAACAAAGTTAGTACTTTAGTAAAAAATATATCGACTAAACCAATAAAAATGGAGGCAACTATTATGGTAGTAATAACT
>Ga0190313_1001615_pt1 | contig 11934 bp, 9 predicted proteins | sample 4870071011_MG_FD_169989 | JGI IMG/M metagenome (GOLD analysis project Ga0190313, IMG submission 169989) | Hydrothermal vent sediment bacterial communities from Southern Trench, Guaymas Basin, Mexico - 4870-07-10-11_MG | ecosystem: Environmental > Aquatic > Marine > Hydrothermal vents > Sediment ...
TTACTGGCAATGTAAAATTGCAGATTATCAGTCAAAAATCAACAAGAGTGGAGCAAAGAAGAGTAGGAAATTAAAGAGAATGCATGAAAAGGCTAAACTCCAAGCAAAACACTACATCAACACTGCAGTGAGGCGGACTGTTGAAAGGCTCTATCAGTTGGGCGTTAGCAGAATTGTCGTTGGGTATCCTAAAGAAATTGCAAGAGAACCTAATAAGGGTAAAAAGCAGAACTTCATACTCTCCCACGTCTGGCGTTTCAATTACGTGATTAAACGGTTAAAAGAAGTCTCTGAAGAGTATGGCATTCGTATCGTCTTGGTTGATGAGGCTTTCACTTCAAGAACTTGCCCTCTCTGCGGCCAACGCCATCCAAACGGGCGTATTTTTAGAGGTTTGTTTAAGTGCCGCAGAGAGGGCGTTGTAATGAACGCTGATTTAGTTGGAGCTTTCAACATTTTGAAGAAGGTTGTGAGAACGATAACCCCGAACTTGGGCGGTTTGCATGCCCAAGGGAGGGGTAACTGGCCGGAGACCCGGCCAGAGGGGCTGAAGTTAAGTTATGAAGCCCCTCAAACCTTCCCGTCCATGGCGAGGGGTTAATTTATTGGAACCCTCGCCCTTCACGGCGGGGAGGAGGTCAGTTAGCACTAAAAGCAAAAGAAAATGGAGAGGAGAAAGTTATCCTATTCAATCTAAGCGGGCATGGATTATTGGATCTGAAGGGTTATGAGGACTTCCTGGAGGGTAAACTCCAAGACTATGAACCTAAAGAAACTCAGATTGGAAATGGATATTAATCACGTGTGGCCTATTTTCTTTACAATTTTTTCAGGATAGAAGCTTAAGGACGCTTTAGCCTGTGGAATTTCCATCCCTATAGCAACTCCAAGGCTCATTAAATCTCTCGGAGCCCTAACTTCCCACTTACTTTCTGCTGAGGATGTAAGGAATCTTGGAACCTTATACTTCTCAACAAGCTGCCAGTTCTTCATCATGAACTTCAAAATGTTAGCCCTCTCATATGGATTTGCCCTTAAAAGCTGAGATATAGAAAAGCCAATTGCAACGTCATTCTTTGCGGCAATTTTTGCAAGAACATGGTCAAATCCGTTATCTTTCCTCCCAAATTCTGGGCTTATAAGGGCATCAACGCCAATTTCAAGGGCAAAGCGGTTAACTTTCATATTGCCTCCCTGAACATAAATTAAAGCCTTGAGATTTCTGTTTTTGATTTCTCTAATTAGTGAGGGTTTGTTTGTAATCACGAGAAGAGCAACTTTTTTGTATTTCCCCCTAAGCTCTCTGATTTCTTCTTTCAGCTTTTCATAATCTGGACTGCCGTTTAATGGGAGCTTTTTAGTAAAAACTACCTCATCATACCACTCCTCAGCCAACTCGTAAGCTTTCTCATCCCTGATGTCCAGCTCAATCCATTTCATTCACTCAGCCACTCCTTAACTGATTTTACAACGCTTTCTTTCTTCATTGGAAAAGCTTTGACCTTAATTCTCACATGGATTACATCCTCTCCCTCAGTTACTTTAACCTCACCGAGATAAGCTTTTTGCTTATCAAAGCGAATGTAGAAGGTTCCAGTCTCATCAACTTTTTCCTCAGCATGCTCCGTGAGATAGGTCTTATCCTCTTCACTAAGCAGAGCTTTGAGGTTCTCAAGGAATTTTCTTACGTTTTTGCTTCTCTTAATTTCTGTGTCCATGACAAGGATTGGGTTTCCAAAGTAACCCTCCGTCTCAATTATCTCAAAGTTAACGTCTTGAGGGGATAAATCCTCAGGGAATAAAGCTTCTAATGCTTCCAGCACCTTCTCAGGGTCTTCAGTTGCATGAATGAACGTCCTGATTTTTACACTATGAGCTTGAAGCTTTGCCATAGCTCTCACCTCAAACATTTTTCACTCTCTCACTTTAAAATATGTTGCTCATGAAATTTAAGCATTTCTCCTAAAATCGTCAAATTCACGAATTTAAACCAATTAAAGCGAAATTATTAAAAATCTACGCTAAAAGAGGCTAATCGGGGTAAAAGAGAATAAGAAAAGCAAATCACTTACCCTTGTTTGCTCTAATGCTTGGCCTAATCTTCTCAGCGCCCTTACCTTTGTTTCTGAGTCCTCTTGACTTCTTACCAGCGCTTGTGAGACCTCTAAAAACTCTACCCTTGTGAACCTTCATTGCAATCCAAGCTATCTTAGGATCGGACTTGATGACTGGGTGGTGTGGGTCAACCATTATAACCTCAAACCACTTGTACATTCCATCCTCGCCAACCCAGTAGGAGTTGAGCACCTCAAGGTTGGGGAACTTTCTTGCTGCCTTTTCCTCAGCAATCCACTGGAGGCTCTTTTTGGGTGAGTACTTGACCATACCCATCTTGCTTGGCTTTCTACCGCCCCTCCACCTTGGTCTCTTTCTTCCACCTTTTCTCACTCTAACCCTAACGAGAACATAACCTTGTTTTGCCTGATAGCCTAAGCTCCTTGCTCTATCAAGTCTTGTTGGTCTCTCAATCCTAATAACGCTTGGCTCCCTTCTCCACTTAATCATTCTAACCTTCAAAAGCTGTCCAACATAGCTCTTCTTTGGGCTCTTCCAAGCTTCCCTAATGTATTTGTACATTCCCATATTTTTCACCTCGCTTTCACTGTTTGTGGTTCTCCGCAGAGCGGAACATCCCGCGGGTTTCCCCGCCCAGTCGAGGTGAGTTTAGAGTTTGAGTTTTTAAAAGTTGCGATTCTTCCTTCCAAATCCCAAAGACAACCACAACTTTTAAATACTCCAATTCCAAATCTATGGCGATGCCAATGAGGGGGGAGTATCTTCTCAACTATCAAGGCTGAGCATTTCTTCGATAATCCCCCTATTTGGCATTCTCAAGAATTCTCCGTGCATGCTCTTTTTGCTGTTCAAACAAACATTAAGGAGGTCAGACTATGGTAGATTTTAGGGCTATTGAGGAGAAGTGGCAGAGGAAGTGGAACGAAGAGAAAGTCTTTGAGCCAAAGATAGATAAAAATAAGCCAAAGTTCTACATCACAGTTGCTTTCCCATACCTATCAGGACATCTGCACGTTGGACACGCAAGGACGTACACAATTCCAGATGTTATAGCGAGATTCAAGAGAATGCAAGGTTACAGTGTCTTGTTCCCAATGGCATGGCACATCACAGGTTCTCCAATAGTTGGAATTGCTGAAAGAATAAAGCACCGTGATCCCCAGACGATTTTCGTTTACAGGGATGTTTACAAAGTGCCAGAAGAAATTCTGTGGAGTTTTGAAGACCCAATAAACATTGTCAAATACTTCATGAAAGCGGCAAAGGAGACATTCATTAGGGCTGGATTCAGCGTTGATTGGAGCAGAGAATTCCACACAACCTCACTGCATCCGCAGTTCAATGCTTTCATAACTTGGCAGTTCTTGAGGCTGAAAGAGAAAGGACTGATAGTTAAGGGAGCACACAGGGTTAGATGGGATCCAGTTGTTGGAACACCTCTTGGCGACCATGATTTGATGGATGGAGAAGATGTTCCAATTTTGGAGTACATCCTGATTAAGTTCATCTTGGAGAAGGATGGTGAGATTATTTACTTGCCAGCTGCAACACTGAGACCAGAGACAGTTTACGGAGTAACTAACATGTGGCTGAACCCCAATGCCATATATGTCAAAGCCAAAGTGAAATACAAAGGAAAGGAAGAGGTATGGGTGGTCAGCAAAGAGGCGGCATATAAGCTAAGCTTCCAAGACAAGGAAATTGAAGTTCTGGAGGAGTTCAAAGGAGAGAAGCTGATAGGCAAGTGGGTTAAGAATCCTGTCACTGGAGATGAGATAATAATTCTGCCAGCAGATTTCGTTGACCCAGATAATGCAACTGGAGTTGTGATGAGCGTTCCAGCACATGCACCGTTCGACCATGCCGCCTTGGAAGATTTGAAGAGAAACACGGAGATTCTGCTGAAGTATGATATTGACCCAAGAATCGTCGAGAACATCGCATACATCTCGCTAATTGAGCTGGAAGGCTACGGCGAGTTCCCAGCAGTTGAGGAAGCAGAAAAATTGGGAGTGAAAAGTCAAGAGGATAAAGAAAAGCTGGAGCAGGCGACAAAGATCATTTACAAGGCTGAATACCATAAGGGCATCTTCAAGATTGAGCCATACAAGGGCATTCCAGTCAGCAAAGTTAAGGACTTAGTTGCCGAAGACATGAAGAAGAAGGGAATTGCTGATATTATGTATGAATTTGCCGACAAGAATGTCATTTCAAGATTTGGAAACAGGGCTGTAGTTAAGATAATCCACGACCAGTGGTTCATTGACTATGGAAACCCAGAGTGGAAAGCCAAGGCTTTTGAGTGCCTGGAGCAGATGAGGATAATTCCAGAGTCAAGGAGAGCCCAGTTTAAGGCAGTGTTTGATTGGATAGAGAAGAAAGCATGTGCAAGAAAGATTGGACTGGGAACTCCACTACCTTGGGATCCAGAGTGGGTGATTGAGAGCTTGAGTGATTCAACGATTTACATGGCTTACTACACAATCTCAAGGGCGATTAACAAGTATGGCATCAAAGGAGAACAGTTAATTCCAGAGCTATTTGACTACATATTCCTGGAGGAGAGGAACGAGGAGAAAGAGAAGGAGCTGAGCGAAAAGACTGGAATTCCAGCAGAGGTCATCAGGGAAATGAAAGATGAGTTCGAATACTGGTATCCGCTGGACTGGAGATGCTCTGCCAAAGACCTAATTCCAAATCACCTAACGTTCTTCGTTTTCAACCATGTGGCAATCTTTGACAAGAAGTACTGGCCGAAGGGAATAGCCGTCAACGGCTATGGAACGCTGGAAGGCAAGAAGATGAGCAAGAGCAAAGGAAACGTGCTGAACTTCATTGACGCGATAAAGGAGAACGGAGCCGATGTTGTGAGACTATATATAATGAGCCTGGCTGAGCATGACAGCGACTTTGACTGGAGAAGCAAAGAGGTATCAAAGCTGAAAGGACAGTTGGAGAGGTTCTATGAGCTGGTAAGTGAATTTGCAAGTTACGAAGCAAAGCCAACCGAGCTGAAAGACATTGACAAGTGGATGTTGCACCGCCTAAATAAAGCAATTGAGGGAGCAACTAAAGCCTTGGAAGAGTTCAGAACGAGAACTGCTGTCCAGTGGGCATTCTACAGCATATTGAACGACTTGAGATGGTACATGAGGAGAACTGAAGGCAGAAACGACGAAGCAAAGCGCTATGTCTTGAGAACACTGGCAGATATATGGGTTCGCTTGATGGCACCGTTTACACCGCATATCTGTGAGGAGCTGTGGGAGAAGCTAAGTGGAGAGGGATTTGTCAGCTTGGCTAAGTGGCCTGAACCAAATCCAGAGTGGTGGAATGAGACAATAGAGCTGGAAGAAGATTACATTAAGTCACTAATTGAGGACATCAAGGAGATCATAAGGGTTGCAAAGCTTGAGGATGCAAAGAGGGCTTACATCTACACAGCTCCAGAGTGGAAGTGGAAGGTTGCTGAGATTGTTGCAGAGAAGAGGGACTTTAAGGCAGTAATGAGCGAAGTCATGAAAGACCCAGAGATGAGAAAGAAGGGCAAAGAAGTTGCAAACTTAGTAAACAAGCTGATAAAAGAGAGGGCTTTTGAGGTAAAGCGCATTGATGAAGAAAAAGCCTTGAGGGAGGCAAAAGATTTCATTGAGAAAGAGCTTAGCTTGGAGATTGTTATTAATCCAGAGGAAGACAAAGGTGGAAAAGCTAAACAGGCAATGCCGATGAAACCAGCTGTGTTTATTGAGTGAGGCAGGAGAGGGGGAGAAGAATCTCCCCCATCTCCTATCTTACCTACTCCCCCACTCTTTTCCACTACCGGGGAAACTACGTTTCCCGCACCCTTCCTTTCTTCTCAACTATTGGGGGAGCTTCGCTCCCCTCGCCCCTCAAGCTTTTTGTAAACTCTAAGAACATCACGGAAAATTTCATTAACAATTCTTAGATGATGAAGAAAGCCGAGGTATTCGAGGGTTGAGGAATAGGGTGGAAAATCAACGAGAACAGGGTTATGCACAGCATCGCTGAGCTTATGATATTCAGCATATGCCTTATATTTTTGTGACTCTTTCAACCTACCCTTCTTGCTGGGCACTTGAATATTTGTATTTATAGCATCAAATACTAACATTTTGTGAAGTCTCAAGATATCAATTGTTTCAATATATACAGTGTCTCTGAAGTTGATAGCACGGACAGTAGCTTCTATAATCCTTTTTTTCTTTTTTATCATTGCTCTACTCTTTGTTATTACACTTTGAATGTTTCCAGCGTTATAGTGGCTTTTTAATTCTTCAAAATTCCTAATTTCCAGATTCTCACCAATGTTATCTCCCACTCTTTCGATAATAATTGGAGCTAGGAGAGGTGTACCATCTGAGTCATAATACACTTTCATCCATTTTGTTTCGAAGTTGCTTGTGTATTGTCTAAGTCCTAAATAAAGCATCCTCACCTTTTCTTCCTTTGATATTTCTTCTATTTCTATAATTTTTGAAAATTCCTCAGCAAACGACTTGATGAACAGAACAATTCCTAAATCTACAAGTAGTTTTCTGAGTAGTAGATAACCAGAGAAGAAATGCCCACTGTCCAGTATATTGTATAGCTGGTGCACTATTCCAAGCATATCAGAAAAAGTTGCATCAATGTCTCCCTTCAGCTCAATCTGATAAACATTGGTAGTTGGAACAATAATCATTTGTCTGAGCTTTTCAATCATTTTGGTTAGTGTCCTAATTTCATTAGTCATGTTTAAACCAACAAATTCAAAAACTTTGAAGATTTCAGGCATGACAACTCTCAATTGAAGTTTTTGATATTGTGGTGAGAGCTCACTCGCCATACCATAAATCTGGTTTGGATAATCGTAACCTTCATTGAGTTTTTGGACAAAATCTCTAATCTTCTCACTCCAGAACTTTTTATAGTATTCATTGCTGTCTATTATTATCACAGGCTTTTTGTAGTGGCTTCCAAAGTTAATCCACCATTTGATTCCAATCCTTTCAAAATTCTTTGAAATGTAGCCAATCTTTGTTTGTTGATCTTCTTTCTCACGCTTTATTTCCTCTATTATCGCTTGAATTTCATTAATCCACTTGTCAAATTCCTCTTGTATTTTTGGCTTAGCTTTCATAACATCCTTAAACTTTTCATCACAGTAGTTCCTAATGAACACAAGTAGGTTCTCTGTAGCTATCCTTGGGAAATCTGCAAATACTTTTCTTGTTCCAATCTTTATGCTTGCGTCTCTGGGATTTTGGAGTGTGAGATATGGAATCTCAAAAAGCTTTGCTGGATTTTTAGAAGACTGAACATAAGAAATAAGAGAGAATACTTCTTGCTTGGTTATCATTGTTGTCTTCCTCCTAAACCTAATCTAATACCCCGACTATCTTAAGTTTAATTGTTGCAGTTTCGTGGTTCTTTATGTTTGAGATTATAAAGCAAATATTCCCTTCAGGAGCATACCACTCAACATTTAGCTCTCTTATTTGTCTTCTTGAAGGTTTAGTATAAATCCGGTACGGCTTTTTCTCTTTAAAGTTCATATAATACTCCCTTTTGTCCATTACTAAGAAAATGAATTTTTAAGTGTGATGAATAATTCCAAACCAAAAAAGAACACGCTTGCTCATAAAACCCTCACCTCTTGTTAAACTTTGCTTTACAAAGCTTTTAAATTTTCTCTCAAGTATGAGTAAATATATCTCAAAGCACTCGGATAATTATGAAGACTCTCCTAAGAAAAGTCAAAATCGAAACTCTTAAATTTAATAACATGATATTAAATATCATGATACTAAAATTCATCGATAGAGAGGGAGAACTCAAAGCACTTGAGGAACTTTACACTCAGAACAAAGCCCACCTTATCCTAATCTACGGACGCAGAAGAATTGGAAAAACTGAGCTGATCAAGCAGTTTATAAAAGACAAGCCAAACTTTTATTTTCTAGCAAGAAAGGAACCAATAGAACTTGAGCTTAATCGCCTAATTCGGAATTTTAACAGAAAGTTTAACGTCTTCATCGAAGCCCACAGCTTGGAGGAGTTCTTTGAGAAAGTTAAAGATTTTGGAAGGCTCATCTTTGTCATTGATGAATTTCCATATTGGGTGGAGGAGGACAAATCAATCCCTTCAGTTTTCCAGTACATATGGGATGAAATTCTAAAGGACTCACAGATTATGCTCATTCTTCTTGGCTCTTCAATTTCCACGATGGAAAGCTTGATGAGCTATAAAAATCCCCTTTACGAAAGGAGAACCGCTCAGCTAAAGCTCTCACCTATTGGGTTCTTCCACTTAAAAGAAGCTTTTCCCAACTATTCGTGGGAGGACCTCGTGAAACTTTATGGCTGCATAGATGGAATCCCCGCTTATTTCCAGCACTTTGACGACTCGCTAAGCGTTGAAGAAAACATCGAACGCAATTTCTACAACAAAGTGAGCATCCTTTATGAAGATGCCGAAAGACTCCTGAAAGATGAACTTAGGGAACCAATAGGCTATCTAAACATTCTGAAAGCCATCAATGAAGGAAAAACAAAGCTCACGGAGATAGCTAACGAAACCAAGATTGCAATAACAAACCTACCAAAATACCTGAAAACGCTTGAAACACTCGACTTAATTTACAAAGAGTCCCCTATAACACAAAAAGAGCGCAGAAAGTTTGGAATCTATCGGGTAAAAGACTTTTACTACCGTTTTTGGCTTCGCTTTGTTTATCCTTACAAAGATGACATAGAGATTGAAGCAATAAGCTTTGAAGATTTTAGAGAGGATTTCAATAAGTATCTTGGAGAAGTCTTTGAAAGAGTTGCAAGGCAGTTTCTGATTAAACTGAACATTGAAAGTAAGCTCCCCTTCAAGTTTACAAAAATCGGTAGATGGTGGGACAAAGAGAAAGAGATTGACTTGGTGGCCATTAACAGCATCACAGGTGAAGCAGGCTTCTTTGAGGTCAAATGGAAGGAGCTCTCATACAGAAATGCCATGAAAATCTTAAAAGAGTTAAAAGAAAAGCGCAAAAGCGTTAAAATAATCACAAAAGCAGAACATTACGGATTGATTGTAAAACATGTTGATAGGAAAGAAAAGCTTAGAGAGGAAGGCTATTTAGTATTTGACCTTAGTGACTTCACTTCTCCACCACAATCTCAACCCATTTAGAGTTTGGAATTAAATTAGGGGGTAAAACCGAAAGAAAAAAATACTAATACTCCCTCTCCACTATGAAATCTGCAAGCAGTTCAAGATTTCTCCTTGCTTCACTTTCTGGAAGAACTTTCAAGGCTTCTTTAGCTTCCTTTACTAAGTCTTTAGCAAATCTTGAGGCATATTCAATGCTTCCATACTTCTTAAGCAGTTCAATTGCTTTTGCAACCTCCTCTCTGATGTCTTCTTCAATTATGCCCTTGCCTTTAACATCCCCAGCGTATTTGCCGAACACCTTCAAGAATTCAGCTTTATCCTCTTCGCTCGCATGCTGGAAGAAGTGAGCAACTATAAGCGTCTTCTTGCCTTTCCTTATGTCACTCCCAACTGGCTTTCCGAGCTTCTCCTCATCAGCAATTAAGTCAAGGACATCATCCCACACTTGAAATGCCAGCCCAACGTTTCTTCCATACTTTGAAAGTGCTTGTATATACTCTTGGTTGTCTGTTCCAATTATGCCGCCTATCTTTGCTGATGCGTCAAAGAGAGCTGCTGTTTTACCATCAATCATTCTGAGATACTCATCAATTGTGACCACATCTCTTCTCTCAAATTCAAGGTCAAGAGCTTGACCTTCACATATCTCAATGCCCGCTCTTGCTATTGCCCTGACAATTTCAACAACCTTTTCTGAAGTGACTGGAGCTTTTGTTGCCGCATCAAAGACAACAGAGTACATTAAATCCCCAGCAAGGATTGCCATGTTAATGCCCCATACTTTGTGAACTGTTGGTCTGCCTCTCCTTGTCTCATCCATATCCATAATGTCGTCGTGAATTAACGTATAAGTGTGGAGAATCTCTATTGCCGCCGCTGGATAGAGGGCTTTCTTCCAGTCCCCACCAACTGCTTCTGTAGCAGTGAGAACAACAAAAGGCCTGACTCTCTTTCCTCCAGCTAAGGGGTAGTGTCTTGTTGCCTCATATAGTTCTTTTGGCTCTTTTTCGGGCAAGATCTCAAAGATAACATCATCAACGACTTTTGCTTTTTCTTTTATTGACCTGAAGAGTGCATCAAACTTGCTCATGCTATCACCTCACAACTCTAAGGAAAGGAACGTTTTCAAATGCTCCATCCTCTATGTTATTCTCCCAGCAGGTGAGAGCTATTTGGGCATCGTTGGGTAAAAGAGAATACGTCAGCATAAGCTTCATTAGCTTTTTTGGGTCTTGAGGTTCTTCAATTATCTCCACCCCCGCATCATCAAGCAGAGAGAAAAAGGTTTCAAACGACTGTTTTGCAAAGCTTAACCCACTCTTCTCAACATATCTCTTAAAGTCATACACTCCCTTAATCCCAAGCTTCTCAGCCTCATTTCGAGCAATTAGGTATAGGGATTCATTAATAACAGTTTGAGATGTAACAGGTTCCACACTGGTACTAAGTATTTCAAAAGCCCTCGCAGAGTGCTTATTGGAGAAAAGAACACTTAAAAATACATTTGTATCAACATATATCATTCCAGCATCTCCTCCAGTTTCCTCTCCATTTCTTCAACTTCCATTTTTCCAAGGATTCCCAAATACTTTCTAAGTTTTTCTCTCTTTTTTTCTATGGTGATTATGACCCTACTCCCTTCTTTGATATTCAGTTTTTTAATGGCTTGAACACACCATCTTCATAAATTGCCTCAATAACTTTTGGCATTTTCCCCCACCACACTTTCTATTTGACTTCAACCTTATATCCATTTCTTGAGACAAACACATCCTTACCAATTAGATATCCTTCCTCTTCTGCAAGTTCAGCGTAGTGAGTAAGCATTCTAAAGTCCCCATGAGCTGGGACAATTGTTTCAGGGTTTAGAATCCTAATAAGATAACGGTGATCTTCTCTTGAAGCATGCCCCGATACGTGCAAATCCTTAATTATCCTCACCCCTCTCATTCTAAGCTTTATTTCCAGAGCATATCTTTGTGCAATGTTCAGAGGATTTGGTATCACTCCAGCAGAGAAAACAACAGTATCATCTTTACCCAAATCGTAAAGCTCTCCATTTGCCATCCTCGTTAAAACCGCCCCGGGCTCACCCTGGTGACCTGTAACAATTAGGAGATAGTTTTCTCTCGCTTGAGAAACTTCCTTAAGAACTTTCTGAACTGCATTTGGACTCCTGAGAACTCTTGAACCTTTCATCCGTATCAGACCAAGCTGTTTAGCTATTCCAGTGTACTTCGCCAATGACCTTCCTACAAGAACAGCTTGCCTGCCCATAGCATTTGCAATGTCTATTAACTCCTGTAAACGAGCAATGTGGGATGCAAAGGTCGTAGCTATAAGTCCCTTTTCGTCCATACCTTCATAGAGGAAATAGTCCTCAAGGAGCATTTTTGCAACCGCTTCACTTGGTGTTTTTGTCTGCTCAGCAACACGTGTTGATTCTGCTATTAAGACCTTAACTCCCTCCCTACCAATCTCCTTAAGCCTCTTGTAGTCCGGCTTTTCTCCAAGAGGGTTATTGTTGTCAAATTTGTAGTCACATGCATAAACTACAGCACCTTCTGGAGTGTGGACAACAACTATTGAAGAATGAGGGATTGAATGAGTGATTTGAACAAATTCAATTGCCAAATTTTCACTAACTTGAACAATTTCACCGTACTGGGTCTCATACATTGGATTTTTGACTTCAA
>Ga0190313_1001616_pt1 | contig 11932 bp, 11 predicted proteins | sample 4870071011_MG_FD_169989 | JGI IMG/M metagenome (GOLD analysis project Ga0190313, IMG submission 169989) | Hydrothermal vent sediment bacterial communities from Southern Trench, Guaymas Basin, Mexico - 4870-07-10-11_MG | ecosystem: Environmental > Aquatic > Marine > Hydrothermal vents > Sediment ...
ATACTATACTATATAGTTAAGCCCTCTATACTATTTATCTATTAAATAGCTGGCCATACACTTAAAAATGAGCATAAACATTTCCCTTACTAGATAGAGTTTCAAAAGGTGTTTAACATGGATCGTGGAGGTATTGTTAGGGAGTCAAAGACAACAACTGTAGGGATTAGGCTTAAAGACTACGTTATACTAGCAGCTGATAAGAGAGCTACTGCAGGTACTTATGTAGCTCATAAGAGGGTTACTAAGATACATAGGATATCTGATAAAATGTCAATGACGATCTCCGGTCTCGTAGCCGATGCACAATACCTAGTTAGTCTAGCTAGGGCTGTAGTGGATTACTATACACTTGAGACAGGGATTAGGCCAAGCGTTAAGGCTGTGGCTTCCTACCTAGCCAGTATATTGTCATCCTATTCTAAGCTATCACCATTCATTGTACAGCTATTGCTGGCAGGCTATGATACAGAGCCTAGGCTATACTATATCGACTTATTTGGTACAGTTAGTGAGGAGAAATACATGGCCACGGGATCGGGTTCACCAGTAGCCATTGGTGTTCTAGAGCATCACTACCAGGAGGGTATGGGTCTTGACGAGGCTAAGGAACTAGCTGTATCAGCTGTAAAGGCTGCTGTTGAGAGGGATTCGTGGAGTGGTGAGGGTGTTGATGTAGTTGTTATTGGTAGGGATACATATAGTTTTGAGACTATATTGTTTAAGCCGAAACAGGTTATAAGTGAGATTAGGTAAGTGCCCTATATCCTGGGTTTTTGCTATATCATCTCAAATAGAGACTATTATATAGAAAATTATAAAAGGGTTCCATAATAGAGCTTTTAACAGATACTGTAGCTTATTAGCTATGGTTGTCCATCCTTATACTGGATGATACTATGGTTATTAGATTAGTGGATGTAAGTAATGGATGGTTTTAGCCTAGGAGGTAATAGGGTCTAATGAGGTGTGTAGTGGGTTTTGAAGAGTATACTAATGGATAGATCTAGGGAGTTTGTGCTTAAGACAATAGCTGCTGAACTACCACCAGAGGTTATGCTTACACGTATAGAGTTTGAGGGCCCGGAGATAGCTATTTATGTACGTAATCGTAAGGCTATAGCTGATAAACTAGATCTGATCAAGGCTATTGCTAAAAAGGTTAAGAAACGTGTTGTCGTAAGAATAGATCCTAAGGAAAGACTACCTCCAGAACAGGCTAAGGAGAAGATACTTGAGATCGTGCCTAAAGATGCAGGCATTGATCCTAAGAGCATAGCTTTTGATGAAACACTTGGTGAAGTATGGATCAAGGCTGAGAAGCCCGGTATAGTAATTGGTAAGGGTGCTAAGCTAAGACATCTCATTATGGCTGAGACTGGGTGGAGACCAGTTGTTCTCCGGGTTAGCCCCTTAGAGTCAAAGACCCTAAACACCGTTATTAGCCATATGCTTAGCGAGAGTGATTACAGACTAAACTTCCTTAGATACATAGGTGACCGTATACACCGTGATCCATTGTTTAAGACAAACTATGTGAGAATAACAGCTCTTGGAGGATTCATGGAGGTAGGGAGATCAGCTATACTGCTCGAGACTCGTGAAAGCAGGATACTACTGGATCTAGGAGTTAATGTTGGTGGACCCGATCCTGAAAGGATGTTTCCATACATAGACCTTGATCTATTGAGGCTTGAGGAACTTGATGCAGTAGTTGTGACACATGCACATCTTGATCACTGTGGACTTGTACCACTATTGTTTAAGTATGGGTATAGGGGACCCGTATACGTTACAAAGCCTACGAGGGAGCTCATGGTCCTAATGCTCCGTGACTACGTAGAAGTTACTCAGAGAGAGGGTAAATCACCACTATATACTGAGAAGGAGCTTTTGACAATGATACTACACATAATCCCTCTAGAATATAATGAGGTTACCGATGTAGCTCCTGATGTAAAGATAACATTCTACAATGCTGGACACATACTTGGCTCTGCAATGGTACATATACATGTGGGTGCTGGACTACACAATATCGTGTATACTGGGGACTTCAAGTACAGTAATACAAGGCTATTGGAGAAAGCTAATGATAAGTTCCCACGTGTAGAAACACTGATCATGGAGTCAACCTATGGTGCTACAAAGCAGCAGAATAGGAGAGAGGCTGAGGAAATGCTTATCAGTATTATCAAGAGGACTATTGAGAAAGGAGGTAGTGTATTGATACCAGTATTTGCTGTAGGACGTGGGCAAGAGATAATGCTTGTACTAAACGATGCTATTGAGAGAAAGCTCATACCACCAATCAATATCTATATAGAGGGTCTCGTTAATGAGGTCACGGCTGTACATACCCAGTATCCAGAATACCTTAATCGTGAGCTCAAGGACAGGATCTATCGTGGTGAAAACCCGTTTACAGCAGAATATTTCAATATTATTGAGGGACGTGTAGCACGTCCAGATATTGTTGAGGATAGGCCATCCCTAATAATAGCTACATCAGGTATGCTTACAGGAGGGCCTGCCGTCGAGTACCTAAAGCTCATGGCTAGTGATCCAAGGAATACACTTGTATTCGTGGGCTATCAGGCTGAAGGGACGCTTGGCAGGAGGATTAAGGATGGACTTCGTGAACTCCAGACTATTACCCCGGACAATAGGATCGAGGTTATAAAGATCAATATGGAGGTCTATAGTATTGATGGATTCAGTGGACATAGTGATCAGGATGAACTACTTAGATTCCTAAGGGGCATCAGCCCTAAGCCTCGTAACATCATATTAAACCATGGCGAGCCAACCGCTATAGCTACATTAGCAGCACTAGCTAAGAGGATAGTACGTAATGCTAAAGTTGGCTATCCATCTGGTTCAAGGATATATACTCCATCAGTACTTGATTCACTAAACCTTACAGCTCGTAAGTAGGGTGTATAGATGTATTGACCCCCATAATAACTCTTCTAACCGATTTCGGGCTTAGGGATCCATACGTTGGCGTTATGAAGGGTGTTATTAAGAGGATTAACCCGGATGCAGAGATCATTGATCTAACCCATGATGTGCCACGGCACGATATAGAGACTGCAGCACTTATCCTATGGGTTAGCTACAAGTACTTCCCAAGGAAGACAATCCATGTATGTGTAGTTGATCCTGGCGTGGGCACTTCTAGGAAGGCACTACTGATCGTTACCCGGAACTACTACTTCATAGGCCCAGATAATGGCTGCCTATATCCTGCAGCGAGAAGTGATGGTATGGAGGCAGTCTATGACATTAGTGATTCACCATATAGTCTAGAGAGAGTTTCTGAGACATTCCATGGGAGAGACCTGTTTTCACCAGTAGCTGCCTACCTAAGTACTGGTGTGCCTCCAGAGCGTCTTGGCAAGCCCTTCCGTGGAGGAATAGTTGAGTCATGGATATGGTTTGCTGAAAAACGTGGTGAATGCTTTAATGCACGGATAACCTATATTGATGGATTCGGTAACCTAATGACCAATATACCGCTTAACTATATAGGTGGCTGGAGACCAGGGGATCAGCTTAAGATCATGTATGGCAGGGGATCGTTTACATGTTCCTACGTTAGAAGCTTTGGATATGTTGGTGAGGGGGAGTATGCATGTTATATCAATAGCTGGGGATTCCTAGAGATCGGGGTTAACAAGGGATCAGCTGCAGAGAAAACTGGCTTAACCAGAGGAGACTATGTGCAGGTGTGTAGAATTGGTTAAACGTGTCCTCTACCCGGGTCGTTTCCAGCCATTCCATCTCGGGCACCTACGTGTTGTTAAGATGCTGCTTGAAAGCTTTGATGAAATAGTTATTGCTATAGGCTCTGCACAGGAAGGCTATACATGTACTAACCCATTTACGGCTGGTGAGCGTCTAGAGATGATCCGTGAGACACTATTGGATGAAGGAATTGATCCAAGGAGGTTCTGGCTAGTACCAGTACCTGATCTAAACAAGCCCCTTGCATGGACAAGCTATGTACTCGGGCTAGTACCCCGTGTTGAAGCTGTTGCTACTGGTAATCCGCATGTAGCAGGTATATATAGTTGGCTAGGTCTACATGTCATAGAGCTTACACTCTATAAGCCCGAGCTATACAATGGATCCCGTATAAGGTATCTCATGACATATAGTGATGAATGGATGAACTGTGTGCCTAGGAAGGTAGCTGAATACATTGTAGGGGTTAATGGAGTCTCTAGAATACGTAAGCTATGTACTAGCTAGGCCGTTGGGGTGGATGGAGGCTGTGACCGGGTATATAGAGATTGATGGGAGTATGGGTGAGGGTGGAGGACAGATCCTAAGGTATAGCCTCGCTTTATCAGCTGTACTACTCAAGCCCGTCCATATCTACAACATACGTGTTAAACGTAGTAACCCCGGACTAAGGCCTCAGCATCTAACGGGTGTTAAGGCATTGGCTTCCATAACTGGTGCTGAACTCCGGGGGGCTAGTGTTGGTAGTCTTGAGGTATGGTTTAAACCACGTTATCGGAGGGGTGGGTACTATCGTTTCGACATAGGTACTGCTGGTAGTGTAACACTAGTTATACAGGCTATTCTCCCAGCACTGTTGTTTGCTGATAGGGATAGTGTTGTAGAGATTACTGGTGGTACCGATGTTAGTTGGAGCCCACCCGTAGACTATATGAGGTATGTGTTCCTACCAATGCTCAAGCGTTTCGGCGTTGATGCCGAGCTAGAGGTTAGGAGGAGGGGGCATTATCCAAGGGGAGGTGGTCATGTAGTACTGCGTGTAAGGAGGCTTATGGGCCATCTAGAGCCTATTGATGTTATTGGGAGAGGGGAGATCATGGGGGTTAGGGGGCGTAGTCACTGTGTAAGACTACCTAGCCACGTAGCTATTAGGCAGGCAAGGGCTGCTGAGAAGATTATTGTGGAGAAACTGGGTATTAGACCGGAGATCGAGATTGAGTATTATGAGCGTGGCCGTGACCCCCATCTAGGCCCGGGTAGCGGTATTGTATTGTATGCATTGTGTAGGAATAGTGTTTTGGGTGCTGACTCACTTGGTGCTCGTGGTAAGCCTGCTGAGAAGGTTGGTGAGGAGGCTGCTCATAAGCTCCTCGAGGAGCTTGAGCCCGGCATGGGTCTTGATAGCCATATGGGTGATATGGTTATACCATACATTAGTCTAGCGGATGGAGTGTCATGTGTTGGTGTCTCTAGGCTTACACTGCACACGCTAACAGCGATCATGGTTACCAGGAGGTTTTTACCAGAACTGGACTTTAGAGTTGATGGCGTTGAGGGGGGTCCTGCCAGGATATGTGTTAGGGGTGTTGGTCTCTAGGGATTATCTTCTCCAAGAGCTTATCAAGACCTATTCCCTTGAGAGCAGAGATCTCTAGTACATTGGCTATACCGTATTTCTCTACCAGGGTTCCCCGGGCCTCCATGATCCTTTGTCTAGGCGTTATATCGATCTTGTTTATACATACAATGATCTCTTTACCAGAGATCCTCATTACATCCTCTAGTACACGGTACTGTTCCTCCAATGTATAGTAGCTACTGGGTGATGCATCCAGTAGATAGATCGTTTTGTCGGCTAGGTGTTTTAGTGCTAGTATAGCCTTTAGCTCTATAACGTTTCTCTGGTCAAGTGGTCTATCGAGTAGTCCGGGTGTATCTATGAATGCTATCCTATAGTATGGCTCCCTGATCAGGTGTCCCACGATTATTGTCTTTGTAGTGAATGGGTATTGTGCTATTTCTGGCTCTGCTGTTGATAGCTTTGATACTAGTGTTGACTTACCTACCTGGGGCATACCTGCAACTATGACCTTTAACTCATCATCTCTTATACTCGGCATATCGGATAGTTCTCTAACTGCCTCCTTAACCTTCTCCAATAACCTCCTATGCCTCTTTAGTACCGATAATAGTCTCCCAACTGCCTCCCTATACCTTATCCTAAGCTCATACTCTAGATCAATTGTTTTTAAGGCGATCCTGTATCTACTGTATAGTCTACGGAGGATCCTCTTCTTACCAATATATAGTCTCCTAATATAGACCGGGTCTTTTCCAACCCATATAGTGAATAGTTCCTGGTAGAACCTATGTGTTTTCGTGAGCAGAGTTAATGCCTCAACTACACGGTCTATCTCGGAACACAGTATATTGTATACAAGCTCAAGTCGTTTTAGATAAATCGTTTTAAGCCATCCAAGTCTATCTCTATGACTCTTCGGTGGACTGGGTATTTCTAGTTTCTCCATCCTCCTCCTAATCTTCTCGAGTACCTCCTCATAGCTATGTATATAGTGTTTCTTCAGCAACCCTATATCCAATACCTATTGCCCAGTCTATGACTAGTTGTTTGAGGGGCTTATTAGCCCTACCTACCTAGTCATAGCTACTGCCTTAACCCGGGTCTTCAGCTTACCATATAGTCTACGGGCTATTCTCTCAAGCCTCCTATAGGTTGTATGGCTTATACTGAAAAGCTCCACAGTCTCACCAATATCTGGTGGATGCCCCTCGACAATATAGTTTAGTATTATATAGGCTAATGCTAGCTTTGCTCTCTCCGTCCGGGATACAGCTACCGGATCGATCTCGTGGAGTAGATCTATTATACTCCTAAGCTTATCCTCAAGACCATGCTCACGCACATTCCTTAACGCTTGATCAGTGCTTCTAGACCTTATCGTGTGTATGAACCTACCCGTCCTAAACAGTTTATCATAGTCTATGCGTAGCCATGGCTTACCATCAATCATCCTCTCTGCAACAAGGTATGTACGGAGATGCCTCCTATACCTTTTCTCAACAATATTAACCCTAGGCCTACTACGTAGCAGGAGTTGTCTCTGCTCAATAGTTTCGGGCTTCTCATGCACTGGCCCATAATCATATATACGATCAACTACTTCACCCGTAGTTGTACAGATTACTTCCCCCCGCATATAATCCCAGACTAGTTCACCACTACATCTACTATATAGATCACCACTCATACTGGTCAGCCTCCACCATAATATATCCCCTAGGTTCTGATATGGGCTAGGACTCTACTGTATAGGGCGGGGGTGAAGGGGTTGCCCGAAACTATTGATTACTCCTTAGCATAGGTCTAGTGTGCTGGGAATACTGTTTTAATCTAGAAGGAGGTATCAGTAGACATGGATAATTGTATGTGGGGTAGCTGGGAATGGTTAATGAAGGTACCATAGTAGGTATTAGAGCATGTGATGGAGTTGTACTAGCTAGTGAGAAGAGACTATCCTATAACGGCTTCGTACTTAGTAAGAATGTGAGGAAAGTCCATCCCATAACAAGCCATATAGGAATAGGATTTGCTGGGCTCCATGGAGACATTGAGAGGCTGGTTAAGATACTCAAGGCACAGGCCCAATACTATGAGATAGAGATTGGACGTGAGATCAGTGTCAGATCGCTTGCCAAATACTACTCAAACCTACTATTCTCATATAAGACAACACCATTCTACGTTGAGTCGATTGTGGGGGGAGTTGATTGGAGAGGGCCCCAGATCTATGTACTTGACCCCGTTGGTAGCTTGATTGAGGACAAGTATAGTGTAGCAGGTACTGGTGCACCAATAGCCATAGGGGTTATTGAGACAAACTATAGTGCTGAAATGAGTGTTGGGGAGGCTAAGGAGCTTGCAAAGAAGGCTGTGCTAGAGGCTATAGAGCGTGATGCTGTATCGGGTGATGGAGTGGATATACTGGTTATAACAAGGGATGGGTATAGTCTTGAGGAGATATTGTTGAAGAGGTAGAGTAATTGGTTGATCTTAGGAGAGCAGTAGCTCTACAGAGGAAATTATCTGAGAAAGTACTGTCTGAGGTAGAGAGCTTCAAACCAGTTGATCCCGGTAGCATAAGGTTTGTTGCAGGAGTTGATGCAGGCTATAGGTCTGGCGAGATAGTTGGTGTAGCTGTTCTCATAGACTATAGGAGTAGGCAGTTGGTAACATATAGTGTTGTACATAGAAAACCGCCCATCCCATACATACCCGGGCTACTAGCCTTCCGTGAAGCCCCATCATATATTACAGCACTTAAGAAGCTAAGGATTGAGCCAGACATAGTCTTTGTAGATGGGCATGGACTAACCCATCCACGAGCACTAGGCATAGCTACACACCTAGGACTAGTACTCGGCAAGCCAACAATAGGAGTTGCAAAAAAGAAGCTATACGGAGAAGTAAGAGTGGAGAATGGAGTAAAATACCTATACGTCCATGGAATAAAGGCTGGAGCAATAATAGTTCATAGGGGGAAAGAACTATACGTAAGCATAGGATACAAGATCACGCTGGAGAGTGCGTTGGAAATAACAAAGACACTACTAGACCCAAACTATAAACTACCACTACCAACAGCAATAGCAGACCGGATCACAAAAAGAATAACTAGAAAAAAGAAATGAAATATATAACACCCAGAAAATAACAAGAGTAGAAGAGAGGAGGAAAAGGGCCCGTAGCCTAGCCTGGATAGGGCGCTGGCCTGCGGAGACAAGGGGTTCGTGGATAGCCAGAGGCCCCGGGTTCAAATCCCGGCGGGCCCGCTCTATCCTCTAGGTTTATAGATGGAGAGAGTTATTCCGGCTGGATCTGATTGTATTGTTAGTGATTCATACTCTACACCATATACTCTTTCAATATATGGTATCATCTCATGTGTTGATGAAAGAGTATTATGGGCTACTACTAATGCCCTATTGTCTAGGTATGGCTCTATTGATTTTAGGTAGAGATGGTACTCATCCTTCTTCCCATCTATAAATGCATAGATGATGTTGTAGCCTTCATAGGTATTGTTTCTAGCATCTCTACATAATAGCTCAGCATAGGCAGTTAAGCCTAGATCCTCCATAATATTACGTGTATACTCAATTCTATCACATCTACTGTCTAGGGAGATTACTTTAGAACCATACTCCATAGCTACATGTGTAAGCCATAATGTAGAGAAACCTCTCCCAGTGCCTACTTCAACAATGACTCCTTCTCTATGCTTTAATACAAATTTACCTAAGATATAAAGCATATAAGCTGTATTATAATGTACTGGGTTAGGACCATGGATAAACGACTCCCTATACACATTAATAGTCTTTTTAAGGAAGTTATCTGTAAACGATCTCCTAATAAGGAGTACATCTCCACTATCTATTGGAGCCCATGACCTTACGAATCCCCTCTCAATGAATTTCCTAATAAGCCTAGGATATCTATATATTCCATGGGTGAAGTTTAAGAGTATGACTAGATTGTCTTTAATATCATTACTAAATTCTAGTAAAAGATCGGTTTTGGGCTTCTCCATATCAACCAGTATAATGTCTGCTTTAGATAGTTCATGAGCCTCAACAACGTTTTGATCAAGTATTTCCGGGGGTATTTCCATGTTAAATCCGTGAATAAGTACGTTGTTCTTATAAGTAATTTGTACAAGCATTCTTATAAGATGTATAGTATTTTGTAGGTTGTTCATTATAGGACACCCGGTATTAGAGTTTATTTATGTTTTTCACTACTCACATATTGTCTAAATAGTGGTAATGTCTTAAGGATTGTATAGAGGCCAGTATTATGTAGTATAATGTATTTTTCTAGGCTTCTCAATGCTGGACATATGTAGCATCCTATACGGTAGAAGCCGTGTAGGTAGAGCGGGTTTAACGGTATATTCTTCCATAGCATATAGAGTTGTGTATGTATGGTGCCCCAGAGCTTTATTGGTGAAATAGTCTTTATGTTTAAACTAGTGTCTCTTGATGGTGATCTCAAGCTTCTAGATCTAGATTCTGCATCACGATCTCCCGTAACCACTAATGTGTTTCCATGAGCTAATTCTTTTATGGCTTTTTCAATAGCCTCGATCTTTAGTCCTGTACACCATCTATTATCATGTGTAGGCATGGGCTTACCATCAACTATTATGGCTTTATCGATACCTGCATAAACCCTATATACACTAATACCTAGGTGCTTGGATAGTTTATCAATATATTCTAGTGTCCATGGGAACTCTACACCAGTATCAACATTAACTACATGGATTTTCTTCCGGGGATATACCTTGAGTGCTAGGAGGAGAGCTACAGTACTATCCTTACCACCACTCCACGGTACAATAACTGTATCAGCCCAATCCCTATACTTTTCCATAAAATCTACTGATATCCTTTCAAACAGATCTAGTATAGAAGCATTAGTCTTAAGCAATATATCAAGATCTATTTCATTTATTAGAGGCTTCCTTAAAAGCTTCCCATAGGGTTTAAACCCCTCATCTGGTACATTAAGAATTCCTACAAGTTCTCCTCCACAGTATACATAGTGTTCTCCACCAAATCTACGCTGGATCAATGGGTTCCTACATAGTTCTCCTCCAAATATACTTCTCAACACATCATATGTACCATCTCCTAGTCCAAGGAATATATCGTATGCTGGATTAACCTCATACCTCTCAAGTTCTTCTCCCAAATACCTATTCAATACATATGTATTCTCTCCACTAAACCATCTGATCGATAGCCTAAGCCTACTTCTTGCAATACTGAATTCATAGGCTAAATGCTCAATACGTGTATTCCGGATACGAGCCCTTGGAACAAGATGCACGGTAGTATTTGGGGGTAGGTACTTGATTAGTTCATTAGCTAACTCCCTATCATCTCGTCCTAGGAGGATTACGTAGAACATATCATCTGTAAGTATATTCTCTAGCTCATCCAATGCTCTATCAAGACTTCGGGCACCATGCAATGTATATATTTCTAGATCCCATTCACTATAGAAGGTTTTAGCCATAGCCTTTACGGCATCAGCATCACGTTTACTCCTAACAATTATCCCGATCATTTCCTCTACGCTATCCCCAGTAATAGTAAGATATTCTAGCCTTATATCTATAGTATTTGTTTATGAATGTATTTCCTTCCAATAGATCTAATGTAGTCCCTAACTTTAGGACCCATGGGTTCTCCAAGAGCCTTCATAGTCACTTTACAGAATGAACACTTGTCACCACTAGCTATAAGACCACATACACTACATCCCCTAACCCCAGCTATACTGGGTCTCGGGTAATCATCTACTCTCTTAACATAATTCCTTACAAGACCCAATAGTATCCCTGGAAACCTCTCCTCAAGCTCTCCTAGTTTCTTCTTGAGAACATTATCTAGGGTATATGGATCATATAATGGGCATTTCCTATCAACATATCTTAGCCCCAATAGATCACTATAGATCTTCAGCTCCCACTCATAAACCTCAACAAGAGGCTTTATCCTCTTACCAGCAAGACCATCCAAGGGATCAGTTCTAGGGTAAAGCTTAGCTATACCCTCTAGATTCTGTCTTAGAAACTCCTTAACAAGATATGTAGCTAGATCGTCTAGGTTATGCCCAGTAGCTATGGAGTCTAAGCCTAGATCAACTGTTACAGCATTTAACAAATACCTCTTAACAACTCCACACACACTACATGGTGGTCTACCGGCTCTCCTCGATAGTGAAGGAATATCTGTGCCTAGAAGCTCCCTTAGGGATAGGATAACAAGATCTATTCCAAGCCTACGGGATAGATCCTCGACAACTCTACGGCTAACAACACTATACTCCCCAAGACCAAGGTCTATATGGACTAGGACAAGGCTAAAATCAGCTACACTAGAAAGCCTATGCAGTATATACGCTAGGGAAACACTATCCTTACCACCAGAAACAGCGACACCAACAACATCACCGCTATCGATCAAACGGTATCTACGGATACTCCTTAAAACCTTAGACTCAACAAGCTCAAGGAAATGATCACGGCAAAACCACCTACCAACATAGGGTACACGGACAACAGCCTCTCTACCACACAAACTACACCTC
>Ga0190313_1001617_pt1 | contig 11930 bp, 18 predicted proteins | sample 4870071011_MG_FD_169989 | JGI IMG/M metagenome (GOLD analysis project Ga0190313, IMG submission 169989) | Hydrothermal vent sediment bacterial communities from Southern Trench, Guaymas Basin, Mexico - 4870-07-10-11_MG | ecosystem: Environmental > Aquatic > Marine > Hydrothermal vents > Sediment ...
AGCTTAGCATTCAGTGTCTTATCATCATATCTGTGTTTCCTCATCTCTGCCTTGAACCAGTTGCTAACGTTTGTGATGCCTGCATTCCGCTTTAGCTGACTTAATGTATTCTTGAATGATGCAAGCGATATTTGAACTTCTCTCTCTGGCAGTGCCATCTTGATTGTAGCATCTGATAATTTCTCAAAGTATAACAGCCTGTAGTACACATCCTCTAGGTCACTCTCAGATAGTACCTTCCTGCTTGTCTCTAGTACAGCATCTGAAAAGTCATCTGAATAACCCATAAATGCGAGTATTGTCTTTAACTCATCTGCTGTAACCTTACCCCAGTAGTACCAATCAAGTGCCTCCTCCTCAGATGGCATCCTAGGTCTGAACTGGTAGTTAAACCATATGGACATGGCTGGCAGTACAGTTGCCTGAAAGACTGACCACATCAGTGGCATCACATATGTTTCACCTGAGAACCAACTGCTCAGAATGTTTGATATTGCCCTCAGTCTGAAGCTTGCCTTGTTGCCTAACACCTGCACCTCAGTTTGTAATAAGTCAGTGACTATACCAGCACTGATGCCTGCTACCAAGAATGGTACAGCAACTGTCATCAGCCTAGTGAGTATCTCACTTGGGTCTGCTGGGGGTGTACTCAGTTTGAACCAGCCTTTCATCTCTGCTATTTGCGATACTGCACCCTTCATTAGTGCCTGTACAGGTGCTGTAAACATCTGTGCAAGGTTCTGCACAGTCCTAGACAGCACTGCCCTAGCAGGCTCAATTACGTGCTTCTCAAATAGTTCAAGCAGTGTGCTGATCATTTGCGGTAATTGTGATGTTATAAACTGCCATATGGCAGATGGTACCTGCTCTGTGAAGAACTTCGTAATGTTTTCCCAACTGAATGACTCAAACCACTTGTATATGTTCTGTAGTGTATTCCAGATATTTGTCAAGGGATTGACAAAGCCAGCTAGTACTATTTGCACCTGATTAACAGAGTTCTGCAACTGCTTAAACAATGTATTGAAGTAATCCATCACCTGTGCAAATCCTTTTTGAAATGCTTGGACTACACCCTGTATGTATGCACCAATCTGTGCAACAGCACCCTGTAAACTCTCCCATATGTTTTGCAACACACTTTGTACAGCACTAACTATAGTGCCTGCCATATTACCAAGCTGTGTTGATAGCCATGCAAATGCATCCTGTATCTGTACTACCACACCCTGCACTGCTGTAACAAGTGATTGTACAGCACTTGAGACTAGTGATGAGAGGGTGCCTAGCTGTGTGCTAAGCCATTCGATAGCACTTGTGAAGGCACTTTGTAGTTGTGATATTGCACCTGTAATAGTTGCACCAAGTGATGTTAAATAGTCATATACTGCCTGCACGGCACCTGCTAAAGTAGTCGATAACTGTGATAAACCAGTTGCAAGCAGTGTGCTGACATTAGCCATCATGTCTGTCACAGTCTGTATGAAGCCTGATATAGTGCCCTCTATGCTTGTAACAAATGCTGATACACTATCAGATAGCTGTGTTATAGCACTTGATAGTGCGGACTGCATACTGCTTATTGCACCTGTGATGTTCTCAACAATCTGGTCACGTATTGTCTGCAAGAACCCCCATACTGTATTAGCCAGACTGTCCAGACCCATGCTGATTTGCTCCCATAACCATGACACCAATTGCCCTAATGGGTCTGTTATACCCCTCACATGCCAGTCAACAGTATGCTGTGATAGTACATCTGTCGTCACCTGTTGCAATTCATACTGTACACCCTCAATTACTACATTCACATCCACATATGAAGCTACATCATCAAATGTGAAAAAATCACCATGCACACGCATCACCTTCTGAGCATTCTCCTAATGAACTCCCTGTTTGACAAATACTGATTAATCACCTGCAAAAAGTACTTTCTTGCATCATCTGTGGCTGGGATAAACAAATGTGCTACAGGTGTTACAAAATCACCATCCCTGAGCCTGTAGCTCACCATGTACACAGTTGATTTTTGACCAGCACCTGTGTATGCCCTGATTTCATTCACCTCCATCACCTCAATTGTTATACCCTTGAGTACGTGCTTTTGACCAGCCTTCAAATGCCTTGGGAATATTGGCTCTGCCATCTGTTATCACCTTCTGAACCTGTACAGCTTCTTTACAATCTTTGCAATCTTTCGTGCCTCCTTGCAGACATCACAGTTGCAGTCCGTAGTTGCAAGTGTGAGTGTCAGTGCTATGCATTCATTCACAAGATCCTGCATCAACTTTCGCACTTGAGGGTCTACAGTTGTGCCCTCTTTCTTTACTGTAGTCTTCACGCTCGCACTCATATTATCACCGCATGAAGATACCATGTGCACGCTTATAAGCCTAATGCCTTCCTGATTTCATCTAACACCTGCCTGTCCAGACCCATTTTGACATACTTGTTCATTATGTCATCTGCCGTAACCATCTGCCTCCACTGCTTAGCCTTCCTATACCCCGTGTATTTCATATACAACAGTTCATTTGCAAATGCTATGTATGCATATATTTGTGTTACAGGCACACCATGCTTATAACATATGCGTTTAACCAAGTCATTCACATTCTGTGATTTCAACTGATAGTAGCCTCCTGTAGTATGCAGTCTGTCTATCCTTTGCAGTAAGAATGTGCCTTCCCACACTGGTTCTACCCATTTGTGCTTTTCCTCAATTAGCTTGTCAATATATTCCTCAATTGACTCATCCATCTCTAGGTCATCATCTACCCATCTTGCATAATCCCATCTGCTGTAATCCCAGTGTGACTCGTACACATTAATTGTCTCCATCCTCAATTGTGTACTCCAGTCCTCAGGTGACCTCTGGTCATATGTGTCTTCCTCACTCCACACTGCACCATCCCACACTGCAAACCCCCAGTATGCTTTGTTCAATATCTTACCCTCCACAAGTGCAATAGTATCATGCATGCCCTGCACATAGTCTTTGTTTATACCCAGTTGGGCTAGCATGTCCTTGTGTATCTGTAGATAGTCCACAAGCTGTCTGCCCACATGCCTAATTTTCCTCTCCTTGTGGTGTGTAGTCTTATATGTTAACTCCCATGTGTACCTCTCCAGATTCTTTGGTGACACCTGCTCGGGGTCATATATGCTGTAGTCATACCTGCTTATACCATACCTTGCCTTTTCAATTGTTTCAAGTGAGAATGGGAACAACTGTGACAGCTTCAGCTTGAATACCTCAAATTCTGAAGGGTCAAAGTGTAGATTCAGTTGAAGGTGTAGGTCAAGCAGTGACCTAAACAGTGTGTCCCATCCAATCTGCAACTGTATTAAGTCAAGTAAGTCCCTGAACTGGTAGTATGTTGCAAGTATGCCATCAATTGAAGCAAATTTCTTCACATACTTGAGCTTTCTCCTAAGTGGGGGTACACGTGTCATCCACATGTTAGCTCACCTCAAATACTAAACAGTCATCCGCAAATTTGGGGTGCTTATACACAGCAATGAAGTGGTACTTCATGTATAAGTCTATGTTGAACCTGCACCCTAACTCCTCAAATGCTTTAATCCAGTAGCTTGCAGAGTGCACATTCACATGTGTCTTGTCTTTATCATCTGAATCTTTCCAGTATGGTGTCCTCACAAGTATGTATTTCTGTGCTACCCTCACAAGCTCTCTAAGCAATTGAGCCTCAAACTCACGTGGTATATGCTCTACTAACTCAAATGCTATCACACAGTAGAATGACTTATCCTTGAACGGCAGATGTAGTGCATCAGCATGCAGTATATCTGATATCTGTGCCTCACGTGCTTTCTTCATGGCATAGTCACTTATGTCAATCCCAACTGCAATCACACCCTGTTTCTTCAATTCATTCACTAAGTAACCATATGCACACCCAACATCAAGTACTCTCTTTCCCTTCAACTGAAATACTTCAGTTAGCTCTTTAGCCACATATGACCATTCTTTTGCATATGTATAGCCTTTGTAGTTGCTTAATTCACCTTCAAAGTACTGTTTCCCAAACAACTGCCTCTTATTCACGTGTTTAGGCATAATGGTGACTTCAACTGGTTTAACTAAACCAAGGTGTACTGCAAACTTCCTATACACCTGCCTATAATCCCATTTGAGTGCATGCTCTTTGAGTTTTTCGCACCTGTCCTCATACTCACTTGGGTAGTTTTTGTATATGTCAATTGCCCTGATCATAGCATCTGCTAACTCTTTTGGGTCATACATGTGCATCTGGAAATACTGCTCTGCTGTAGTCTTCCAGTATTCCACATGGTCATAGTTGAATGTCACATTTGCTTCTTTCAAACTGAACTCTGATAATGGGGGAAACCAGCAGTGCACAGTTGGTCTACCAACAGCCTGTGCTTCCAATAGTGGTACACCAAACCCCTCACACACTGTTGGGAACACATGGTAGTCACACGCATACATTAATGCGAGCACATCCACATGTGGTCTGCTACCGAATATGCCACATACTTTAACATTTGCTCTCTTAAACAGTGCTGGTCTCCTCAGTTCTGTCCAACACAGTAAGACAAAGTCATTTGGACACTTCTGATTGAGTATATCAACTGCCTTCATCAGCCTGTCAAGTTGCTTCCTGTGGTCATCCCTGCCCACATAGAGGAATACCACTCTGTCTCTGAAGTCACGTTTTACCTTCTGTCTTAGTCTTCTGCCTTTTTCAACTGCCTTCTGCACCTCATCTGGGTCATACGCATGATGTATGACATCAATTACCTTCCATCCAACTGACTCCAAACACTTCTTTGTGAAGTGGCTGTTTGCTATGTATTCAGCATACTTTACACCATACTGCTGTGCCAGATGTGGGTATGGTATTCCCTCAATTGTTGTATACAGTAGTGCCTTACAGTGTGTCCTCCTTTTGATCAGGTCATATGTTGAAGCATACTCCAGTAGCCATGTTGGGTTTGCAACTGCAACAAAGATGTATGCATCTGCACTACCCCTTATGATGTCATATACTGTCACACTCTTTACAAACCTGCACCTAGCACCATACTGTTCTAGACACCTTTTTATCAACTGTGCCTGCACCCACAGTGATGTTGCCCTAAACACCTGAAACCATACTTTCATGTGGCTACACCAGATATGGAAAAAGAAAAAGAATATTTAAGCGTGAGCCTAGGTGCTCAGGCTGGCACTCTAGTAGGCAGGCACGTAGCCGTATGCTATGCGTATCGTTAGATCAACAAGTGTGGGGTCTAGACCTCTCTTTATCCACTTGTCCCTGATTATCAGCACTTCAGCGTCAGCAGTCTTACCACTGTGCCTAGTCTTCACTTTGTAAACCTCTCTAGCCACGTTCAGGTAGAAGGGCATTTGTATAGTGCTTACACCCTGCTCTCCAAGCTCCTTCTTGACAGCTTCCTCAAGTGCTACTAGGTTAGCGAACTGCTCCTGCTCTAGTTCTATCATGAAGTCTCTTAGTGCACTGATACGGCTCCTGATGACATCCGCATCAATCTTGCCCTGATACTTTCTAATCCTTCGACTGAAGTTCACGTAGGGCATGCTTACATCACCGTGCTGAAGCAAGTGGAAGGACAGACTTATAAGTGTGACATGTGGGGTTATACGTGGGGTGACCTCAGGGTGGGTATATACCCAGATATGCCCACAAATAAGGAGTTCCCACAGGGTGAGGGTACAAAGAGTTCACATGGGAAAGCCACACAGAGGGCTGTTATTCCAGATGAGGAAATCCTCAAGGACATGGTCAAGGAGACCAGAAGGATAAACGCTATCAAGATGCTAAAACAGATGATGAGGTACATAGAGAGTATGCTTGAAGACTACAGAGTGGAGATCTCATATGACTTCAGGGCTAACCCTCTGTGGGTCATAGTGAAAGTACACTTGGAGGAATGATAAGACCAAGGGTGATAACATATAAGGGCTTCAGGTGCATACCACTGCCCTAAATCACAGACAGTAAAGCTTAAATACCCCTTCTGTTTTATCTTAACACAGGGGGTAAGACAGATGAACTACATACCTAAGAGCCCTCACTACAGGATGAAGCTCTTTTCAAGCATGCAAATGGTCTGGTCAGTAAGGAAAGATACATTCCAACTGAGAGAAAGACTAATGAAATTAAAGAAAGTGCTTTACCTCATAGGTGTGAGGCATAACCTAGATGTAAGTGATGCATTCACTCTAGTGGACAGGCTGATAGTGAAGCTGGGCAGAAATGCATCATATGAGGACTACAGGGATGAGCTATTGCAACTGAAAAAATACATAGAAGCCATTATAAGGCACATATAGATGACAATTTTTACTTGCCTTCTATCAGTCTGGTGATATCTTCTGTTAATGCATCTGTGTCCTCCATTAGTCCCCTCTGCAAGTACCAGATGATCTCTGAGATAACATCTGCCGTCTGCACATAACCCTTTTCTCTCAGTGCCTTCTCCACTATGCTCAGACATATGATTATGAGATCAACTTTCTTCCTGCCCAGCCATCTGCCTAGGACAAATGAAAAGAATGGTGCTATGACACCAATTGCTGTCAGGATGTCTGCCCAAGATATCTGGAATACCATCTATCTCACCCTGCTGTACTTCCATATGCTCCTACTTAAACTTTCCATCCTGCCCTCCAGTCTGGCAAGCCTTTCCTTAATCTCTACAATATCGTTCTCAATCAGGTCTGCTATGCGTTTCTCAAGTGAGTTCAGCCTTGTGAGCATGTAGCTCACCAGTATCACCATACACCCTGCTATAATCTCCATCACCAGATTGTCCACAGACACGTGCAGTCACCAAGGCACAATCTTGCATCAAGTCATATTTAAGTTAACCGTTAAGTTTATAAGCAAATCACCTGTGTTAATTTAACACGGGGGTGATTTGGGGTGTCTGAGGAAATAGGGTTTGAGGAGGAGGTACCAACTGAGGCAACAGGTGAAAAGGACTTACTGACAAGCTACCTCAGCAAGAGCAACCCTAGAATTCCAGTGGTCATACAAACAGATGAGGGTGCAAAGATACTAGGCTTCCTCAGGTTTGTACAGAGCAGAGGCAGGTACAGGATAGGCAGGGGAGAGGATAGTGTAACATTTGAGGGCTTTACATGCGGAATAGAACTAGTGATAAGCAGGTCACAGTGGAATACATACAAAAAGACCAAGATCAGAAAGGGTGAAAAATACTACCACTTCAGGATTCAAATGTTAGATCCCTTCAGACTGAATATCTTAGCTACTAGACTACAGATGATGGCTCAAATGCTACTACTGAAGACAATATTAGCAGGTGTAAAGGGTAGGGCAGTTGAAAAGAAAGAAGTTGAAGTTAAGACAGCAGATGAATTTGAACTAGAAAGAGAATAGTGGGTGATACAAATGAGGATAGAGAGTAGCAAAGTTGAAAGGTCTAATTACACTGGCAGGGTAATATTCATACCATATGCAGTGATAGAGCCTACCAAGCCTGATTCACCTGTACACTTCACGGTGTATGTACAAATGCGTATAAGCACAGTACATGGCAGTGCGGAAATGACAATAGAACTGTCAGAGCTTGTTAGGGCAATTAGAGAGGTCGAAAGAGAGGCAGGTGAAATACTCAAAGCGGTTAAGGCAATAATAAGCACACTACACAGGTGATATACAAATGAAAACAGAATATGAGGGACTACTACAGGCATATACAATAGATGTGAGAGAACCAGTGCCCGAAGGTCTCACACGTGAGGTATTCTTTACCATCAAATCACAGTTCAAAGGTGATATACAGAAGATAGTTGAAGCCTACAAACTGGGGAATACACCAAATATAGCTAAGCTGTACTACCACTTCGGCAAGAAGGCTGTACAGGTGTGGCTATTTTCACCACGTGCATTCGACATCAAGAGTGATTACCTAGTGCTCAGGTGCCCAAATGGGTATAAGCTATATGTGGCTAAGTCAAAGCTAACTGACATGACACCTGACGACATCGCACAGATATGCCATAACTACATACTGGCACAGGTGAGGGTAGAGCAGTCAAGAGCATATGCATTAAAGTTACAGGTGCTAAGGGCAAAAGAGGATGTAGAGAGTGCAAAGAGGATTTGCAGTAAGATACCCCCAATAGTGGCACTAACATATGGCATGGGATGGAAGGTGACACCTGACTTGGTCAGACTGAACTTGGTAAGGTTCAGTGCAAACATCAAACTGTTTGGTGATGGTATTATACCGATAATCCAATTGACGGCACGTGGTACTGGTAAGACAACACATGGTGTATGGTGCAGTGAGGTACTTGGATATGGCTATGTCAGTAAGATACCCACAATAGCACGATTGATATTAGATGCACGCACAGGGCAGTTTGGGTTAGTCTATAAGTCAGGTGTCATATTTGATGAGTTCACAGACCTCAGTGCACTTGATAGGGCACGTGCACAGCAAATAGTAGATGTCATAAAGACTGGCTTGTCACATGGCTTATGGACACGTGAGACAGCAACACCTAAGGGTGTGTCACCAACATTACAGAAATACTTACCGTTCATATGGTATGGCAACTGTGATATAACACCACATGATGCACGTGAGTACATAACACACTGGCTAAAGCGTGAAGCTGGTATTCAGGGTGCAGAAGCATTTGTTGACAGGTTTGCACTGATAGACATCACATACAACATCAGACCTGAGGTAGCAGGCTTACTGACATTCAAGATACTGAGAGCCTCAGTTATGAGAGGCATACTGGCATATGTAAAGCAGATGGCTGAACAGAAGCCATTAGACAAGTACATGAATGAATCAAGACTTGATGGGAGACAGAAGATTTACAGTGCACGTGTGAGGGCAGTGTTTGAAGCACTGTTAAGCACAGATGAGGAAGAGGTAGAGTTTGAGCAGAAGGAAATTGATGCAATTGTGAGGTCAAATGATTGGGGTGAAACATATGATTTCATCAAGGAGGTGACAGAAACATATGCCTAGACTGAGGAGGATATCTGTCAGATGTCCAATATGCGGAATGGTAGGCACACCACACCACATAGCAAATCATTTTGTCAAGGAGCATAAAGAAGCATATGCGATAGTGCAGATGTATGGCATCAAGTACAAAGTTGGATGGCTGTGCAAGATCTGTGGTAAGGACTTTCTGTTTATAACATCACTGTATGTGCACATACTAAAGGAGCATTTGAGTGAGACAGTTGATAACCACATAAACATACTACCAATTGAGGAAAAGCTACAGCTTGAGGAGACGGTAGTGGAGAGGGAATAGTATGCTGACAGAAAGCACAATTTACAACATGTTCAGGCAAATGTTAAAACAACAACTGAGGATAAGAAAGAAGGATGAGATACATGTGAGTGAGGTAGTACAGTGCTTGAGAAAAGCATATTATTACAGGAAGTATGGTGACCCACTGACTCTAAGTCACCTGTCAGATACGAAATGCGTGATACTAGGCTTGGGCATATGCACACATATGGGTTTACAGTCACTCTTTCAACAGATGAGGTTTCAGACTGAGAAGGAAGTGAGGGTGAAGGTGCATACAAAGCTTGGGTCATTTGATTTTATCGGCACAATTGACCTGTACAGGAGTGACATGATAGTAGAGCTTAAGACTGTGAATAAGATACCTGAGAGACCATATGAGCATCATCTCAGACAGGTCATATGTTACCAAGCTATGTGCAGTGGCACAAGTGGTGAAATACTGCCAGCATACATAGTGTACATATGCAAGAGGGATGGGAGAGTGAAGATCTTTCAGGTGAAGTATGAGGCAGATGTGTATAGTGAAATGCTTGAGAGGGCAGTTAGATTGTACATGTGCCTGAGGAAAGATGTACTGCCAGAGCCTGAAAGGTCACATCTGTGTAAGTACTGTGAATTTCAATTCAGATGCAGTGAGGATGAGCTTGAGCTTGACCCAGCATGACCTGTTTTAACACAAAGCTTAAATATTCCACGTGTGTTAATTTAACACAGGTGATATGAGTGAAGGAAGGAATGAATAATAATAATGGTGTGCACAGGCAAATGCGGATTGTAACGGTGCACCTGCCGGAACCATATGTAGCGAGCCTTGATGAGTTAGTGCAGATGGGTCTATACCCAAACAGAAGTGAGGCAATCAGAGTTGCAGTAAGAGATCTGCTCAGGAGAGAGCAGATAAGGATGAGGAAGTGGAGAAGGTCAAGATACAGTTACATGATAGGATGAGAACATGCCAGTGGATACACCATTTGAAGTGATATATAATGCTGTCATGTCAGCAATATTTGAAAGGATTGCACGTGCGAGAGGATCATGTGTGACTTTCACAGTGTACCAGCTCGCAAAGCAGGCTGGCTTGAAGCCACGTCCAATTGTCCTCACTGTGATAAGGAGCATAGTTGAAGATCTAATGGCAAAAGGTCAGGTGCAAATATGTTGGAGGAACAAAAGATATATCAGATACATGGTGACAAAGGACAGTGAACTGTGGAAAGAAGCAAAGGGTTTAACTCCTGAGTGCCTTCAGCATTAGCTTATAAACATCTGTTAGTTTTTTCACTTTTGCTCCCTTCACATTTGTTATGAGTAATGCATTACTATCATGCTGATGTACTGCACGCAATACTGTCCTTATGTATGGCATATCATGCCTTGGGGCAACTGTACCATGTACAAATGGGCTTGTCCTTTTCATCCCATGATCTGATACTATTATCCATCTGTAATTCCTTCTACTTGCGAGTGCAATCAGGTTTGCAACTGCCATGTCAAGTGCTGTTAGCACTTTCTCAATTATTGGTCTGTATGCTGTCACGTGCAACATTCTATCAACAACTGTATAGCATGCTACCACGTTTTTGTCAAGTGATAAATTCATTCTGGCATGTAGGGTTACTGAGTTTATCTCACTTATCCACTCGTCGATTGTGAAGCCCATACCATAGGCTACTGGTCTGAAGCCTGTGTTTTTGCAGTATGGAGGACACACTACAGGTGCATTAATGACTACCATGTCAGTGTGTATATCCCATATGAACTTTACGGGTAGCTCATATCTTCTGACCAATCTCCATCTGTCATCTGTTATCTGTGTTATGTACAGATTGTACCAAGGCAGATCTACACCTGCAAATATTCTTACCCAGTTTCTAGGTGATGTTGCAACATCAAGTGGTATTCTTATGCATGTGTGCTTTCTGCACAGCCTGCATAGTGCAGTCATGTACTTGCTGAACTGTTTTATCAGATTGTCGTAACCAAGTCCATCAATACCAATAACCAACAGTTTGCCCACGTGCTTTCACCATGTGCACTTTTTGCCAGCACACTGACTTATCTCTTTTCTTTCCCCCTGCCCTGCCATAATGCTTAAATAGTGTACACTGTGTTAATTTAACACAGGAGGTGATATGAGGGATGGACAAGAAGGTGTTTGAAGCATCAGAGACAATAGAGCAGATGTCTGAACAGCTATTAGACATATACGAGAAGCACAAGGGTTTTGTACAACTACTCAATAAGGTGTTGCAATATATCGATTCTGTGAAGGATGACTTTGAGAGAGATGTACTATTTGCTGTTGCAGTTGATAGATTAATGCATACAGGTGTGACATTACGTGCTAAGATTGCAGTACTTGAACAGATAAAGTTCAAGCTGTTACTGGAGGCACAGTTGCACATGGACACGTTAAGGATACTTTTGTTGAGGTCGATACGTAATAGGGAGAGGTTCAAGTGACTCTACGGTCAGTTTTCTTTTCTTTTTTCACTTGTTTTTTCACTTGTTTTATTTTCATCTGTTTTATCATGTGGTCATTTGACCAAAAAGTTTATATACCCCATACTGTGTTAAATTATCACAGGTGATGGGTGTGCCCAAG
>Ga0190313_1001618_pt1 | contig 11927 bp, 14 predicted proteins | sample 4870071011_MG_FD_169989 | JGI IMG/M metagenome (GOLD analysis project Ga0190313, IMG submission 169989) | Hydrothermal vent sediment bacterial communities from Southern Trench, Guaymas Basin, Mexico - 4870-07-10-11_MG | ecosystem: Environmental > Aquatic > Marine > Hydrothermal vents > Sediment ...
TGTCAATGCTTACCCGGATAGATACGAGGTTATAATCGACCTTCCATACTCTGATCTCGATTCATTAACTGTGGAGGTTAGAGATAATAAGTTGGTGCTTGATTGTAAGCTAAGACAGGAGTTAGAGTTTACATCATGGTTTAGTAGTAGGGGCGTTAAGTTTAAGAGATATTATACAGAGATAAGGCTTCCACGCGATATACACCCCTCTGGTATGAGGATAGAAAAGGATATGTCTAGAAAGATCGTTAGAATAGTATTATTTAGGAGGAAATAAGCTAGCCACGAATACGTATCTCGACAATATCTCCATCTTCGACAACATGGTTTAAACCAACTCTTTCACCGGGGTACTTAGCTGAAGGCCCCCATATCTTAGCATATAGGAATTTCTCGACGAAATCACGATGAATAGACCGGGCTACATCATATACTGTAGAGCCCTTCTTAAGGATCAATGGCTTCTCGGCAATATCGCCATTTGGTTGTTTAGTATAGATTCTTATAATCTCAAGTACATTGAATATGATCCGCCCTAGTTTCTCAAAGCCTTTATTCAATTTAGCTGATCCAAGTATTATTGGTGATCCACTAGTCATTTTACGTAGTGTCTCAGCAGCTCTTCGTGCTTTCACGATACTGGTTTCGGCTTTATTTATAATGATAATTGATGGTTTATAGACTCGGTTCTCAAATATAGCTTGTTCAACATCATCCAATGTTACATCGCCATAGATCTTAACATGTGCATTGTATATATGATAACTTTCAAGAAGCTTACGTATATCATCGATCGTTGCACCATATAATCTACCCATAAGTGTTACACGAACCCCAGTCTTTCCCATTCTTTCTCTCTCAATAACAACTCTACCACGTGGTTTCTTCAACAAGATACCGTTATCCTCGAATATTTTGAGCAGTTCAACGTATTCTTGAACGGGATCATCCGTATTATCTAGCACTATAACTATTGCATCACTATTTCGTACTAATCCTATTACACGACTAAAATACGAAGTACCAGGCACGAGAGGAGGGGTATCGATGAGTTGGAAATAAATATCCTCATACCTCAACATACCTGGGACGGGGAATTGTGTAGAAAATGGATAATCGGCTACTACAGTCTTAGCACCAGTTAATCTATTCACTAACAAGCTTTTACCAGCATTAGGTGGCCCGATCACAACTATTTGACCAGCCCCTTCTTTCTCAACAAAAAACGATACTCCTCTACCAGTTCTTCTCCTCCTTCTCTCCTCTAATTCTTCGCGAAGCTCAGCTAATCTACGTGTAGCCCATAATCTTAAATTAGCAGTACCCTTATGCTTAGGCACAGCTGATAAAAACTCTTCTAAAGCCCTAATCTTCTCCTCTATAGTCCGGGCTTCCATAACCTTTATCCATTTAGCCCTAGCCTCAGCTGGTAAGTTAGTAACCATTACCTTAACCCCTCCCACCTAGATAATCAAGTATACTTCTACCTTTTTTCAAATCACGATACCATTGAGGGGCTAGAGCTAATAATGTATTCCAAGACCTTCTAACAATAGGTGGTGGTTCACGATAAGTACTATAGTAGTCCCGGATCCAATCACGTGTACGTTTATCCGTCGGATATCCTGAACCGAATTCACCATAGAGTTTCTTAGCACTATAAAGGTTTTCATCACGGTAAAATTTGGCTATAATACTAGCTGCCGAAACAACAACGTATTTCTTATCAGCGCCTTGCTCCATCTTCAAAACTATATCGAGGTTCGCGTATTTGCCAATAGATCTCTTAATAACTTGTTCAAAACCCTTAACTTCATCAACGTAGATCTCCACATTACACTTACTAGTAACTACCTTGTCAAGAATAGTTAAAACCATGTTGATCAAATGAGACATGTTACTCGCTACTAGTTTATTCAACCTATGTTTATCAACTGTTAATGGAGGAATATATCCGGTGGCGATGATCAACGAGTTATCAATAATATGTTTTACAAGTGATTTTCTCCGAACAGGTGTTAACTCTTTACTATCACGTACTCCATATTCGCTTAGAATTTTTTCTTTCTCCTTATCCAGAACAACTAATCCTATAACGAGATCACCAAGTATAGGGCCTCTACCTGCCTCATCAACTCCTATAGTCAGTAGGCATAGATCCTTAGCCATGTCTTCTGAGCACCGATAACATCGAGTATTGACTCAATATTTATTTTTCTCTTTTTACTCCTAAAAACCTCATATACTACATACTCGGGCTTGATCAATCGCAGTAAACGATAGATCTCCTTAAAATTTAGAAAACCCTCACCTATAAGTAAATGCTCATTCTCATTATCAACATCATGTAAATGTACAGTCAAAACTCTATCATTCAACGTATTATTTATAAGATCGAGTACTTCTCTTAAATAATCATAGAAATCTCTATAATAGCCAGAGCCCGCGATATTCCTATTATAATACCTAGCTAAATGACCAATATCGAGACAAAAACCTATTCTCTCAATACTTGTTTTCTCTAATGCTTTAACTAAGAAATCCATGTTACCAGCGATGCTATATGAGAGATTTTCAATTAGCAGATATACATTATTATACTTACTTATCCCGCTATAGATCTTCTCTATACGTTTAACTAATTTCTCGTTCAAATCCTCAAGACTATCTAAAACCTCGATCTTTTGATGGGTTGACGCATGTATAACAACGTACTTTACTATATCGTATTTATCAAGAATATTTTTCAATGAATCAATAACTACTCTTACGGAAGCTTCACCAATATCTTCGTAGGGTGAAGCTATAGCCAGATCTCGCCAAGGGGCATGTAATCCGAGATAAAGTTTTTTATCACGGATAAAATCAAGTGCTTTAAACAGTAAGTCTCTCCTATTATATGGCCATGGATAATCAATCGATAACTCTATAAAATCAATATTATTATTGAGTAGCTTATCTAATAGCTTATCTGGTTTTTCTTTCAAGAAACTATTAATCCAGAGCGATAAACCCACTTTAATAGCCAAGAGCTTCCCCACAAGATACTTTATCTACATAAGCTATCTGGGCTAGTTTCTTTAGAAAACTAAGCTCGTTATAGGGGTCGCAATCTATAATTTTATCAGGGCTGTTATATACTATGATTTTAAGCGCGTTTTCCTCGGGGTAATTATTTTTGAAAACAAGGATCTCAACATAATTTGGTGTTTTTCTTCCACTATATAGTAATTGACCAATTCTACGTGCTAAAGAAGTATTTGTGACTACGACGTACTTATTACTATTACCTGATAAAATATGTTTGACTAGCTTATCTAAAAAGCGTTCATCACTCAATAAGATCATTTCAATCAATTAACCTTCACCATAGGGCATGTAATGATACAGCGTCTTAACCAAGAATAAAGTTGATAGAGGATTAAATCTTTATATTCTACCCCAGCCCATGCTATATGGAAAATTAGAGGAGGAGGGAGGTTTGAGCTAAAGTGAGTGTTGTTGACGAGATAACTAGATTGCTTGAAGACTTCGACTTAAAAGTTGAAAAGAAAAAGAATACTATAAAAGCTATGCATTCAGAACTACCAGCTTACTTAGTGGTTAAACTAACACCTTCCAAGAAGAAAGCAGTTATTGAGTTAGAAGCTGATGAGGAGTTAAATGACGCGTTAGTAGATATGATCGAATCCGGAGAAGATGTTGAGGATATTGTCGACACCGTTATAAGCGAGTTAAGAGACGCCGCTATAGAGGTATCACGTATTCTTGAGGAAAAAGATTATATAGTATCACTTAAGCTTAGAGAAGGTGAGAGAGATATACGTGATCAGTTAGAGGAAGTCTTAGAAGAATATGGTGAGGAAGAAGAATAAGTACTTGATTAACACCTATATATTTTAAACAATAATAATTTATTCTCAAAAAAGTTTTTAAGAAAATGGTGTATAGTGTTGGGTAGATTATTCGGCACGGATGGAGTACGTGGAGTTATTAATGAAGAATTAAACCCTGAACTAGCACTTAGGCTTGGCATGGCTATTGGTTCGTTCTTTGGTGAAGGCTCAAAGATCCTTGTTGGTAGAGATATACGTGTAGGTGGATACATGGTTAAATCAGCTGTTATAGCTGGTTTATTATCGGCTGGTGTTAAAGTATATGATGCTGATCTAGCCCCTACACCTGCTATTCAATACGTTGTTAAAGTAACTGATTTCGACGGTGCAGTGATCATAACTGCTAGTCATAACCCGCCCAAATACAATGGTATTAAAGTAGTTGACCATGATGGCATAGAGGTCTCACGTGAAAAAGAACGAGAGATTGAGGAGATATTTTTTGAACAGAAATTCAAGAGAGCTAAATGGTCTAACCTAGTATATGATGCTGTAAAGTATCCATATGTAAACGATATGTATGTTAAAGGAGTTGTTGAGCTTGTTGATAAAGACTTGATCAGAAGCAAGAACTTCAAGATCGTAGTAGACCCAGCTAATAGTGTATCAACACTCACTTCCCCCAAGATCGCCCGTGAGTTAGGCGTTAAAGTATATACCGTTAACGGACACTTAGACCCCTTATTCCCAGGGCGAGAACCCGAACCAACACCTGATACTTTGAAAGATACGGCAAAAATAGTCGTTAGTATCGACGCTGACTTTGGTATTGCCCACGACGGTGACGGTGATCGAGCTATATTTATAGATGATAAGGGCAGGGTTATATGGGGCGATAGATCAGCCGCTTTACTCGCTAAATATCTTATTGAGAAACACCCGAATAGCCCAAGAAAGATCTATACAGCTGTATCGTCAAGCACTATTATAGAGGAGTATCTTAGAGAATATGGTGCTGAAGTAGTATGGTTGAAAGTAGGTAGTGTTGATATTTCGAGGACAATGCAGAGATATGGTGATGCATTATGTGGTTTCGAGGAAAACGGCGGCTTTATGTATCCTAAACATCAACTTGTCAGAGACGGTGGTATGACTCTTGCTTTAATGCTTGAACTTCTTGCTCGCTGGAACAAGAAATTATCAGACCTATATGATGAACTACCACATATGTATACTATTAAGACAAAAATACCTATGAAACGTGAAACTGGGTTGAAAGTTGTTGAGAAAGTTAAGGAAGCGTATAAGGGATATAGACAAGTAACAATAGATGGTGTAAAAGTATTGGCTGATGACTTTTGGTTTCTCGTACGACCTAGTGGTACAGAACCCATACTAAGGATAATGATCGAGGCCAAGACCGAGGAGAAAGCACGTAAACTACTTGACCAGATCCTAGAGATAGCAAAGGGTGTTTAATAGAGATGATGCGTTACTGGGGCTTAGATTATCTCGTATGTGTTCATTGTAAGAACTTTCCATTAAAAATCATAGTACTTGATGCTAAAGAAGAAGATGTTGATACCACTGGATTAGAATTCCCGTTGTGTAAAAACTATTGTGGCTTCTTAGACAAAAACATAGTTAGTGGCGAGAAATACCCATGTGAAAAATGCCTTAGAATAGCTATTCGAGAAGCAATACTATATTGTCCTAAGTGTAAAAGATGGTATCCAGTCAAAAACGGTATAGTATATATGTTGAGAGATAATAAGAGGAGAGAAGAAAATGATAAAGAATTCCTGAGAAAATGGAGGGAGAAGATCCCAGAGGAAATACTTAGAGAGGGAAAACCATATAACTTAGCTGATGAACTAAAACAATAGCCATGGATTCCACATATGGAAAACTATATAGTGGCTCAAATAAATAACAGTAAACGATTAAACAATGGGTGTCTATATATGAGTAGTTTATTTCCACATCTCGAATCATGGGTAAAGAAGCAGATGGAGACACTAGAATCGTTTAAGAAGGCCGAGGAAAACTATGAAAAAGCCGATAGACTAGAGCTAATTTTACTATCACGAATGGCTTTCCAACACATGATGAAAACCATTGAAGCCTTTGATCAATGGCTACGTGAACCAATGGTAACCTCGCATATGCCACGTGAAATGCTTGTTGAACTATGGAGTAAACTTAGGAAAATATTCTACGACTTAATACAATTGGATATAGAGCATACCTCGAAGTTTAGCCAACATATTAAGAAGTTAGAAGCAGAGGGTAAGTTAAACCCAATCCTTGTAACGGGTAAAATGGATAAAGAAACAAGAAGATCAATTATAACTTCTATCTAAAAGAGTCTACGGGTTTTTCTCCCAAACCTAACCTCGACTTCAACATCAATAGGTCTTACTTTTACACGTAGTTCATCTATAAGCTTCTTAATCTCTTCCCTTTCTTTCTCCTCAATACTATTAATATGCTTCTCTAAAAACTCCCTGCCCAGTGAAGATACTACTAGTTTTTTCATAGGATTAGTCTCGACTAAACCAGTATACTTTAAAGCTAACACGTCATTAAATAATTCTTTACTAGTAGGTACTCTACCTACAAGTGCGAATTCATAGCCTAAGTCGTAGCCTTTCTGTTTCATCTCATAAAGCAGATACTCAAGTGCTTTTTCACTAATATCCCCAAATGTTGATATTATATATAATAACTTGATCTTTCTAGGATCTTTTTCAATATCATCCAATGTAATAACCTGTTTTGTAATGATTTTTATTTCTTTAGATTTTGATGATGAGGATTTAGACAATATCCCCACCTCTAATGCTTATTTAGAGTCTATGATAGGTAATAAGAATTGTCAATAATGAATATTTCCATTATATTAAATTCTCACTGTACATTGATATGATCTTTTTAAGAGCATCTTCACGTTTATACCCATGCATTACTAAGAGATTGATCTTATAATACAATAGTTTCTCACCAATATCGCCGTAGATCTCTCTAAATATACGTAATGCTTTCTCCTCTAATTCTTTAACACGTAGTATATTCTCCTCACTCTTAGTTTTATGTAATTCTTCTGTTAACTTCCGTAGATTCATTAATGCGTTATGGATTTTCTCCTTATAGTTTTTAGACTTTATCATTCTACTGGCTTGTATATTCATTACTGATATCACGAGTATAGTCATACATAGTAGTATGTTATAGTGATCATAGAGTGTTCTAGTACCGTGTTGTATTGTAAAGATAATACCCATTATAGCAGTTATAGAGAGTACTGCATAGGATGCTTCAAAACTATATTTACTTATGAATATTGAGGCGAGAGCTATTAAAGCTAATATGATCTCTAAAGTAAACATTGTAAAACCGTTTTTCGTCGTGAAATATATTATTGCGCTCACAATATACGTGATCAAAGCTATATATATTGGTGATGAGAAGACAAATAATTCTTTTTGATAGGACTTCTTAACACTGTTTATATAATTATGTAAGTTATTCTTTAGATCGTCAAGAATACTATTTAGTTCCTCGAATGTAACCCAAGATTTCCTCTCAAGTATCTTCTCAATACTATCCAACCTAACATATAAGTCCACGTATCTATCAAAAGCCTCACGTGTATACACGTTAGGGACTTTCATGTTTTCAAGTCTCTTCAATAGATCATGGTAATCCTGGAGTATATTGGTATATATGTTGCGAGTCTTAACTATATCTTCTAACTTATTAACAATATTCCGTAGCTTAGCTACAAGCTCATTATTCAACTCATACACTATACAATCACCACAATAACATGGTCAAGACAACATCTAATATTCACATATTGTTATCCCATCTAAAATATTTAATAAACACAGATCTTTTTCAGAAAATATAGGAATAATATAGAGTGGGGTTTGCGGCCATGGGTATTGATATTAGGGTTGAGGAACGGCGTTTCCGTAGAATAGGTGTTCATAGCCATATACGTGGACTAGGTTTAGATGAGAAGGGGAGAGCAATACCAGTAGCCGATGGCCTAGTAGGACAGGTTAAGGCTAGAGAGGCCGCTGGTATTGTTGTTCAAATGATTAGAGAAGGAAGGATTGCTGGTAGGGGGATCTTATTAGTCGGGCCACCTGGTACTGGTAAAACTGCATTAGCGGTCGCTATTGCTAGAGAGTTGGGCGAGGATACGCCTTTCGTAGCGTTAAGCGGGTCTGAGATCTATAGTAGTGAGAAGAAGAAAACAGAGATACTTATGGAGGCTATGCGTAAAGCTCTTGGTATACGTATTAGGGAGAAGAGACGCGTGTATGAGGGTGTTGTTAAGGAGCTTAAGATTAGGAGGGCTCGACACCCATTAGTGCCTTACATGACTATTCCCGTAGAGGCGCGTATAACATTAACTACTAAAGATGATGAAGTAACACTTACTGTTCCGGAAGAGGTTACTCAGCAAATATTAGAGCTTGGTATTCGTAGGGGAGACCTTATATGGATTGATGCCGAGACTGGCCGGGTATTTCGTGTTGGTAAAGTTAAGGGTGTTGAGAAAGCACGCTACTATGATGTTGAGACACGGCGTATACTAGAGATGCCTAAGGGGCCGGTTAAAAAGGAGAAAGAGATTGTCCGTACATTTACATTACATGATCTAGACCTACATGTTGCTAGTCAACGTGCTTTGATAAGTTTCTTCTCAATAGGTTTTGAGCGTGAAATACCATCTGAGGTTAGACGTGAAGTTGATGAAATGGTTAGGAAATGGGTTAATGAGAAGAAAGCAGAGTTTATACCAGGTGTATTGTTCATTGATGATGCACACATGCTTGATATAGAGGCTTTCAGTTTCCTCGCACGTGCTATGGAGAGCGAGTTTTCGCCAATAATAATACTAGCTACTAATCGTGGAATAGCACGTATAAGGGGAACCGATATAGAGTCTCCACATGGTATTCCACTTGATATGCTTGATCGTTTACTCATAATACCCACTAAACCATATGAACCAGACGAGATCAGGGAAATCATAAGCATTAGAGCTGAAGAAGAGGATATTAAGCTTTCAAAGGAAGCACTTGAGGAGCTAGTAAAGATTGGCCAAGAGACAAGCCTTAGATACGCTGTACAGTTAATGGAGCCTGCCAGGATCATAGCAATGAGTAATGGTCGTGATGAGATAAGCGTTGAAGATATTAAGAGAGCACGTGAGTTATTTATTGATGTTAAATCAAGTGTTTCGTATCTAAAAGAGTATGAAGAGAAGTTTTTAAAGTAAATATTAGCCTCTACATATTTCCTTAAGATAACAATTGGTGGTGTATGGGAACGAGTAGTAGAGATCGGAGAATCGCCGAGATAATGGCTAAGCTTATTAAACTATATAAGGAAACCCCTAAACACTGGGAGGGCGGAATTCTTGGTTCAATGACTACGACACCACATCCAATAGCTGTTTATGCTTATCTACTCTTTATACACACTAATTACTCCGATAAAATCGTATTTCCAACGCTTAAGTATTTCGAGGAAGAACTAATAAGTGATCTCAATAAATACTATGGTGGTTTAACAGGACTACTCACTAGTGGTGGTACAGAGTCTAATTTCTTAGCATTACTTGCTGGGAGGAAAACAGCACGTGATCGAAACAATATAGTAGTTGCGCCGGACACGGCACATGTATCTATTGATAAAGCATGTGATATAATGGGTTGTCGCGTGATAAGAGTGGAAACTGGAAATAAACCAGTTGATCCGGGAAAGCTTGAAGAATATATACGTAGATATAAACCATTCGCAGTAGTAATAACAGCTGGCACTACCGAGAGGGGCCTTGTAGACCCGGTTAAACCAGTAGCTGATATAGCGTTAGATACTAACACCTACCTACACGTAGACGCTGCTTATGGCGGTCTCTTAATACCACATCTATATAGAAACGGTTATCTCGAACATGATCTAAAGTTCTACGAGGGGGTCTCTAGCATATCTATCGATTTCCATAAAAATGGTATGACGCCAATACCCTCAAGCATACTATTATTTTCAAATAAAGAGTATAAACGCAATGTATGCTACAAGGTATCATACATGTTGTCCGGGGAAACATGTGGTTTACTAGGTACTAGACCTGGTGGAGCATTAGCCGCTACATGGGCTATATGGAAATACATGGGTTGGGAAGGGTTTAGGGAGTTATCACTGAATATGATGAAACTAGCAATATACCTATATGAAAGACTTAATAAAATTAAGGGGATCATCGCGTATAAGCCGATATTACCTATAATCCCCTTTACACATGTAAACATAAGTTACGAGATATTGTTAAAAGAACTACTTAAACGAAAATATTACTTGTATAAATCACCAAGTCTTAAAGCTTTAAGAATAGTTATAATGCCACATACTCGAAAAAAACATTTAGACGAATTCTTAGAAACACTAGAGGAGATACTTGAAAAGAGTATTGAAAAGAAATGATTTTTAGAAAACAACTACTCTTATCACAGCATCTCGTATCTCAGAAGTACCTGATATCTGGTATTCTATAATAACGTCATGTCCTTGGCCAGACTCCCAAGCAGTAGTATATGATATGTTTTCCAAGATCGTCCATGAACCACTATATGTTTCACCCGGGTTTAATACAATGTTTAATGTGGTAGACCAGTTAGCATCGGGTACTTTAATCTTTTTTATAATAACTTGTTTATTACATGCATTTTTGAAAGACATGAATAATGTAATAGTCATTTTAGTACCATCTGAGCTGATTTTCTTGTAAAATACCGCTTCTTGTATTTCTAAATCTCCTTGTATAGGAGGCGTTGTATTTGTTAAAGTAATGGTTTTTGTCACTATTAACGTCCTATTCCTAGTTAAAGTCCTGGTTTTAACTAGTGTTTTAGTTAGAGTTTTTGTATGAGTCACAGTAAATGTCTTAGCCGGATTACTAGTTATAGTCACAATAGCCACTAATAACGCAACAGCCAAGATAATAATCACGATCGATAACATAATAACTATGTTATTAACAGCCCTCATACAGTACATACCCTCATAACATTCATTCATTCTTAATAATTGTTTCATAATTATAATATAAATACTCATTCTTTCAATTCTTAACTTCTTTCAATTTTTAATCATTGCTTCGTACTGATTATTGGTGTGTTGCTATGACGAATGCGATTTGTTAGACATGCCGAAAGAGAGAGGAGTAATTAGGTGTGTAGTGATGACTGAAGAAAGGTATTAAAATATAGTTGTGTCTAGTATATAATGGTGATATATATGGACAAAGTAGCCGGTGGAATTTCAATAGTAGCGCTTGTCTTAGCTATACTTGCTTTCCTGAACAGTTACGGGGTACTAGTAATAGAGCAGGGAGGCACGACAACTACAGTACCGTTCAAAGTAGAGCTAGAAAACAAGACCAGCCATGTATACTGGATGAGAGTATATACAGTAGTGCAGTTAGAGAATTCTACCAAGTATAGGATTGGCTGGATATTAAGTGTAAATATGATTGCTGACATACCTGTTAGGGTTGATAAGTATATTCCATTTGGTGAGAGACCGTATATTGTTATTAAGAATGCTACGTTGTTGAATGGTACTGGTATGTTGAAGCTAACACAGCCAGCACAGAACCCAGTAATTCAAGGTTATTTTGAAGTTAAGATGAGACAATGGAGACTATATCATGGTCGAACTAGCCAGACTGGTATTGTATATATTGTTGAGGGGAATATTACTGCTATGTATGGTAAGACTGTTATGTTAGCGGTAGTTGTTGAGACAATGAGTAATGGTACGACACAGACCGTGTATTTACCGTTAAAGATAGAGGAGGGATACAGATACACTACTGAGATAAAGTTGCCTTTAGAATGGGAGAATGCAGAGAAATATGCATCTGCTGAGGACTTAGAGAAAATAGCTGTAAAGTGACTTTCAATTTTTAATCACTGCTTCCACGGTAGAATTCTAGCCTTGTTACCGCTTTAGTTTCTAGTTGATCTTTCAATTTTTAATCATTGCTTCTTATGGGATTCTCTATTTCTG
>Ga0190313_1001619_pt1 | contig 11912 bp, 14 predicted proteins | sample 4870071011_MG_FD_169989 | JGI IMG/M metagenome (GOLD analysis project Ga0190313, IMG submission 169989) | Hydrothermal vent sediment bacterial communities from Southern Trench, Guaymas Basin, Mexico - 4870-07-10-11_MG | ecosystem: Environmental > Aquatic > Marine > Hydrothermal vents > Sediment ...
GATTATTGAAATGCTCAAAAGCGGAACCACTGGTTTTGTGGACATGTACTTCCATGAGAACAAGACAGCTGAGGCTGTAGAAAAAGCAGGGATAAGAGCCTGGCTAGGAGAGGGTGTTGCAGACACGTTCGAACCTGTTGAAAAAACGCTTGCCAAAGTAGAACAGTTGATGAAAACAAGAACGGACTACGTGAACGTGATTGTTTCTCCTCATGCAGTCTACACGTGTTCTGAAGAAACTCTTGCAAAGACTGCTGAATTCGCTGAAGAGCATGACCTGTTGTTGCAGGTTCACGCAGCAGAGAACAAGAAAGAGGTCAAGGATTCTCTTGAGCAGACTGGCATGCGGCCTGTTGAATATCTTAATGAAGTAGGCGTTCTCAGCCCAAGAACATTAATCGCTCACGGGGTCTGGGTTACTGACCAGGAAATTCAGATGATTTCAGAGTCAGGAACAAGTGTTGCGTATAATCCTGAGAGTAACGCAAAACTGGGCAGCGGGGTCGCGCCAGTACGCGAGTACATCGGCAAAGGCGTGAACGTGGTCCTGGGAACAGATGGGTGCGCGAGCAACAATAATCTTGACATGGTGCAGGAGATGAGAACAGGGCTTTTCATGCAGAAGGTTGTACACCATGACCCTACTGCACTGCGGGCAGAAGAAGCATTGGCCCTAGCAACGCATAATGCGTATAACTTTCTTTCTCTTGACGTGGGCTTAGAAGAGGGGAAACTATCTGACCTTGCGCTTATTAGTATGAAAAAGCCACACATGCAGCCAGTGCATGATGCTGTTTCAAACCTTGTGTACTCCGGTTCCGGGCCTGACGTTATTGCAACAATTGTTAACGGTAGGCTTGTGTATGATGGGAAAGAAGTGCTTGGCGTGGACGAGCAGGAAGTAATAGAAAAGGTTAATGGTTTTTGGAAGTGAGCAGCTGTCAGGATTAGTTCAGTCTGCCTGCTGCTCTCGCTTTCTCAAGACAGTCTGAGTGCCAATAACTTCCAAGGTACTCTTTGTCTGCTCCGCTTCTTCCGCAGAACTTGCACACTCTGTTATTCTGCTGTTCATATCTTTTTTGGACATCTTCAACTATTCCCATTCTTTTTACCTCCTTTGCTAGTATGATAAACCAGGATAAAGGGGATACCTTGAAAGCAGTTCTTTGACCTCTGAAGCCACCTTTTTTATCACTTCCATGTTGTCAATGTTCTCCAGTACTCTTATCATAAGTTCTGCAACATGACGCGCATTTTCTTCTTTCATACCCCTTGTGGTTATGGCAGGAGTTCCTATCCTAATACCGCTGGGGTCAACCGGCTTTCTTTTGTCAAACGGGATCATGTTCTTGTTGACTGTTATTCCTGCTTGTTCAAGAGCGTCCTGCGCTTGTTTTCCGCTCAATCCTTTTTCTGCAACATCGATTAGGAACAGGTGATTGTCAGTACCCCCTGTCACCAGCCTGTAACCATAATCAAGAAAAACATCTGCCATTGCCTTTGCGTTTTTAACGACCTGTGCTTGGTACATCTTGAAATCCGGCTGCATAGCAAGCTTGAAGCACAAGGCTTTTGCTGCTATCGTGTGCTCATGAGGCCCTCCTTGCAGAACTGGGAAAACAGCCTTGTCTATTTTCTTGGCGTGCTCCTGCTTGCACAGGATAAGTCCGCTTCGCGGGCCTCTTAGTGTTTTGTGAGTGGTTGTTGTGACAGCGTCACAGTATGGGACCGGGCTTGGGTGCAGTCCTGCAGCAACCAGTCCTGCAATATGCGCGATGTCTGCCACGCAGTATGCCCCTACCTCGTCTGCTATCTCCTTGAATGCTTTGAAGTTTATTATCCTCGGGTAGGCGCTTGCTCCGCACACGATCATTTCAGGCTTTTCCTGTCTGGCCTGCCCCAGTATCTTATCATAGTCGAGCATTTCTGTTTCAGGATCAACATCATAGGAGAGCCCTTGGTAGTATTTTCCTGAAACGCTCATTTTGTAGCCGTGACTCAGGTGACCACCTGAGGCCAGACTCATGCCAAGTATCTTGTCCCCTGGCTTGAGCAGGGCAAGGTAAACCGCGAGATTGGCAGGACAGCCTGACAATGGCTGCACGTTAGCGTGCTCTGCTCCAAATAACTGCTTGGCCCGGTTTATAGCCAGCTGTTCTATCCTGTCAATATGCTGATTGCCGCCATAGTACCGTTTTCCAGGGTACCCTTCTGCGTACTTGTTTGTGGGAACAGAGCCCATCGCCTCAAGCACTTCCCCTGGAACAAAGTTTTCTGATGCTATCAGTTCTATCGTGTTCCTCTGTCTCTCAAGCTCTTTTTCCAGAATTCCCGCAAGCTCAGGGTCAGTATCACGGATCATTTTTCCACCTTTGAGAGTATCTCTTTGTGTATGTCTTCAGGTGACCTGAGCGCGTTATTCTTAACGCAGTCAATCACTTTCCACCCTTGTTTTTCCGCGATCTCCAGGTACTTGAGCCGGACAGTTTTTTGGTAGGGCATGTCAAGCTCGTGCAGATCTTTTTCTTTTTCTCTCATCAGCATTTCAGAAACCTCTGCAGGCATGTTCATCAAAAAAACAGCGTCAGGGTTAGGAAGCCTGCTGGCACAGCTGGTTATCCAGTCTTCTAAAAGTTCTCCTCCTGGCCTTGCTGTTTGGTACGCGAGGTTTGAGTACCAGTACCTGTCGCACACGAGCACCCCTTCTTGCGAGATTTTTTCCACGCTCTTTTTTTTCGCGTACATGTCAAGCAGGTAAAGCAGGATCGCTTCTTCTGGAGGATGTTTTCCTGTTGTCAGGTAATTTTTTATGAATGCGCCGTACTCGGAACCGTAGTCAGGAAACGTTAGGTACTCTGCTTTAAGCCCTTGTTTCTTGAAAGCTGAAACAAGCATTTTCGCTTGAGTTTCTTTACCAGTCGCGTCTGCTCCTTCAATTACTATGAACATTATACCACCTTAGGATCTTTTTCCAACGGCCCATGCCATCTGTCCAGTTCATTCCGTTCTCTCAAGGTTCTTTCGCAGTAGCCGCAAGGGTTGCGTTCAGGGCAGTATCCGTACACTACTCCTTGCGGTTCTGCCCATTTTCCCAGCGCAGGATTACGTTCCTTTATTTTGCAGGCGATCTGTTTTGCTATTTCTCTTATTTCCCACTGTGCTTCAAAACAGGTTCTTTTTCCTATAGAGTGTATTGCATTCCAGCCGTTCACGTGAATCAAGTCATACAGTTTAAGGGCGTGGGGAACCAACCCTATTGCATTGTTCCTGCCAATATTTTCTTTTTCTTCCTTGTAGGCTGATAAAAGCTGGCCTGCTAGATCCTTAAACTCTTTCCCAAAACCTCTTGACTCGACCGTGACAGGCAGGACCAGTTCCTCTCTTTCTGCTGCTGAAAAGATTGATTCTACGGCATGGTCCCAAGTTCTTTGCCTGATAGCCTGGTGGAATGCTGCAAGAGACATTCCTGCAAGAAACCCTTGCAGGTGGCAGCCGTTGTGAGAATGTTTCAGAAGAGACAGCAGTGCTTCATCGCGTTCAGCTACTGCTTTTTGTATAATCCCTTCAGGTATAGGGTGTTCCACGAGCTTCACTTCATTACTTTTGTTAGCCTGAACTATTTCATCCATTAGCGGATTGTCAGAGTACAACTGTGATGATGGATACCACGCGAGCACTTCATAGTTGTATCCCCAGTTCCTGAAAAGGCCTGGTGCGGTTTCTTCCGCCTTCTCGCGCATGCTTTTCACAACTTCTTTTACTTCTGAAGGGGCGTCAGAGTGTTCTGTCATCCAGAACAGGTGGGAGAGTTCCCTTGCGTTTCCCGCGGTCTGGATGTTTGTTTTAGTGTACAATGGCAGGATGTACCTGGCGTCTTCTCCTGGAACTCCTGCTTTTTTCATTTCCTCGTACAGTTTGAAAGCGTCTGACATGAGTTCTGCTGATTCCTTTCCCATTCCTTCTGGAACGTGAAATCCTCTGTCAGCACTGGCCCTCCGAAGGGACTGCTGCAAGTGCATCAGATATTGGGGCAGGCATAACTGCAGGGTCGCTGCCCTTGAAAGATCCCTGATGCTGAAGATGAATATGTTCTGATCCTGCACTGATCCGTGGCCTCTTCCTGCAGAATTTTTTAACACACCTCTTACCTTTTTCTTGTCCTGCTTGTAGTCCTCGTACAAGGACAAAGAATCAAGCTGTTCAAAACAACCTAAAGCTCCGAAGGCAGAGGTTTCTTCTGGGCTGGGGCCTTCCCGCCCGTTTACAGAAAACAAACTAACCGTTGGCATGGAAGTAATAAGCACAAAAAGTATATAATGATTAGTCCATGTAAAAACAGGTTCTGCGGATGCTGCTTTTTACTCTGATTTTTTAAGCCTTTCGTTCAGCACTTTGTGCATGTGTTCTCTCAGTTCTCCTTTTCCTCTGCGCACCAGTGAACGTGAGGTGAACAGTTCATGGTACTCTTTTGGCCCAAGCTTATTCTTCAGACTTTTTGTCACCTTATAAAAATCAGTCTTACTGCCTAACATCTCTGATAAAACAGCGGGATCTACTTTTTGTCCTGTTCCTTTTTTGTACTCCTGAGCAAACATTAGCGCAGCGTATTCGTTTGCTGAAAGGTCAACTGTCTTCCTTGTTTTCACATTACCTATTACCGCGGGAATTTTTCCTTCTTTAACAAGCTTTCTGAACTTTTGGACTGCTGTGGGTTTAGACAAGCCTGTTAACTTGAGAATCTGCTCAAGCGAAGGAGGATGCCTGTATTTGTTAAAGTAGTCAAAGTATGCTTCTTCAAAATTTTTCTTTTTAGGCCTTCTTCTTGCTGTTGGCATAGTAGAATAAGGCACGAAGGAAGTATTAAAAGGTTAGTGTATTTTTAGACTTTTGCTTCCCCTGGAGTAAACAACCACCCTGCTTGGGGGCTGTTCTCCGCCGTACTCCCAACCAAGATTCTTGTTTATCTCTTCTGCAAATTTTTTAACATATTCATGAGAGGGCATGTTCTCTAGCGAGAGCCTTTGCCTGCTTCCTCCTACAAACATGTATGCTTTCACCTCAAGAAAGTCGGCTCCTGACTTTTCCACAAGCTTGGCGTAACCTGCTGGATCTTTATCATTCCAGCCTTTGACCACTGTTATTCTGATTACTCTTCTAACGTCTGGCATGCCGCTCATTAGCTCAAGGCTTCTGTTAAGCCTTTTCCAGGAATCTGCAAGCATGGGCACGTTTACTTTTTTGTGGGTTTTCTCGTCTGGAGCATCAAGAGAAAAGTACAATTGGGTGGGTTTTTCAGTCATGTCCTCAAGTCTTTCTGGAAGCATTGCATTGGATACCAAGAAAGTAGTGAAATCTCTCCTCTTGTACTCGTGCACTAAGTCCCAGATCATAGGGTATAAGGTGGGTTCTCCGGCAAGAGAGATTGCGACTTGGTTTGGGTTAAGCGCTTCTTCATACTTTTTTCTGTCCAGGTTCTTTAGTCCGCCGTAACCTGACAGCAGCGTTCTCTGTGCTCTGATAGATTCTTCAACTATCTCTTTTGGATCGTCCCATTTCTTGGGCTGGAAGGCTGCTGGCGCGTACTCCCAAGACCTCCAGCAGAACACACACCTCTGGTTGCAGTAGAGATTAGGGGTCATCTGCAAGCACCTGTGCGAGTCTACCCCGTAAAAGAGCTGCTTGTAGCAAACGCCCTCTCCTCTAAGGCTTTTTTTGGTCCAGGTGCACAGTTTTGCTGCAGAGTGCTGTCCGTGCCCGAATATAGCATAGTGCTGTTTCCTCATCGCATCCAGGTACTGTTTATTATCCATAACACATGGTTCTGACTTCACGGTTTATATTTGTTTAGCGCATGAACAGGGAAAGATTTAAATACCGCCCGCTTCTTTTTTTATCAAAAGGTGTTTGCTCATGGCATCCAAAAAGTTTGTGATAGCTAGACAGCTCGGGGGAAAACGAGTCATAACTAACTCTGGGGAAGAGATAGGCAGGCTTGCGGACCTTACAATAAACGAGTCTGACGGGCATATAGACAGTCTTTTAGTAGAGATCAATTCTGACTCAAAGCTGGCCGCAAAGCTATCAAAAGTGGGCAAGCTCGGAAGTGTTCCCTACCGGGCAGTTTTTGCCGTGAGCGATGTTATCGTGGTGGACGAGAACCTGCTCTCCTGATCCTTAAATCCACCCGAGCCATTTCTCAAGATCTGCGTCTGCTTTTTCCTTGTTAAGCTTAAGGTCGTTGTCAACGTATTCGTCCAGTACTATAGAGAAAGAGTTCTTCTGCTTTTTCCTGCCGAGCAGTTTGTCAAGGAATCCTCTGTTAGGCTCTAGAACAGTTATGTTGATAATGCCCTTGTACTGTTTTACAGTAGCTTCTCCGGCCTTGTCAAGAAGCAATCCTGCCCCCACAGTAGCAGCCAGTCCGCCTAAACCAACCTTACTGGAACCTGTGGCCCGCCTTTGAAATGATAATGGATTTTTGGCAAGGTCTTCCCCCATTCTTTCTGTACCGCTCTTTACTCTGGCAATTTCCATTATCATTGTTTTGCTGCCTTTTTCAGGAGGCAGTAAGAATTTTGCTCTTGTGCCCTCACGGTCCTGCTCGGAAAACCTTACCTTGCTTTGGATTGTGTACATTGAACCTAGTTTTTCGCACACGTAGTCTGCAAGGATCTCGTCCTTTTCAGTCCTTTTACCAGATTCTTTTAATCCTTCTACCACGTTAAATAGATCAGCCACGTTAATCACCTACTACTGCATAAAAGAAGAGGGTTAATAAAAAGATAACCTTCACAGGTCTATTTCTATTTTCCCGTCCTTTGTTTTACGGGCGTTGAGTTTCTCCAGTTCAGAGTACTTTTTATCCTTGAAAAGTTGGATTGCTTTGTTGATGATATGCTGTTTTTCCAGCATAGTGTCTGCAATTCTTTTTTCTTCTTCTGCTTTGTGCTGGTACTCTTCAAGCGTTTGCTTCTGTTTTTTCAGGATGCGTTCGAGCTTGTTGTCCTGTTCTGGCAGAAAGAGGTTGTTTGGCGGAAATTCTTCTTCCACTGCCTTGCTTGCGGTGGGATACCCTTTTTCCACTTCTTTTTCACCTATTTTCACTGGAAGGAGAATACCGTTCTGTTTTACGGGTTTTGTTTCAGCGTTCAGCACAGATTTGAGCGCGTTTGCTATTTTTTCTGCATGCTCAGCAGAGTACTTTTTCAGGCCTGCTGGTATGCTAAGATACTCTAAGAGGAGTTTTGCTGTTTCTTTTCCTACTGCCTTGGCAAGACCAGGCTCTCCGTGCAACTGCAGGTACTGCTCAAAGTGTTCTGATTCAGGGTCTGCTTCTTTTTTCGGGAAAATGTACTCTTTTCCGGGTTTTATTTTCCTGTCCCTCCATTCTTCTGATCTGAACACGAGCTTGATCAGGCTGTCTTCAAGCAGGATCATGTTCCCGTGAGAAAAAAGTTCAAGCACAAGTTTTTTGTTGCCGAAGTCAAACACCAGGATTCTGTCAGAGTCGTGTTGTGTTACTTTAACCAGTTTTTTTCCTGAAAGGTTCTTCCTGAGCATCATGACAAAATTGCTGGGCTTCTTCGGAGACGGGATTTTGTACTCTGTCAGGTTCACTAGTCCCGGCAGGCGTACTAGCACGTCCCGCCTGCCGTTTTTTGTTCTAAAGGACAGCTTGAATTCTTGAGGTCCTACCTGCTGTGCTTTGTCAAAGAATCCTCCTGAGAGCTCTTTATCAAGCTCTCTTGCCATGTGCCTCATAAGTACCGTGCTAAGCGTTCTCCAACCCTCCATTTTGACACTGTTTCATAAAGCAGGTCTCTTTTGAAAACGAGCAGATATATCCCTCCAAACATGGATCCTACTGCGTGCACTAGGACGCTTGTAACCATCTGTTTTTCCCTGCTGATTCCCTGCTCTAAGTTCTTTTCTATTTCAAGTGTTTTGTTCTTTTCCTGAAGCACCTCTTTTTCCTCTTGCTGTTTTTCCAGCACTTTTGTTAGTGTGGTGTTTTTCTGTTTGCTGATGTTTTCTTTGATCATCACGTATTCCTCAGGGGTTATCATTCCCTCTTCAAGCTGTTTCTTTGCCTGTTCCTCTGTTTTGTTCAACTGTATGAGTTGTGTAAAAAGAAACTGTTTTTCTGCTGTTATGTTTTCGTGTTCTTGTTCTATCTGTTGAACCTGTTTAATTGCGTTCATATGCAGTGATTCTGAAAACCAGCCTAAGAGGGGCATCATCAGTACTACTGAGAAAAGCGCGACCAAGATGAGCCCCATTACCATTCTCCTGGGGCTTATTATGATCGCTGGAACCATCAAGCCTGCAATGCATGCGCTTGCTCCAACCAGAGCTATTCCCGGGTTTAAGTAAGAGAACATGATTGCCCCTGCCGCTCCTGATCCGAAGTATATTGCAAGGTAGTCCTTAACAGGAAGTTTTTGCTCGCATATTAGCCCAACAAGCACGAGCAAAACTAAGTTGCCGAACAAGTGCTTCAAACCAATGTGCGCGAACTCGTAGGTGAACAGCCCTGGGAGGAAATTGTTCCAGTAGAAGCTCAGGCTTACAAGGGTATCCTGTTTTATGTACAACTGTGCATTACTGAAAAAAAAGTATACGGCCATTGTGAGTAATACCAAGAATAAAGTGAGCTTGAACCTCATAAAAAAAATAGGGTGTGGGGAAATAAAAAGGGTTTTCAAGCAAGGTGTTTTGCTGCTTTTAAGGCGATTTTAGGTGCCTTGGCGAGGAACTTCAGAAATGCGGCCGTCCTCTTGCCATCAGCAAAATCAAGCAGAAGTTGCTTGTCATCAAGGATATCTGCAAATTTTTCCAGGTCATTATCATTCAGTTCCTCGAAAAACTTTCTGACCTTCAGAACCTGCAGCAGCTGGTTGCCTCTTTTCTCGTACCATTTTTCTGCAAATTCTTTCAGAACGTTTTCTGACACGTCTTTGGCCTTAACTGCTTTTTCTGCTATCTCTGCTGCAAGGATTCCTGCTTCCATTCCTGTGCCTATTCCTCCTCCGTGTATTGGGTTCACCATGTGTGCAGCGTCTCCTATTATAATCAAGCCGTTAGCGTAGGGCTTTTTCAGAGGCGCCCCTACAGGGATTCCTCCTGCGTTTGTTTCCACGATTCCTGCGTCCTTGAATATCTCAGGATTGGCTTGTATGAACTTGTCAAGGTACTCTTTTGATGTTCCTTCATCCACATAGCCTCCTATCCCTATTCCGACGTTGGCGTGGTCCTCTCCTTTTGGGAATATCCAAACGTATCCTCTTGGGGCCACGTCCCAGCCAAAGTACAGGTGTATCATATCCTTGGGTTCAGGGATATTCAGACCAACCATCTCGTACTGGTATCCTGAATCTATTTCAGTAGCCGGGTTCACTGTGTTTACTCCTGCATACTTTGCAGTCTTGCTGTCCACACCGTCAGCAGCTATTACCATCTTGGCCATTACTTCAAAAACTCCGTCAGGAGTTTCTACTATTACCCCTTTGACCGTGTCTTCTTCTTTTATTACTCCAGTAACCCTTGCTTTTGTGATCATTCTGGCGCCTGCCCTGACCGCTTCTTCAGCAAGCCACTTGTCAAAGACTCTTCTTTCTATTATCCATCCTTTTGTTGGGGTGGGGATCACAACCTTTTTTCCTGTAGGTGACCAGAGTGTTGCGCCGTGCATTTCATACCTGGTCCATTTTGGGTCAGGGGTTATTCCTGCTATCTTGCACCAGCCTTCTCCTAGGCCTTCTCCGCACCTTTTAGGAACTCCTACTTCCTGTCTTTTTTCTAGTGCAAGTGTTTTCAGCCCTCTTTTAGCACATTCTCTTGCAACAGTGCTTCCGGCAGGGCCTGCTCCCACCACTATGACATCGTACTCTTCCTGAAGCCATTTTTTCATTCTTTCACCACCTTTATTGCTCCTGCTGGGCAGAATCGCTCGCATGCGCCGCAGTATATGCACTTTTCAGGATCCCATTCTATGTACGTCTCCTTAAGTTCCAGCGCGTTAACAGGGCATACTGCAGTGCACCCTCCGCAGTACATGCACTTGGTTTTGTCTATCACAACTTGTTTTGTCATACCTGCACCTCCAGTAACTTTGAAAGGTAAACGTCAAGCTTTTTCATGTTCTTCTCAAACTTTTTCAGCGTGCTTGTTTTCTGATAGTCTTTCATTTCCCTAAGGAACGGTTCCACGTAATCCTTCTTTATAGCTTGTAAAAAGTTTTTCATTATTTTAGGAAGGTCTGCATCAGTGTAGTAAAAGAATGTTCTTTGTAGTTTCTTTTTTTTCACGAGCCTTATCTTCTCAAGTTCGTCAAGAGCAATGCTTACTGCAGGCACAGAATAGCCTGCTGCCTTTGCTATCTGTTTTTGAGTCATCTCCTCTTCTGAGAGCAGAAGGGACCCAAAAACCCTACCATGCACTGCGGAAAGACCTCTTGCTTTGAACAGAACCTCAAAATTGGCAAGAACATCCATCACAGATTTTATAATTTTATTAATTTATAAAACTATCTTAACAGCTTCTAACAGCACAAGACCTGCGAAGAACGCGGTCACAGCTCTTTTGTCTTTCATTCTGGGCACGAGGTCTGCCGCACTTATGTAGATGAACCCTCCTGCTGAGAACGCGAGGGCCTGAGGAACCACTCCTACGATAGCAAACCAGCCTAAGAGCCCTCCAAAAACGCATGATAGCTGGGAAACAAAATTGTACACCAATGCTTTAGCTGGTTTGAATCCCCCTTGAACGAGTATTCCAAAGTCCCCTAATTCCTGTGGCACTTCGTGCAGTATTATAAGTCCTGTGGTGATCCAACCGAACAGGGGACTTACCAGAAAGCTGGCTCCTATTATCACACCGTCAAAAAAGTTATGTACCCCGTCAGCTAGGAGTATCATGTACGTGAATGGCTCGGCCTTGCACCCGCACTTGTGCCATTTCAGAAAAAATTCTAGTAGGAAAAAAACAGAAAACCCAGTTAGGAAAAACAGTACTGCAACGTCTGTTTCGGTTCTTTCAAGGGATTCTGCGAATAAGTGAGCCATACCCCCAACAAGCAAGGCCCCTGCAGCAAAAGCAGCCAGCAAGGAGGATGTTCTTTCAAGATTCTTGACTTTTAGAACTGCTGCCCCCACCAGGGCAACAGCACTATCTGCAAGCGTGGCAAGCAGTACTTGTAACAACCAAGTCACTCCTTTTGCTTGTACTCCTGGTCGTTGAACTCGTACAAGATGCTTACTGGAGACGTGTCCTCTGCTTTGAACACCTTCATTATTTCCTCCCTGCTCGTAGCAGAATACTTGTCAAAGTCATGCTTGTGGTTCGGGTCAAGCCAGTAGACTTTGGCAGCGTGCTTGAGCTCAACAACTGGAATGTTTGTGCCGTCAGACATCTGCAGTATTAGAACCCTTGCGTCAGCCCCGAGCGCTTCAAGAACTGAGCAAAGCAGTATTGCCTTGTCCTCGTAGTCCGCGATCTTTTTTTCAAGCATGTCCTCTATCTTCATCCAGAAAGTAACGCCGATTCCCGGAACCGAAGCAATCCGTTCGGTAATCCTTTCATACGCCATGCGGCAGGCTTTTAACAGATCGCGGTCAGGAGAGTACTCCGGGATCTCTGAAGTGATTATCTCAGCTATTTCAAGGACTTTTTTGTTCTTAGGCTGAACACTTGCCTTTACGTCTTGTATTGTTCTTGCCTCGTTAGTTTCAATATAGTCAGAGTATCTTTCAAGGGCTGTCTGAAGCAACAGGAGTTTATGATAGTATTCATCCATTCTTTGCTTTGCTTTCTCAAACTTTTCCTCAAGTTCTCTTTCTTCAGATGCAACCTCTGAAGCCATTTTTTCAAGTTCTTCTTTTGTCTTTCCTGTTTTCTCAAGTTCTTTCTCGTGC
>Ga0190313_1001621_pt1 | contig 11909 bp, 10 predicted proteins | sample 4870071011_MG_FD_169989 | JGI IMG/M metagenome (GOLD analysis project Ga0190313, IMG submission 169989) | Hydrothermal vent sediment bacterial communities from Southern Trench, Guaymas Basin, Mexico - 4870-07-10-11_MG | ecosystem: Environmental > Aquatic > Marine > Hydrothermal vents > Sediment ...
CTCAAGAACCACGCAAAGAGAGGAGGGAAGAGGCCGGAGATTAAAAGGAGGTTTATCAAACTCTACCACGAGAACTACAATGAGAAGGGCTCCGTCTTCAGGATTGTGAAGAAGAACAAGAGATACTTCCTCATTGTAAAAGTAAGGAAGAGAAGGGAAATAACAATTCCTCTCATCGTCTCGGAATATCAAAGACTGTTTATAGAGGCGTATTTCAATGGGAGGCTTAAGATCGGTGAGGCGGTCCTCAAGCTTGAGGGAAGCGTCGCTGTTATTTATATTCCCTTCGTGAGGGAGGTTGGGGAGAGGAACACGGAGAACATCATGACAATAGACGTGAACGAGAAGAACGTAACACTGTCAGTCTTCTCCCAGGATGGCAGCCTCCTGTTCTCGAAATACATTGATATCTCAAGGCTCATCGTAATAGATAACGCATACGTGAACGCTGCAAGGAAACTCACATCGAGGCTCTACAGGGGCATAAATCCGAAATACCTGCCGCGGTGGATAAGAGAAAAGATAAAAAGGAGGCTTAAAAGGTGGGAGAGGAGGAAAGAGGACATCGTCCACAAGCTCTCGAAGCATATTGTTGACGTTGCATTGAGCTTTAACGCGGAGATTGTTATGGAGGACTTGAAGCGGATAAAGGAGAGGATACTGAGCGATGATAACAAAAATAGCCTAAACAGGAGGCTCTCCCTTGCGAATTTCAGGAAGATACAGAATTTCGTTGAATACAAGGCCAGATGGCATGGAATAAGAGTCTCATATGTTAATCCCGCTCACACGTCCTCAATATGCCCATTCTGCGGCTCCGAGCTCTCCCTCCCAAGTGAAGGTGAGAATAAAGACCCGATGGGAGGGAGAGCCTTATACTGCCCTTCCTGCAGGAAATATTACCACAGGGACTTCATCGCGACATTAAACCTCTTCAAAAAGTATAAGGAAAGAGAACAAGAGATGTGTGGGGTTTGCGTGCCCCACGAAGGCCTGATGAAGGCCATACGGATGGGAGCAGTGCTCCCGAATGGCGTATGGCATAGAGGGAGGCTTATGATGACGATGAGTCCCGGCTATGGTTAGCAAAAGCTAACTATAGCTGGGAAGAGAAGCAACGCATAGCTAGTCCAAACATTACCTTTAAGCAGGAGGATGTCAAAATGATAGAGAGAATATCAGACCATGTGTTCATGATAGATCTCGAGACAGGAGGATATAGAGAAGGTATTGCCGTTTACGTAATCATTGGGGGCAAGGGAGCAGCTTTAGTGGATACTGGACCGAAGTGCTCTGTAGGGAATCTAGTGAAGAAACTAAGGGCTATTTGTGAACACGATGCTGTAAAGTACGTCTTGGGGACTCACATACACTTAGACCACTTTGGAGGGGCTGCTACAGCTCTAAGAAGCCTTAGGAGTGCCAACATCTATGTTCACCCTAGGGGCAGTAAACACGTTATTAACCCTGAAAAGCTATGGAGTGCCACGTTAAGGGTGCTTGGCGAAATTGCTGAGTTTTATGAAAAACCTGACCCTGCCCCTGAGGACAGAGTTTTAGAGATTAAAGACGAAGAAGAGCTTGATCTAGGCAACGTGAGTATTTGGTCAATATACACACCAGGTCACGCTCCTCATCACGTTTCATACTATATAGAGCCAGATGGGATTATGATTACAGGGGACTCTGTTGGGATATACTATCGAGGCTTACTTCATCCAGTATCGCTTCATCCTTTTGATCTAGATAACGCGTTAGACAGCATTAAGAGGATGATTAGTTTCTCACCAAGATATGTGGCCTTTTCTCACTTTGGAGTTGACTTCAGTGGGGTCAAGGTGCTAGAAAAGGGCATTGAAAAGATTAAGAAGTGGTGTGATATAATAGGAAAAATCCCTCCCGCGTATAGCTTTGAAAAAGTGTACTCTGAGGTTCTAGAAAAAGATCCTGAACTTAAGGAAATAATTCATGAGCGAGAGCGGATTCCATACTTTAAGGGAAGTGGAAGAAGATGTGTTTATGGGATATATATGGCACTTAGGGCTACTAAAGCTCAACAAGTAGATCCCTCACAACGTTGAATCGCACGCTACTTCCTATAGTGACCCTTCTGTGATAGGCACATTCAATAACACTTCCATCTTCAGTTTTTATTCTCAAAAGCCAGTACCCTCTTTTCTTCAGACAATCTACTACTGTGCCAGAGAACTCACCACTCTCATCTATTCTCACAGCTTCCGGGGGAAATCTAAAAATCTTTCCATTAAGATTTACAAAATTGTGCCTTAAGAACTTAGCTCCTAAGGATGTCTTAGGCCTAGCATAGACCTCTTCTGTCTTTCCAAACTCTATGATCTTTCCCCTGCACATAATTGCAAGGTAGTCTGACATAGTAAGGGCCTCATCCTGATCGTGCGTCACATGCACAACCGTTATGTCAAGATTACTAAAAAGTCTTGTGAGGTCTCTCATTAGAGACTCCTTTATTACGACATCAAGATGAGCAAAAGGCTCATCAAGAAGTAAGATCTCAGGGTTTGTTATTAAGGCCCTTGCTATAGCAACCCTTTGCTGCTCTCCTCCTGACATCTGCTCAGGATATTTATTAAGAACGTGTTCTATCCCAAGCATTTCTGCAAGCTCCTTAACATGGTCTTTTGGACATCTTCTAAGAGGAAGGCATATGTTTTCCCATCCTTTCATCGTGGGAATTAGTGCAGGGCTCTGAAATACCATTGACACAGGTCTTTTCCATGGAGGAACTTCTGTCATATCCCTTCCTTGAATGATTACACGTCCCTCGTCTGGTGACAATAATCCAGCTATTATCTTGAGCAGTGTGGTCTTTCCAGCGCCCGAAGGTCCTAAAACGGCTGTGATTCTATTTGAAGGAAGTTTTAAGCATATATTATTAAGAACTTGTAGCTTTCCAAAGGACTTTGATATATTGACGAGTTCTACACTATACTTCAATTCTATAGTCACCCCTCCTAACTTTTAATATTCCGAGAGATAGCAGAGAGGAAAGCAGTACTATAAGCGTAGAAATTAGAGAAGCCTCTAAAAGCCTTCTAGCACTAGTAAGTCTATATACTAAAACTGAAAGGGTCTCATAAGACCTCTGATATAACATATACGTTGCTCCAAACTCCCCAATGCTCACTACAATTGAGAACATTATAGCAGTTAGGAAGGACTCAAAAACAAGGGGTATGTACACGTCAAGGTAGTACCTAACCCCTCGTACATTGTACAGTCTACACATCTCATTGATCTCTTGTGGGATCCTACTCCTGCCAACATACAAGTTAGTAGATGCCAGAGGGAGTGCGACAAGAGCGTGAGCTATTGGTATGAGAATCCATGTTGGTATCCTATCAGAGTACAGGGCATATAGGCCTAAGCCTAGGACTACTGAGCTAGTCAGAAGTGAGGAGTACGAGATTCTCATTGAGTGTATGTTCATAGATGCGATAGTACCAATTATCAGCGAAATTAATGTAGCCAAGAGGGCAAAATAAAGAGTATTAAGTGCAGCCCTTAAGACTATAGGATCACTGAGAATAAATAGCGCTCTTAAGGTAAATGACCTGCTAAACGGATCATAAAATGCATGAAACACAAGACTTAACAGAGGTAAGAGCTCATAGATAAGGTACAATATAGGGGCCCAAATAAATCTAAAATCTCTGCGAAGCTCAGCGGCTCCCGAAGGAGCGGCACGTTCATACTTCCTTATTAAGAACAGGACAGTGCCCACTATAAGCACTTGGAGAAGTGCCATAAATGCCCCGAGCCCATAATTGTTCAATATTCTTGTCGTGTAGTATATATATACTTCTAACGTCCAGTACTTGGGCCCGCCTAGGGTAAGGGGGATTGCGAATGACGTAAAACAATACACAAATGCTAGAGTCCATGATGAGACTACTGCTGGCAGTATCATCCTTAGAAGCGTATAGTAATACTTTAGCTTATTTCTCATTGCGTAAAACTCTAATGACTCAACAAGCTCTCTACTCATCGTAGAAAGAGCTGAATAAACGTAGATATAAGCTAAAGGAGCATTGTAGAACACATGAGCTGATATTATACCCCAGAACCCCTTTCCAAGTGGAATTCCTCTAATGCCATATGTAGCATAAAAGCTCGTTGCGACCACTGTTGAGGGCATCATAAATGCCACAAAACTCAGTATTCTAAGGGCCTCGGACAGTCTTCTAGAGACCTTTAGGGAAGCGTATGCGACAAAGCCTCCAGTAACTATTGATATTGTCGCTGAAATAATTGCCTGCTTAAATGAGAACAAGAGAGAATCAATGAAAATCCAGGAATATTTACCAAAAATAGCATCATATATGCTCTCTATAGAAGTCTTAGATGCAAGATAAGATAATGGCAAGAAAATAAAGATAAATAGAAATGATGCAGTTACTAGAACACTTACTACAGTGTAAGCGTTGAGCTCTCTCTGCAAGACATTACCTCCATCACTCCTTAATGATCTTAAGCCACTCCACAGTAAGGTACTTCTTAAGAGCCTCTATGCTCTCTGGTGGAATCTTGTCGTTAAGTGGTATAACCTTGCTGGTGTCCAGCGCGTACTTATAGGCCTCAGGCAATGCTACTGGTATTACTGGATACATCCAGTTATTTAGTGGAATTTCCTTTTGGAAGTCCTCTGAAAGAAGGTACTCCACAAACAACTTTGCCTCCTTAAGATGCTCTGTCCCCTTTATGACGGCCACGCCCTCAACGTACATCCAACCATAGTAGTATCCCTCGTGGTGGGAGACAAATGCTCGAAGGTTTGTGGAGTTGTAGAAGTAATAGCTATAGGCAGGATCCGTTGCATAGCTGACCATTATTGGTCTGTTCTGGTCGCCATAGAAGATGTCAAATGCTGAGCTCCAGCTGCTGGCCACATATGCCTTATTTATAATGCTCTTCCACCAGACAGTCCAGTTCTCTCCTAAGATGTACTCATAATAAGCATACTGCCAATAGAGGAACTCCAAGCCAGTGCCACTTGTTGTAGGATTTATCACTATAAGCTTTGATGCGAGCTCTGAGGAGAGGGCAAAGTCCTCTAAGGAAAGATCTGTTACATTAAGTCTATCTGTGTCAACTATCATTGCGAGGTACGAGTAATCCAGTGGTATTACATATCCTTCCGGATCTAATATTGATATGGCAGTTCTATTCACGTTACTAACGTCAACATCGATTTTCTCAAAGATTCCCTTCTTCTTTCCCTCAGCAGCTAGAGAAGGCGTTATTCCAATTATAACATCGGCGGTCTTTTTTCCGAGTTCTATCTCGTTTAAAACAGCATTATATGCATCCTGAGCGCTGTCAAACTTTTTAACGGTAACATTTATGTTGTACTTCTCCTCAAATGATCTAATAAGAGTGTCCAGCTTCTTTTCCCCTTCCTTGCCATAGGCCATGAAGCTGTCGTACACGTATACAAGAAGTTCTCCTCTTTCTCCCTCTTGTGTCATATAATAAACAGCCCCAGCAACGACGGCAATTACTATGATTGCTATAATGCCTAGCTGAAGAGCCTTCCTGTTCATCCTGCTCACCTATACCTGTATGATACACATGGAATTTAATTTTTTAGTAACATTTCTATGCAGTCAGGTCTATAGGAGCCCATAACGATATAATTTACCAATAGAGCTTATACTTTCATGGGTTTTCTGCGTATTTAAGATTAACAAACGATTGAGCAAAGGCCATGGCATTAAGCACTGTGAATATAAGGTCTCCTATTGATATGGCATATATAGTTAGCAGAATAGACGCAAGCGAGTACACCGCAGAAAACGTTTTTGGCATAGAGGACTTCTTTGTCCTCGCTATTTTAATTGTCTGGGGAATCCACGCAGCTATGATTAATAGCATTCCTAGGATTCCAATATACTTTGTCCACAAGACACTGGTCACCTCCTGGGCGTTAGGAATGATAGCTCAATTTGATAACAGCCCAATCTTAAAATTATAGTTTTTTCTTAGATGATAGCCTTGGATACTTATGGTTTCTAGTTATCTTACATTTCTGTTTGTGGGTCTCTGCACATTAATAGAGAAAACATTATTCCTCCATTAAGTACTTCCTCTCAGCAGCCAGCTTAAAGAACTCGTTCCATGCGTTATGCATCAAGAATCCAGCGTTTAAATTAGGAATTCCACTTGGAAATGCACTTTCATCGTAGGTATATGCTATGACTTCTCCAACAAAAAGTGTGTGGTCGCCATAATCTCGCATGTCTATGAGCTTACACTCAAGGTTTGCAAGCGCGTTCTCTATTAAGGGGGGTTTAACTTTCTTTGATGGTATGAATTTTAGAGAGAGTATCTCCGTCTTCTTAACATCTTTTCCTGATTTAGTACCAGCTATCCATACATCCTTAACTTGTGAATCTCTTGGGACAGCAACTACAAACTCCCTGTGATCTCTTATTAGCTTCCATGTATATCTCTTTGGAGAGATTGCTACTCCAACGAAAAACGGTCTAGCACTTAGTATAGTCACCCAATCAGCGGTCATCACATTCGTGTGCTCTTCAGTGCCGCTGACTATGAGAAATGTACGCATAGGATAGAGAAGCCTATACATGAGAGCGCACCTCCTAATAGCATCCCCTAATGAACACATAACTACAAATATTGAACCATATAGGAAAAATAAATTACGGTATTTCAATGTCATGCATCGCTATATTAAGAACAGTCTCACAAGAAATGCTTCCTTAAGAAGACTTGAGCTGAGAAGCCATAACTAGCACATTACAGAGCGTCGCTAAGAAAGCCTCGCATTTCAATCCGGGAATGAATTAGGGAGACGGTCAAGTCCCTGAAGGGGATTATAGCCCGTATCTCCCCCAATGAAAGAAACGGGCCATCCTGTGCATGCCCGATGAGGAGCAATGCCAAGAGAACGCACAAACATCCCCACAAAGAATCCTTGCTCTTCAGGGTGGGAAGGAGGTCAAATTTTTAAGAATGCTTTTCTCTAACGTTATTCGGCCAAATTATAGATTTTAAGTGCTCCTATGATATCAGGACATTATAAAAATAAGGAAAATGAGATGAGATTGCTAATAAATTAAAGATTAGCTGAGCTGACATCTTCTTTGTCTTAAAGCAAGATGTGTTCCCATGTTAATACTACAACTATAATGATAGAAATTTTGTTGTATGTGTTGTGTGACAAGAGGAGATGCATGAAGAGAAAGAGTAATATATTACGTCCCTGTAAGTTACTATCGGGGGAGATAGTTACTATCGCCCCCGATAGTGGTGAAGGATATGCTGTTTGACGTCAATCCAAAGGAGCGAAAAGAAGACCTCTATGACAGGGAAAGAGAGCTTAATGAAATATTTGACGCCTTAAAACGCAAGGAAAGGCTTATCGTGATCGTGGGCATGAGACGCGCTGGAAAGAGCAGTGTTCTCAGGGTCTCGCTTAAGGAAGCGGAAATGCCTCACGCTATTCTCGACGTGAAGGGAATTTATTTTGAGAAGGGAGTAATCTCAAGACAAGACATATACACGAACATTGCAAGCTACTTCTCTGCAAATCTTAAGTTCTTTGAGCGAATTGGCTTCAACGTGAGGGATCTCGCCAAAAGGATAAAGGGATTTCGGGTGATGAGCAGCGGCATTGACATCGAGCCTACGGCGAACTTCTCCTTAAGAGATCTTCTCGAGAGGATAGATGCATGGTGTGAGAGAAATGGTACGCGCTTCGTTTTGGCCTTTGATGAAGCACAGTATCTGAGATACGGTGGTGGCGTGAGATATAATGGAATAATTGCGTGGTGTGTGGACAATCTGTCAAACATAACGATCATACTCACTGGAAGCGAGGTAGGCATGCTCAACAACTTTCTTAAGATTGAAGACCAAGAGTCGCCTCTTTTCGGAAGATATCTCAGAGAGGTTTTCATTGACAGATTTACACGGGAGCAGAGCATAGAGTTCCTTAGGCTCGGTTTTAAGGAGCTTGGAATAAAGATAGATATAAGAGAAATCGAGGAAGCAGTGGACATGCTCGACGGCGTAGCGGGCTGGCTCACGTACTACGGCTATTATCACGGCGTCAGAGGACTTTCCCACACCAATGCTCTGAATGAAGTGTACAGAACAGCTGTGAGGCTCGTTATAGGCGAGCTTGAGAGGATCATAGCTCCCTCGAGGAGGAGATACGCTGCGATACTCAAGGCGATTGCTCAGGGGATCTCCTCGTGGAGTGATATAAAAAGGTACGTGGTCACGGTCGCGGGGAACATAAACGACGCGAGATTTGATGAGCTCCTTGAGAAGCTCATGAAATACGGCTACGTCGAGAAGAGGGATAACAAATACATGATCCCAGATCTTGTGGTGAGGAAAGTGATAAGTGAGGGGCTAAAGCTCTGAGATGTTTCTTAGAATAAAGCAATACTCCTTTACTCTATCGAGGCAATGGCATACAGCGGTGAAGTATAGGGAGTTTGTCCGTCTTGACCTCCTCCCCGCACTTCAGTGCGGGGACTCCTAACGGGGGAGGTTTGCGTATATCCTCGGCCTCGCTCCTCATTGGATATACGCGGGGTGGGCCAGCACCCCGTTCACCCGTCTTCCGCAAGGCGGAGAGGTGGGCTATAGTTCCCTCTTGGGGGCTTGTTTGATCTCCCTGCCCACCTGACATTAAACACGACATAGCGAGGCTTTATAAGACTAACGCTCCACCTCCCCTAATTCATCCCCGCTCTAAAGAGCAAGGCCTTCTTAGCGACATTTTGTAAGCTCACGATGGACTTGGGACGCATTAACCTCAGCCCCTCCGGGTCATTGAAGAACGTGTCATTAGCCTTTTCTCCCTTATTTGATAACTTATCAGTCCTCTTACCTTAAGTATTTTGAGTCTCGATGACACGTGAGCACTCATGAATATCCATGAATGCACGCAAAGACAAGAACATTTTCAAACGGCAATGGTTTTGTCTCTATCTGGAATACGTAATGATGCAGCATTAAAGAATTATCTCTTAAGTTATTGAAAATATAAAGAAGATAGAATTCTCCGTGTTTACTTAGAGTTAAAGAGAAGATATAAGATTTACATATATTAGGCCTGTTTGTAGGGGTGTCATGTAGCTGTATATTGGCGGTGGTGATCTCTTTGGATAAGGCTCAACGTGCTTCAAAAACTTACTTTAAAGATGCAGAAAGAGTTCAAGAAGAAATATGGATGAATATTAATGTTAGAGGTAAAGTTGTACTTGACATTGGAATCGGAGAATCTACACAGAAGCTTACTGAACTTGGTGCAAAGGTAGTGGGTGTGGACACTAACCTTCAGAAAATTACAAATTACAAAAAGCTTGGTATTCCAATATTTGTGTGTGACTTTCTTAATTTCCCTTTTCAGAAGCAAGTTGCTGATTTAGTTGTTTTTTACTTCACTCTCCACGAGATAAACCCTAAATTCCACATTAAGGCCCTAACTATAGCAAGAAAGATAGCACCTATGGTAATTGTTGTCGAACCTGTTCCTTGGGGTTGTATTGCATATGAAGAGTTTGCACAACTCTGGAAAGATGCAATGCACAGTGTAGGAAAATTTGAAGATTATATGCCTCCGGAGTATTGGAAAGAAGTTATTCAAAAAGCAGGATTTAAAATTACACTTGAAAAAACAGTTAAATGGAGAACATATGTACCTCCTACTGTCCTAAGAAACATCGTGGAAACTACAATTGAAGAGTGGAGAAAAATGGGAGTAAAAGAATATTACATAAAGAAGCTGGAAAAGTTCACAAAAGAAAACCCAAGGGTAAAATGGTCAGATATCATAGTGCTTGTTGGGAAGTAGTTGCCCATGTGCTATATTTGAGCAACGCACGTGAGCATGGAGGCATATATTAATCCTTATCATTAACAGAAGTAGCATCTTCTACTTCATGCGAGAAATATTATTCTCTCGTGGTATTATTCATAAGACAGATAATAAAAATGTGAAAAGGCCGTCACCTCAAAAATTTCTCAGTCCCTGAACTTCACCACTCTCACGTCCAGCTCTTCGAAGTGCTTATCGTCCGTCACGACCTTAGCGCCGACAGAATGAGCACACGCTGCTATCAAGGCATCAGCAATTGGAATCATCTTCAAATTTGATAGCTTTATCTGCTCTACCCTCTTTCTGGCAACATCTGTCCCAACTCTTCTTGCATAAATGTAGTAGATCTCTGTCAACGTGACTGAGCTTATGAACCCATACATAAGGATTTTTCCTTCCTTTATATGAAAACGCTTTTATTGGTTCTTACCGCTGCCTTTTTTCCGGAGGTAACAGATAATACAGATAAATAAAGCGCATTATTTTTTATAGAAATAATAGAAATAGAAAAATATATATTTTGAATTTTATACTAAGTTATATCGAGGCCGATAAGCCGATGGGCCGCACGAGCATGAAGTCCCGTCTGGGACGGAGCTGGCGGCGTTCTTGGCTCATTACTTCCATATTTTGTCTAAAGTGCCTTTGACTCGAAAATAATTACAGATGTTGTCTGCGATTAGCATGATCTTCTTTAGCTGTTTGTCTGTGAGTTTTCCCTCAGGGATTACTCTTTGTTTTGGATATTTACGTCTAAACGTCTTTAGTAGCTTATCGTCAACTATTATTACTGTATAATCATGAAGGTATTTGTTGATAATCTCAAAGACAATATCAGGCACGTTTCTTCCCTTTCTGTATGAAAACACTCTCGATACTTCTATAAGGTGTAAAACTTTTGAGTATTTATCCTCAAATGTGTTAAGGTATTGTGCCTTTTTCCTTCCAAGCTTTTTTGTGTGAGTAATCCAGTCCTTTATTTGGGAGTATATGTCTGTTTTAAAAGAGCTGTTGATTACGACAATCGATATAAAAGAAGTCTGTTCACGTGGTTTTTCTGATCTGTCTATAAGTACAATCCACGTCATAAAGAGCCACCGCTAACAGTCCATTTTCGAGGTTAACATCCTTTCATACGCCTCCTCAAACGCGAGCCCCGTCATACGCTATACATGATTGTGAAAATAACATTATACGTCTTTCTCTATGTCCTTCTCTGACCTTTTATACTTCCACGAGAAAACAGCCATGCTTGGATACTCACAAAGAACAAGGTCTAATTATAATTATTTCCGAAGCTCGGGGACGGTGCTCTTTCCTCACCTGAAGTCAGCTATCTCCCCGCCCCCGATTTACGTTATCCTCGCATAGGGTAGCTGACCTCCTTCCCGCTCTAAGGGGCGAGGGTTCCTGTGAGGGCGGGGAGTAAGTTTGAGGGTGCGGTCTTACTCCCGTTAGGGCTATCCCCTCGCGGGGACTCACCCTTATGGAGGATATTAGGAATACGGTAGGGTGTTTGATATTTAAATGTTACTCCGCCCTAAAGGGCGAAGCTTGAATCGACTTTGGTCACCGTCCTTGTGTTGACCCACGCGCCGATATCGATATTGAGAGCGATAGCGCTATGGTATGTTTTAAGTTTGATCCAAAACAATAATACAATATTTCTAACAGCTATCTTTGTTTATACAGATTATTAAAAACATTTTTCGATTATAGCATCTCTCAGGGTGGAGAAATAAGCGAAGACAATAGCACATTGGTGGGCCCGCCCGGATTCGAACCGGGGACCTTCGCCTTGTCAGGGCGACGTCATAACCAGGCTAGACCACGGGCCCTTGGCATACATTCATACCATAAAAATATGCGTGAAGTTCATAAGCTTTATCTTGTGAGGGGTCTGTCCGTCGTGAGCGAAGAGCTTTCCGCTTGAATGTGATATAAGCCTACTTCTCTTTTATTATCAGTTCCCCGACCTCCCACCCTCTTATCCTCTCGTAGAACCACTCCTTCGAGA
>Ga0190313_1001622_pt1 | contig 11908 bp, 21 predicted proteins | sample 4870071011_MG_FD_169989 | JGI IMG/M metagenome (GOLD analysis project Ga0190313, IMG submission 169989) | Hydrothermal vent sediment bacterial communities from Southern Trench, Guaymas Basin, Mexico - 4870-07-10-11_MG | ecosystem: Environmental > Aquatic > Marine > Hydrothermal vents > Sediment ...
CTGTTGGCACTCTCTTATTCCACCTTTTGTTGTGATGTCAACCGGTTGTCTCCGCGCCAAGATCCTTTTTCCATTCCGGGTATTTTTCAAAAATTCGGCGTAGCATGTTGCATACGCAGCATGTTTTCATCTCTTCGTTCTTCGCGAAGCCAGACTCAAAACCGCTGCAGGCCGAAACCTGGCAACCAGTGCGTAGCAAGACATCCGCGGCTTCACGAAGTAGCGCCGTGTCGGACGGGAGCATCTCTTCTTCCAGTTCGGTTTCGTCAGCCCGGATGTACGCAAAGGTCTTGCGAAAGCGTTCGCTCCCCACGCCTTGGGCCTGTCGGACGCAGCGTTGCAAGTCCTGGAGCGTTTTGCAGTACCTTACCGCTCGTTGCAAGGTCCTGTTGTTCAGGTCGAAGGCGTAGGCGATCATCTCATCTTTCAGTTCGGCGACCTTTTCGGCCTCAGACAGTGATATATCCATCGTGGACCTCCTTGTTTACGCGCTCGATTCGTTCGACGCTATACCCGGAAGCGGTTCGGATTTCTTCTTCACTCAGCACCGTTTCGACGAGGATCTCGCGCTCGCTGCTGATGTAGTCGCTGGTTTTCTTGACGGTCGTTTCTGCTCCGTACTCCTTTGCCATTTCCTTTGCTGCCTGGAAACTCTTGGTGTAGAGGGGCTCGCCCATGCCATCTGGCAGCAGGATGACGTAGGTGTTTCCCTTTTCAAGCATTCGGCGGGCGTAGTCGGCTTCTGAAGGGCTGGGATGGGGCGCGGTATGCACCATGAGTCCCGGATCGGCCTTGCGCAGATTCTGCACAAGGGTTTCCTTGTTCGTGCCCTTGGCGGTGCGAATGTTCGCGATCCATCGCACCCGGCCGGCTTCCAAATCCACTTCTCCGCAGTAGTAATAGGCCCAGCCGGTGCCAAGGTGTGAGTCGGGGTAACGCTGCGGCGGCCGCTGATAGGTTCGTCCCTCACCATAGGCCAGAAAGCGCAGGTGACCGCAGTTCGCGGAGTCCAGGGCGACGTTTCGGTAGGCTGCCCAGCGTCCGCCCATTTCGCGCATTTGTTTCAGGGCCTCTTCGTGAATGTTTGTGTCCAGCATTGTCCTCTCCTTCTGTTGGCTACACTTTCTTATTCCACCGGCGGGCTGGCTGTAAACTGTTTATTCCTTTTCCACGAAATCCCAATCCCAGTTTTCGGCGCAGTATTCGCAGACGGGCGCCTTTTTGCCCTTGTCAGCGTAAATCATGCGGTGAGGGGCAAGGTCGAAGTCGCCGAAGTCGTCGGGACGGTCCAAGATTTCGCCGCAGCTTTCGCAGCAGGTCGCGGGACGGATGTAGTACCATTCATTCCCGACGGGGCTGTCGTGGTGGTAGTTCTGAATGCGAATCTCCCCGTCCTTCTCGTCCACGAAGATGCGAAAGGAGCAATCCGTTTTGGGCAAGATCGCTTGGAGAAAGTCGCGGCCATTGTCGGCCTCGAAGGTCAAAAAGCCGTTCAAGCGGCGCCAGCCGAAGTTGCTCATTCGTCCGGCCCACTTCCCGGATTCGTTCAGCTTCTGCATGTAGTGCGTGAGCGCGTCGCAGAGACACTCGAAATCGTCTCCGTACTCGTCCACATCTCCGAAGCCGTACTCGAAGACCGGGGTTTCTTGGTTAGTCGCGGTCATTTCCTCTCCTTTCTTGAGTTGGTTCCTACACCCTCTTATTCCACCTTTTGAGAGAGTGTAAACCGCGCGCCCGGATTTTTCTGGACGGTGCGCCGCGCTTGCGGTGGTCCCGTCCGCAGGGGAAGACTTGCGGCTATCCTGGCTCGCGCGTCTTCGTTGGTCAGTGTTGACCGGGTGGAACTTGCGGCTAAAAAGGAGGGCGGGGCCGCCGGGCGGAAGCGGCCCCTGTGGGAGAGGGAAAAGGGGAGAGGAGAGGGGTTGTCAAGCGGCGAAGGCCGAAAGGCGTGCGGCGCAATCTTCACACCAACCGCGCTTGCGGTGGGGGCAATCGCGAATCTCCTTGTAATCGCGCCCGGCCAGATATTCCTCGCGGATCTTGGGCAGAAACACCTGGTCGAAGTATTCCGCGCCCATCCGGTTTCTGATGTCCTTGTCGAAGACTTCATCGGTTTGGGGGATGCCGGAGAGGCTCTTGAACACGGGCGCCGGGTCCCCGGGCTTGCGCACGTTGCCGGTTCCCTTGTTCTCATTCTTGGGCTTCCCGCGCCCGCGCGAAGCGACTACCTTGGCAAGCCAGATGGCGTCGCCCTTGGCCTGCGCGTCGGGCATTCCCTGATGTAAGTTTTTGACGTAATTGAAGGTTGCGAACACGTCGAAGCGGCGAATGTTGGCGTTCGGCTTCATTGCTCTTCTCCTTTCGTCTGCCTTTTTATTCCACTTTCCGAAAGGTCGTAAACCGCTAATTCGCGCTCGACCTCGGCCACGTCCCAGTGTGTGCTTAGGGCGATGGCCCGTACTTGCTCGGGACTGCGCCCTCGCTTGAGACAATCGGCCACGAAGTCCCTTACTGTCCTGGGCTTACGCATGGACTCCCTCCGTGATTTCGCGGGCCTTCGCGCTGATGCAATCCAGCACGGCGGCCGCGTTGTCGGAGATTTCGACGTCCGCGCCCTCCATGATCTCCAGGACAAACTCGGGCTCCACGGGGAAGACTCCATCTTCCCGGAAGCCCTCGGACAACTGCTCGACCTCGTGCTGGTTTGGCGTATCGTGCTCCGCTCCGGGCTCGTTGCAGATTGCGCACCCGCTTACAAGGTCCGCAATCCATTCGTCGACCTCGTCCTCGCGCACGACGATGGGGTGGTCGGTGTAGGGCCATTTCTCCAGGACGCAGAGGTCGATGGGGTAGCCGTTCATGATCTGGCGGATGGTTTCGAGCTTGTTCATGGTTTTCTCCTTTCCTCTCACGCCTTCTTATTCCACCTTTTTCTGTCTTGTAAACCAAAAAAGTTAGCGGTCCGGGATCCCAGATGCTACTATGATGTTCCTTCGTGGCTGCGGCTGCGGTGTGATCTGCTGTTTGCCGGCGTATGGGCTCGCCGCTGCGTTTCGCACGCAGGCTTGCGGCTGTTCCATACGTGCGTCTCCTCGCTCCCGGCCTGCTCCCGGTCGAATGTTGCGGCAACAAAGGGAGGAACCGCGGCCGGGGACAAGGGGCCGCGGTTCCAGGGGCGGGGGAGAGGAGAGGAATTCAGACGGTCAAGAATCGTTCGCGGTCGTCGTAAACCTCGGTGATGGTTCCTGCGTTGGGGTCGATTGCCACGAATGCCGGGCTCTGGCCGTGGAAGTTGAGCATGGAGCGGATTTCGTCCAGGAATTGCTCCTTGTTGGGGGCCAGGGAAAGGTGCAGGTCACCCTCAGTATAACTGAAAACGGCCAGCATCTTCCGGTTTACCCAGATGCCGAAACAATGCGCGTCCTGGTCGGTGTCGAATTGCTCCCAGCCATCGGCGCGAAAGTTCTGGTCGAAGTCCCAGCGGTAGCGCTCCGTGTGCATGAAGTAGTCATAGATGGCATTGCCGGAGTCATTCTCGCGGGGTCCTTTCCAGGCATCCGGGGCGGGGAAGTAGCTTTTGGCCGGCGGGGTTCTGTGTTGCATTGTTCTCTCCTTTTTGTCGGTTCCTACTTTCTTATTCCACGAAGGGCCGGCCTGTAAACCGTTAGAGGCTGGCCTTGACTTCGTATTGCACCATGGTCCGCTTTCTGAGACGGCGTTCCTCGGTCTTCGTGATAGTGACCTTGACGCCGTACTTTTTCACGGCTTCGACAGCGTCATCCCATGTTCCGTCAAGCTGCGTGTCGGCTTCGGCTTCGTGAAAGAACCCGTCCGACCTGATTTCCAGATGGGGCATGTAGGCGTTCAGCACCAGAAGCACCTTGCACACGGCAAGGTCATAGGGCTCACGGTAGGTCTTGCAAAACTTGAAGTCCGCGACGCCCGGCTCGAACACGAAGGTTTCCGCGCACTCTCGGATTTCATCGAAGGCGATCACGTCCTCGCTTGCCTCGATGTTCTTGATGTTGTCCTTATGCTCCTCAAGGATCTTCCTGATGATGGGCAGGGCTTCGCGGTAACCGTTTTCATCGGTTTCATCGAAGGTCCGGCAATTCCAGTAGTGTGTGTACCCCATGATTCTCTCCTTTCACTCTTTTGTTCCACCTTTTGCCGCCTTGTAAACTAGGCTGGCAGTAGTTCTGCGTCATAGATTCCCAGCTGTTGGCTGATGTTCTGCCAATCCAGGACGCGGTAGGGCAGGCGGGCCATCTGGCCGTTGTAATTGAAGATCACATGACGGCGCTTTTTGTCGATTCCCAGCACTTCGCCCTGTCCCATGTCGGCGCGCGGCCGGACCTTGTGCCCGGGGCGCAGGCGCTTTTTCCCTTCGATCTCGCGCACCAGCGCAAGATATTCACTCACCACGTTGGGATCCGGGTCAATGCCGTCGAAGGAGATATAATCTTCGGCCATTGTGCGCGGAATCGCTACTTCTGCCACTGCCTTCATGGCCTTGACCGGCGTTCCCACGCAGACACTGCATCGGTCGGTGAGATAATCGGTCCAGCCCTTGGGTAGGGTGGAACATCCGGTCACGTCAAAGGTAATGGGCTGACCGTTGACGGATGCGTGGACGTAGGAATAACCGGCTTTGGGCTCAACCGAAATGGCTTCCGAAGGAACGACAAAGTAAAGGTCCACGCCCGGCTTTGTCACGCAACGCTTGCGCTTGTCGCGCCCGGTCACGTAGTAAAGCACGGCAGGCTGAACCTTTACAAGGTTCGGGTGCCGGAAACGAAAGCCTGCCGTCCCGTAGGCGTAAGAGAACACCACCAGGCGGTAGCGGGCCGGAAGCACCTTGATAACGTAGTTCTCGGCTTCGCCGATCCTGATTTCGCTTGTATCGGGGGTAAGCTGAATCATTGTCTTCTCCTTTCCCGGTTTTACTCTGTCATTCCACCTTTTCGGGAAGTGTAAACCGGAATCGACGCGGCTACCACCCGTGCCGCGGCTCCGGCACCGCAGGAGTCTTGCGGCTATGACATCGGCCGCGTCGGTATGGGACCGCTCATCTTCTCGGATGCTTGCGGCTATGGCCTACGTGAGGGGCCTTGCGCGGCACGGATCACGCTTCGGCGGCTTGTGCCACCTCTGCCCGGTGGCAGTACCGCTCATCACTACTGATGGAATAGTAGCCGTCGCGGGCCATTATCACGTGGTCAAGAAGCTTCACACCAAGAAGGTCGCCGGCTTCCTTTATCCGCTTTGTAAGGGCGCGGTCTTCACCGGAGGGCGTGGGGTCACCCGAGGGGTGATTATGCACAAGGAGAATGGCCTGGGCGCCGGTGAGTAGGGCCAGCCGGTAAACGTCCCGGGGTGTCACAATGCAAGAGTTCGTAGAGCCGATACCGATAACCCTAGTGTCAATGATCCGGTTTTTCTGGTTCACCATGATGCAGATCATCATCTCGCGCTCCATCTCCTGCATATCGCAGCACAAGTCCGCGACAACCTGTGGGCTGCTGATTGCTGGACCTTGCTGAGCCTTGGGTGCGGTGGGCATGTCCAGGGTAATCGTCAGCATGGCTTTCTCCTCTCCTTCGGTTCCCACCTTCTTATTCCACCTTATCGCAGCTTGTAAACTGTCAGAAGCCGAATAAGGCGGCGTTGAAGCACCAGGCGCCGTCGTTCCTGTTTGGTGAGCTTGCGCGCGGGCGCCTGGGCCGCAAGACAAGCTGTGCATCCGCCACAATTGCACATGATCAGCTCCCTGCTAAACGCTCACACTCACCGTAAGCCGTGATAAAGGCAGTGTCGGCGTTGCTGAGACTGGAAATCTTCGACGCGAACATTACGGCCACTGGGTGCTTGTTGGCCTTTTCGGTGCTTCCGGTCTCCCGGAGAATGACCTTCATGACCTCTGCGAAGGTCTGCGCCACGCCGCAAAGGTTGCAGGCGTTCTGCACGTTGAGGGCAAGTTGGGCTGCTTCCTGAATGGTCATTGTTCTCTCCTTTTCTCGGGCCACCTTCTTATTCCACCTTTTCTTTCCCTGTAAACCGGACGTGGCGAGAAAAACTGGTTTACATTCGCGGGCTTGGTGGAAGAAAAGGATAGAGCGCAGAGGCATCTAGGTCGCGCGTGATCCCTGGCCGGTCAGTGCTGACCGGGATTGCGGCTAACGCGCCTGCCTGCGCTGTCTGTATCGGTGCCGCGCTTTGCGCGGATGTCGTGGTTGCGGCTAATCGCCTCCGCTTTACAATTCGCCGCAAGGTGGAATAAGGAAATGGACGAGAACGAAAGGAAAAAACCATGAAGATTTACCGAGCCCAACCGTGCTTCCCCAGCAGCGGCCGTTCTTACCTGAACGTACTGGCTTTTGCTCCGGGTGATGGTTACGCTTACGTGACGGCGGATCTGAACGAATTTCCTGAAACGCTGAAGTATTGCCGGAAGCCTCCGGGATTGCTGAGTTCCTTGCCGATGTTTTGCGCCGGGTGTATCCGTGAAGAGGACCTGTTCAAGGTGCTTCCCGATGCCGAGGAAATCACCGTGGAGCAGGTCGAGCCGAATACGCCTTACCTTTATACCGAGGTTGTTATCATCATGGCTGCCGTGCTGGGTGTCGATGTTCGCGAGCAGTTCCGGTGTAACGGATGCAACAAGATCTTGCAGCCCGGCGATATAACCTTTCCCAGCGAGGCAGAAATTCCGCCCATCTGCCGCGATTGCCTGGAAACCCGACGTTGCGTCGTCTGTGGGATGTACGTCTGCGAAGACTATCAACGTACCCCGGCCGGTTGTCCTCTGTGCCTGCCTGAGCGGCCTTGTCGCATCTGCGGCGCGGGGCAGAAACCGGACACCACTTCAACCCCCGAGGAAATGAACGCATACTTTGACAACGTGTGCTGGATGTGTCTTCGGGACATGAAAAAGGCCGAAAAGAAGGCCAAGAAAGAGGAAGAGAAAAAACAGAAAAACATCCAAAAGCGGCTTGACTTTGGCAACTAATACCGTATAATGCGCCCCTGTTGTTCAGCATCTAGGACAGAAGGAGAATATCATGAAGTTCAAGCTGGAAGACCTACTGGACGCGGCCCGGGCCGAGGCAACGAAGAACACCGCAAAGCAGTGCTCCGCCTGGCGCCGGGGCTTCGACGAGCATCTGTGTGACGACCTGGCCCAGGAGTTCGCCTTAGGTGCCCTCCGCGCCCTGGAGCAGGCCCGCAACAAGGACGGTATCAAAACCTATCAATGGCGTTTCGGGCGTGGCAGCATCAGCCATCAGCTGGACCGGGAGCGCCGTTACCACAAGCGGCATGCGCGGGAGGTCGAGGTATCCGACGTCCCCGAGCCCGTAGGCGGCAAAGACCCGGCCGAAATAGTCGAGGCCCAGGAGGAGCGGGCCTTGCTTGTCGCGCGCATCAAAAAGGCCCTGGCTGTCTTGACGGACAAGGAACGCTGGGTGATCGAGCAGCGTTTCTTTGCCGAGCGTACCTTGACCGACATTGCCCGCGAGCGCAAGGTGTCGGTGGAAGCGGTGCGTCTCATGCAGAACCGTGCCCTGGCCCGCATGAAAAAATTTCTCACGGCCGCTTGAAACGTGGTTTACATGCGTTTTCCGGGTGGAATAAGAAGGTGTACCCCGTAAAGGAGAACGCCATGAAACCACGCAAGAAACCGCAGAGCAAGAAGCGTCGAATGTGGAACGCGGCGGACAAAAAGCCCGTCCGCCGCGATGTTCCCCGCTGGTGGGACCTGGTCGCCGCGATCTGAGGAGAACAACCATGCGCAAGGTCATGAATCATTCCGAGTATCAGGCAAGGCTCCGCCAGAAGTCAATGGCGGAGCTTCACTTCATTGCCAAAGATGCTGCGGCGGCCGCCCGCGCAATGCCCGACAGCCCAAACACCGGTTATTACCTGGACGAAATGCACTACGCCCTCATGGAGATTCGGCGCCGCCAGCAGTGAGCTGCCGTTGCTTTGCCCACTTCTCTTCGGTTCGTTTTTCTTTCATCTTCGTGCGATGTTCGGCCTTGAGTATCGCTTGCACTACGTTGACGCACTTGCGGCTATGCTATGTGGTGCCCGACGTGTCCCGGCGATTCGTCTTTGCGGCTATAAACACGGCCGGGCGTCCGAAGACGCCCGGCCCGTTGTCTTGCTCGTCCGTTCAGTTCTCTTCCTTGCCCTTCCCCAGAATGTACTCCACCGCCTTCTGCGCTCGGCTGGCGGCCCATACCACCAGGCGGGGGTCGTCGTTTAGGCGCTTGCGCCAGCCGTCGATATAGGCGGCGTTCTCTTCGGTAGTGTCCAGGCCCACGTGCGCGCAAAGCATTCCTGCGCCGATCTCTGCGACCAGTTCCTCGCGGGCGTAGGCGTCGCTCCCGAAGGCGCCTTTTTCTTTCCGGTCCAGCCGGGTCTCGTGCCCCGTGCTGTGTACGAGTTCGTGAAACAAGCTGCAATAATAGGCGGCGCGTGTCTCAAAAAGCCCGGGCGCGGGAATCTGAATTGAGTCACTGCCCGGACGGTATACCGCCTTTTCCCCTCCATGCTGGATAGTCGGGGCATTCGGCATGTTGCGCACGATGGCTTCCGCTTCTTCCAGGGGCTGATGCTCGCGCACGTCGAAGGACGGCACGTCGATCCCCTCCGTCTGGTCAAGGTTGAACACCTTGTAATAGCGAAGGAAGGGAATGGTCACGGTTTTTTCGGGGTCCTTGAGGTCGGGCTTCTCCAGGATCTTCCAAAATACCACCATGGTGCCCTTTTCGCCCTTCTTGACGGACCCTCCCGCCTTTTTGATCTGGTTGAAGGTTGCCCAAAAAGGCGTGGTGTGAACGGCCATGCCCAGGAGCAAGGCATTCACTCCGCTGTAAGGCCGCTGGGCAGGCCAGGATCGGTTGGGTCCCATGCTTCCCCAGGGGCGCTTCCAGGGCACCACGCCTTTGTCAAGGGCTTCAAGGATTTTTTCGGTGACGATCTGTTCGACCTTCATTTTTCTCTCCTCTTTTCGGGGCCAACTTCTACTAACTTATTCCACCTTTCGCTCGTGTGTAAACCGGAAATTTCAGGTGTCCTCTGGCCGGGGTTGTCTTAGGCGGGATTGTTTCTGCTCGTTCCTTGCGGCTGCCACGTGTAGTGCAGGATTGCTTCCGACGACCGCTTTTGCGGCTATTGGCTGTGGGCGTAGGCAGTGGGCGCGCCGCCGCGGAAGGTTGCGGCTATTGCTTGTTTTTGGGAGTGCTTACTTTACTTACGGGGCCTATCCGGCCAGCCCCATGGCGTCCGCGCATTCCGGTCCAAGGCCGCGCCGGATGCTTTCGGGCGTGGTCAGGCGCCGGTTGCACCTCCGGCAGCGCACCTCCATCATCACCTTGTAGGGGCGGCCAAAATACTGGAAAATCTCCTCGCGGTATTCGGTATCTCCTTCCGGCAGGACGGCGGCCGCTGTTTCCAGCATGGCCTTGTAGTGCCGGAATGCTGGGGTGCGCTTGCTCCGCCACAAGGCAATTTCGTTCCCGTTGACGAAGCCGAAGCCCCGATAGTCATTGCCATTATCGGGACCGGTCAAAAGTGCGACGACGCGCTCGCCCGGGGCGAAGCGCGCGTCATCCTTCTGGGTCTTCACCCGGAAGGTCCGATGCTCCCCAGTTTCCATATTCTGAATGGTGTAGATGCCGTTCTGCATGGTCTTCTCCTCTCCCTGGGTCCACCCTTTTATTCCACCTTCTGGTTTTTTGTAAACCGCTTATTCAAGCCCGGCCATGGCTTCGCGCAGGCGCTTTATGCGCTTGCATACGGCCATGCGCGAGACACCCTCGCGCCGCGCGATCTCCGCGCCCGAAAGCCCGTTTTCAAGCTGCCCTGCCAGCTTGCGCAGGTCCAAAGGAAGCGCGGCCACGCGCTCGCGCACCCTCTGCACGAATTCTGCACGTTCCACGGCGTCGGCGGCGGATTCGTGCCCCTGAAGGTATTCCCATGCGGGGGCACCATCTTCATCGGCGGCCAGGTCCGCCCGGAACACCCGGGTCGGGTCGATCTCGGCTGCCCGGTTTTTCTTGGAGACGAAATAGCGGCGTGCGCGGTCTTCCCGAAGATAGTGCAACACCCGGCCGCGCGCCCGGGTCATAAGAAAAGCCCGCTGCTCAGTCTCGGGACGCTCCCGATCGACATCACGGGCCGCAAGTAGGAGCCCTACCGCGTACTCCTGCCGAAGGTCTTCATCATTGTAAGGGGCGGAATTGTAAAGGGTTTCGATGCCGTCCATGATTCTCTCCTCTTCTGTTCGCCACCCATAGTATAGCATATGTAAACCTGTTTGTCAAGTGTTTTCTCAAGTAGTTTATTCAGGTAACCAAGATTTTTATCACGAATGGAAGGGCAGCGTTCTGCCAGTCAGTGTTGACCGGCGGCGTGTTGCGGCTGTCAGCCTTGGTCTATGGTCAGCGGGTTGTCACGGGGGCGGCGGGGTTGCGGCTGTGCTGGTTCGCGGGTTCGCCTGTGTGTCACGCCGTTGCAGGTTCCGCCATTATTGCGGCTGTTCTCAGGGTACCGGTAGCCGTTTCTCGCGGGCTTTCATGGTTGCGGCAAAGGGGCGCGCCCCGGAGCCGTAGCCCCGGGGCGCTCAGGCGGGAGGGGAGGGAGGTTCAGTACCACCGGATCTTGTTTTCCATGGACTCGGCGAGGTGACACATCCGGGCCAGGCGTCCCAGGTACCGGGTCTCCTGGTCCATGGTTACGCCGCCGAAGTAGGTTCCGTTTTCCTGGAGGTTGTCCACCGGAGCCCGCACGATGCTTCCGGGGACGTACCGCTTGAGGGCACGCGCCAGGCGGCGGGGGTCCATCTCACCGGGATTCTCTTCTGGGTCGAAGCCCAGCGCGCGCCATAAGGCGTTGAAGTTGAAGGTTGACATGTTGAGTTCGTGGTCGGTTTCTGCGATTGCGATGGTCACGCTCATGGTATTCTCCTCTTACCCTATTATTCCACTTTCGCTGCGCCTGTAAACGTTCATTCCCCGTTGTACCGGATGAAGTTCTCAAGGTTTGCCGCCTTGCTGATGTACGCCCAGCAAGGCCAGTGTCCCCAGCGCGCCAGGATGAAGCGCTTGCATTGCGCGCGGGTCATCCAATCGGTGATCGGGCTTGCCGAACGAAAGGCGTTTTTGGTCCAGACGCGATATTCTTTCATTGTCTCTCTCCTCTTCTGTTGTTCGCCTTACACCTTCTTGTTCCACCTTTTTCTGGAATGTAAACCGTTTTTCTGGGCAGAGGGCACCTGCTCGGCTTGTGGGTGGGACCGCCACCTTGCGGCTATCCCAGTGCATCTTTGGCTGTGTTGCTGGCCGTCGAGAAGTTGCGGCAATAAGAATCCCCGGCACCTTTCGGCGCCGGGGCGGCGGGGAGGGGAGGGTCAGGTCAGGCGGTCGCGGCGGGTTCGGGTACCGGCGCGGTCACCACTTCGGCAGTCCCGGCGAACGTCACGCGCCCATTGGTGCGCCGCACGGTGGTCTCCGCAACGGCGTCCCAATCTTCCTTGAGTTCCCGATCCAGCTCCTCGGGAACCTCAAGCTTTCCGGCGACGAAGTCGCGCAGGAACGCTTGCCGGGTCGCCCTGTTCATCTTCGCGAGCAGGGCCTTGAGGAGGTCCGCTTGGGGAAGGGCGGCGGGCACCTTCTTCTGCACGTCCTTGCCCTTCTTCAGGACGCCCTTCACGTGAACGTAGAAGTCCACGTGCTGAAGACTTTCGGGCTCCAGCTCCGCCTTGGCGGCGGAGACTTCCTTCGACGGGACAACAAGGCTGATTGCAAGCTTCTTTTCGGCGGTCATCTCCATCGTTCTCTCCTCCGGCTTTGGTCGGCTCCATTGCCGACACCTTTTTATTCCACCTTTTTCTGCCGTGTAAACC
>Ga0190313_1001623_pt1 | contig 11898 bp, 13 predicted proteins | sample 4870071011_MG_FD_169989 | JGI IMG/M metagenome (GOLD analysis project Ga0190313, IMG submission 169989) | Hydrothermal vent sediment bacterial communities from Southern Trench, Guaymas Basin, Mexico - 4870-07-10-11_MG | ecosystem: Environmental > Aquatic > Marine > Hydrothermal vents > Sediment ...
TAATTGCAGACCTGATCTACCCTGGCGTGGACACGGAGATGTTCAAGCCGCTGGACGTGCCCAAGCTCGTGGACGTACTAGCGGTGGGCATCTACGAGGGCCCCTTCGACGACAGGAAGTTCATGAGGCGCGTAGAGGAGGTCTGCTTCCCATTAACCTGCCACGTCCACACGCGCCACACCGCTAGGTACGAGGACTTGCCGTTTATGTATAATCAGGCTAGGATCTACCTCTCCCTAAGCGCCTGCGAGGGCTTCAACATCCCAGTCCTCGAGGCTATGGCGTGCGGCCTGCCCGTAGTCTACAACGACGCTCCAGCCACCAACGAGTTCGCATACGGCGTCGCGGTTAAGCCTAAGACGGTTAGGGTGGTCGATAAGGGCCTTAAGCAGCTATGGCACGAGCCAGACTTGGAGAAGATAAGGAAGGAGCTACATAGGCTAGCCGCCGATGAAGATAGAATCCGCAGGCTCGGCTGGGAGGCTAGGAAGAGGGCCATGCTCATGGACTACAGGATCACGTTGAAGAGGTGGCTGGACTACCTCTCCTAGGCTAAGCCGATTAGGTTTTTTTATTTGAACTATAGGAAGATGTGGTGCGTTAGATGAGGGTATTGGTTACTGGCTGCTGCGGGTTCATCGGCAATGCCTTAACGAGGCGACTTGTAAAAATGGGCTACGACGTGTGGGGGCTAGACACGTTCTACGCGAAGTGGCAATACTTACACCCTAAGGTTAAGACCTATGTGGCCGACGTAACCGATAAGCACTCCATCAGCAAGGCGATCAAGGCGATACAGCCAGAGGTAGTGATCCACCTAGCGGCGATAACGCCAGTGTCCCTCTCCTTCAAGATGCCTAAGACCTACATGGAGGTCAACTACGGGGGCACGATAAACCTAGCAGAGGCGTGCCTAGACCACGCCGAGAACTTGAGGGCCTTCATCTACGCATCGACGAGCGAGGTCTACGGGAACCAGAGGGAATTCCCGATAGTCGAGGAGGTGGAGCCTAGGCCCAACACGCCCTACTCGGTGAGCAAGTACGCCGCCGAGCTGTACCTTAAAGTGTACATGAGGGAGGCTTACGACTTCCCAGTAGTGGTCGCCAGGCCCTTCAACACGTATGGCAGGGCTAACGTGCGCCAGCGCCACTTCGTAGTAGAGAAGATACTTACCTCGATGCTCGAGGGAAAGGAGGTGATCGAGCTAGGCAATCCAGAGGCTAGGCGCGACTTCTTGTTTAGAGAGGATCATGTGGAGGGCTACATAGCGATACTCAGGGCCGTTGAGAGGGGCGAGAGGATCTTCGGGGAGGTGTTCAACTTCTGTACTAACAGCGACGTGAGCATAAGGGAGCTTGTACAGATCGCCGCAGAGATCATCGGCTGGAAGGGGGAGGTGAGGTGGGGGATGCATTATAGGCCGACCGACATCAAGCGGCTGAGGGGCTCCTACGAGAAGGCGTGGCGCAGGCTAGGCTGGAAGCCTAAGTACAACCTAGAAGAGGGACTAGCTAAAGCCGCATCAGAGTGGCAGGGCGTCCTCAAACAACCCTAATCTACACTAATATTGTTATATTTTTTATGTGATAGCCACTTCCTCTCTACAACATTTTCGTTACTAACCATTTTCTGCCCCTCCCTATCCCCCTGTCTCCTAGTAGAGAGAGCCCCCTCCATAGTTTTTTCTTAAGAAAGTTGTGTGTGGGGTATTGTTATAGGGGTTTTTACTCGTAAAGTCATGTAATGCATTGCAATGCATTACATGACCCTAGAGAGAATACTCCTTTAATATAATACTCCTAGGAGAATAAAAAGGGGTATTCTTTTCTCTTTACTCTTTAAGTACTCTTTAAGATACATGAGGGGCATTCTCTTAAAGAATACGGGAGAAAAGAGCCGAGGAAGGGGGCGCTGAATTAGGTTAGCCTAACTCGTTTAGGGGTAAAGCATATAATAGGCCGTAGCCACCACATTAGATGATGTGGGAAAAAGAGTTCACCACCCCCCAAAGCCAAGCCTCTTCATCGCCTAGCGGCTCAAGTAGTTGTGTTGTAGCCAACGATATAAGTCTTTTGCTCGATCTCAGCGTCGAGAATTCTAGGACGATGTCCCTACGCGTCAATAAGCGCCTCTACGAGCTGATGCGTAAGAAGGCACAGGAGATGGGCATCTCGCTGAACCGCCTCGTCAACCTCTTAATGATCGGCTTCCTCTTAGGGGCCTCAATGGGCGCTACTGTTGTGGAGCAGGAGCTTCGCCGAGCGCGGGAGGCTAGGGAGGAGTCTAAGCGAGTCAACGTCAACGTCAACGTCTACGGCTACGACAGGGAGAAGGAGGAGGCTAGGCGCCTAGCCCTGGAGACCAAGGCCGAGGTGCTGTTCGAGGAGGCCGAGAGGGTCATCATAAGCTGGCAGCGCGTGATGGCTAGTAGGGGCAAGGGGCCTCCAGACATACGGTGGTGGTCTAAGTTCTCTGCGGTTAGGGAGAGCGCGGCCAAGCTGCGGCGCGAGATGATGGAGCTGCTCGACGAGATAGTGGAGCACGGCTGCTCCATCGAGGTGATCCGCCGCCTCAGGGAGTACCTCCACGCCCTGGGCGACATAGCTAGGACGCGCACTCCTTAAATACCAGGCCTTAACGCCCCATTACTGGTGGTGGTGGCATGTACGAGAGGAGGGGCAAGCTACTGGCCCTCTTAATTACGCCCGACGTGATTTCAACCGCCGAGTTCTTCCGCTCCTTGCTTAAGGAGTGCGACAAGAACCGTCAGAAGAAGATACAGAAGCTCGTCTCCAAGCTAATGGGTGTTATCGAGAAGGAGACGAAGAAGATGGGGGGTATGTCCGCCTCGGAGTACGTCCTGATGCTCGCCGACTTCTCCACACGCGTCCTCATAGGCTCCTTTCTCGGCTTCATGGAGAATGCTAAGAGGCGTGGCGTCGATGTTGACGAGATCGATCTTTCGGGCTATCTGCTCTTTTGCCGCTCGACTTTCGAGGAGGCGCTCTCATTTGTCTTCCAGTTCGTCATGGAGAGGATGGACAGGAAGGCTGGCCCGCCGTACATCAAGTAGCGCCATGAAAAGCCTAAGCGACCTATCGCCCCTCTTCAAGGCCTACCCCTACGGCTGCGCCTACGCCATATACGTCGATCTAGGCGACGGCGATTGGATACATGTTAGAACCTGTCGAACGCCGAAAGAGGTAGCAAAAATATTATCGTCGCTTTTGGATCGGGGCATTGCCAACGCACGCCTAGAGGTAGTGCCCCTTTCAGCCGACAACTAGCCCCTCCTCCCCCTCCTCCTTTTCTTTTTCCTCTTACCGTTTTTTCCACCTTTACTCTTGGGCGGTGGCAGGTACTTGCGCAGGTCTGCGCCGTCTAGCAGGTCGTTCCAGAACCGCGTCCCCCGCCTCAGGATTATCTTGTACCGCTTGTTCCCAGCGTCCCACAATAGCTCTACGTGGCCGTTGTCGGCTAGCCATTTAACGAGCCTTAAGACCTTGAGCCTATTCAGACGCGAAACCTTTATTCGACCGTTCCTGAGGATTTTAGTGGTAGTTAGAGTTAGGATAGAGCCCTTGGTCTGGCGGGTAAGCGTGCGCATGGATTCGAGGGCTAAAAGCTCGACGCTATACTGGATGACGCGCAACGGCGATCACCCCACCTTAGGCCTTCCTGGTCGCGGGACTTCCGTCGGCATCGTGTGGTGCGGCGGCGCTAGGATGACCATGATTTTGACATATGGATTCGGCCCGTCCCAACCGAATTCGACAGTAAAATTCCAGCGAAACAGCCGCGCCTGGGCGTACTTCGCGATGATGCTCAACTGCTTGAGTATGTCCTTAAGCTCGCGGTACTTCCACCAGCGCTTGATTAAAGGTGCAAACTCTTCTTTAGATTTAAACTTTGGATGCGGCGGAAAGGCAAGAGTTACAACATCGCTTTCCTCGTTTTCCTGAGAGTTTGAACGAGTAAACTCTTGAGACAACTTACCCTCACCCTAAAGTAGCCTATATCGCACGCTATAATATTTTTTCGTTAACCCCTACAAGGGGTCAAGTATGCCGTTAGTGAGGACTCCACAGAGAAGGTTCGAGAAGTGGAGCAACAAGTACGTACCTGAGACCGTCAGCGCCAGGTTCAGCCAGGTAGAGACGGAGGCCAAGGAGAGGGCCCAGGAGGGACTGATCATATTCGCTAACCTAGACTTCGAGGTCGGTGCCGTCCTAGACAAGCACGGCGTCGCTGGCCCCGACAGGGCCAAGTACCTGGCGTTCGCCAGGAAGGTGATGAGGGCGGCCATGAGGATCAGCGGCAAGGCCCTCGACAACGTGGCCCTAGGCCTCAAGAGCTACTTCGTAACCGCCTACGCCTGCGACCCGACCATCTGCGACGAGATAATCAACCTCATCCTAGGCTACGTGCCCACCTACTAGAACCAGTAAACAATAACTAATCGGGGCGGGTTCCCGAAAAAAACATTATTTTTTTCTTTATTTTTTTATTCCTTCTCCCTTTCTGCTTCTATCATCTTCCTTAGTAGTTCTTGTACCTTTTCTAGCTGTTCTCTAGTTATTTGTCTACAGCTACCGAAGACCAGTTCTGCATATGCATCTTTCTCTACCTCTTCACACAGTCGCATTAGGTCGTGTTTGATGAACTCTAGGATGGCTATTGCGTCGTAGGGCGTCCAGTTAGACTTTACTACGATGATACGTAATGCGTAATTTATCAAAGCGACGCGAGCCTTCTCGTCCTCTATTGAGTTGAGGATCTTCACTAGGTTGTGTGCCATCTCGCCGATGCGCAAGTACTCCTTATTGTACTTGTCGAGTAGTGTCGCAATCGTTTGAATGATCTTGCTTTGAGCTAGCTCCGCCTCCCTCATCCCACTTCCCTCATCGGTGGTGGTGGTAATTAAGGGTAGCCTCGAACCTCCGAAAGCCATTTCACCCCTATCGCCACCACTACTACTGATGGCGAAGAGGGTTGGGATATTCGCTGGAGCATCTATTTCGTTCATGGAGGTGGCTCGGAACATAGCTAAGGTTCTCATAGCTCACGGCGCTACGCCAGTATTAGAGCACAAGTTCCTGCCAGACCACGTCAGGAAGGGCTTCGTGGAGTCGGTGCTGATAGTCTACACCGCCGACCCCATCCTAGCGCTCGAGTACGCCCCCCACGTAATGCTCGTCAAGCCCCTCCTAAAGGAGAAGATTTGTTTCTACGCCACCATCGACGGTAGGCCCATGCGCGAGTTCGCCTCGCGCCCAATCTACCGCGTCGTCTCCTTCGTCGCGAACAGCGAGTGGACTAGGCGGATGCTGACGCAGGCGGGCATGATAGTCGAGGACGTAGTGCCCCACGCCGTAGACTTCGAGGAGGTCGAGCAGGCGCTGGTCAGGGCCGAGGAGCTTAGGAAGAAGATAAGGGCCAAGTTCAAGGACAGGGTCGTGTTCGGCGTGGTCTCCAACGACTCCCCTAGGAAGAACCTAGACGGCCTAGCCGAGGCCTGCCAGTACCTCTCCAAGAAGCGGGACGACTTCGTGGTTCTGGCGATAACCGAGAAGAAGAGGCCCCACCTCTTCGAGTTCAACAACTTCTACTTCGCGGGGGAGTTCGGCACTAGGAGCCACGTCGATATACTGGCTTTCATGGCGGCCTGCGACTTCCTAGTACACCCCTCCTTCTGCGAGGGCTTCGGCCTACCCGTGCTGGAGGCTATGGCCGTAGGCACGCCAGTCGTCCACTGCTGGTACCCGCCCCTCTCGGAGTTCAGCGACCCCAAGGCCAACATCACCTTCCCATATCAATACGAGGAGGAGGTGGAGCCAGAGCACGGGGGCCAGGTATACATCTTCCACAGGTTCTCGTTCGAGGACTTAGCCGACGCCATGTCCCAGGCCATTGATATTTTCAAGGACGGCGAGGAGTACGAGGAGAGGAGGATAAGGGCTAGAGAAAAGGCCGAGCAGTATGATATATACAAAGTGTATAGCTACTTCGCTAAGCGCCTCCTCTAACAGCCTTATTTTTCTCTATTTCTTATAGAATAGCGCTCTGTCCAAGTACGGCTTCACCTTCTCGGTCTTATCAGCGACCGTAACGGTATCCTCCACCCACAGGTAGTACGGCGTCTCTACGGTATACCTCCCAGGCAGCTCCTCCAGAACCACGTCGGCTAGCGTAACGCTATAGTCGTTAACTACTAGGGGCCGCTGGGTTCCCTTCTCCCATTCTACCGTCCCGACGACCTCCTCTGGGATGAACATTATCATGTCGTTTAGTGCGCTTATGTCGTCCTGGTAGTTCACATAGGGGAGCCCATCCTTAACGCGAATACACCTTCCAGCCGTGAAGTTACCAGCTCCCATTCCGTTTCCGCGCACGCTCTTGCCAGCCGCGCTTACGAGCGATGGATCGACCTTAACCTGGTATGTTACTCTATACTGTAGCACGTTATCCTCCAGTATCTCCTTATACCCTACTGCCCAGAGGTCGCCGTTCCAGAACAGGTCTTCCATTTCCTCTATGTCCGTTATCCTCTTGGCGGCGGTTACGGTCTGCGACACCAGGTCGAAGGCAGCTATGATGCCCTCCTGAGCCCCTATGTACATAGTACTATTGGCTAGGGCGAGGGCCCTACCGTAAGTACTCTTCACGCGGCCATTCTCCGTCCACACGTATATCTTGTTGAAGACTATGGAGCCCGTTCTATCGAGCATTAGAAGCCCTATCGCGGGTAGCCACTCACCCGTCTCTGGGTCTCGTGCTTCGCTGAAGCCGACCATGTACAAGTACTCGCTGTCGGCCTTAATGTCCTGGATGGGGTACTTGAAGATCGCCCCGTAGTAGGTATACTTTACGGCCTTTGCGAAGATCAGGTCTCCGCTTATGTTAACGCCCATCACGTAGCCTATATCGGGCCCCGTTTTCCCTGCCATGAATATCTCTCCTCCCCAAGCTGCCATCCTCAGCTCTCCACAGAAGTGCTCTACTTCTCGCCTAGCCCACAGTAGCTCGCCGCTCTCGTCAAATGCCAGTACGGCTATTCCCTGGCTACCAACCCCTGGCGCATATGCGTTGGCAGCTAGGATGATCATATTCCCTACAACGGTCAGGTCGGCTGGCGCGTAGCCGATGATGGTGTCCTTAGCCACGATGTACGGTGCCTTAGCCCATACCAGCTCTCCATCACGCGTGAAGGCGGCTAGCAGGCACGTCTCCAGCCCAGTATCCATCTCCTCGTACTGGTACGCGGTGATGATCAAGTCGCCTAGGAGCGCTAGCAAGCCCCTCCTCTCCGTTCCATTCACCTCGCCCGTTATTCTCACATTATTGTAGGTAGCGATTGTAACTCCACAGACGATCGGCAGCGGTAGCGGCTCTAGGAGTATCGCTAGAAGCTCGCACAGCCGCTTCACCTTGTTGTGCCAGTCGGAGGTAACGAGCTGTAGCGGCTGGGGCCTCTGGAGCTTGGAGAGCAAGTCCACGTACTCGCGGTACGCGTCCTCGGGCTTCTTGAACGACTTCTCTGTGGAATCTAGGAGGTCTTTGAACGACCAGAAGCAGTCGATGTAGGAGTCGTGGAGCTTATACCTAACGAGCTTAAACGGCCGTATCTCGGGCTTGATGTCCTCCATCACCCCTAGCGACTCGTCGATCTTCTCGAGCGACTCCCGTATCGCGCCGTACTCGCTAGTCTCCTGCGTATGTTGGGCCGCCCAGTCCCTAGCCTTCCTGAAGAAGTCGATTACCGTTAGGTCGTCAACGGTGCGGATAAGGCTCTTAGGCTCGACCTTCGGCACGCTCTTAGCCGCAGCGACCACGTCCTCGTACTCAACCATGCCCCACAGCCCGAAACCTACAACTATAGCTACGCTTTTTACGGTAACTGGGCATTACCGATGTCGTTCGAGTCCCTGCGCCTAGGCTCCCAGAAGCGCAAGTACTTCGATAAGGAGCTTACCGAGGAGGGCCTCTGGGCGCTCCTATCGAGGATGTACCAGGCCTCCGACGCGATATTCTTCGACACCTACTGGCTCTCGCTGATGGAGATGCTCCTCTCCCTATCGCTAGTCGCCGACTTCGGCCTAGGCCTCACAGACTTCCCCCTCTTCGACCTCGAGTTCGAGTTCGAGCTTCCCTCCATCGACGACTTCCTCAAGGGCACCTACTTCATACTGGAGGAGCTTAGCCTAGAGGACATCTTCGAGGAGTTCTACGGCGTCTGGGAGATCCTAGACTGGGACGCTACTATGCGCTACTTCTTCAAGTTCCCGATACCGCCGCTCTTCCCAGGCGCTATGTTCTCTTGGGCCATCTACGAGGTAACCAACTACGACGAGAGCTACTACGCGCCCGCAGACGTGTCAGACATCTACTCGCCCGAGTTCTGGGCTACCTTCGGCAAGGCGGCCCAGCTACCCTCGCTCCAGCCCCTCTACTACACCATCACCAACGTGCTGCTACCGATGGTAAAGGAGATGTCCTCTGCCCCACACGTCAAGGCCCTCCTAACGGCCCTATCCAAGGACGCTAAGACCGTTAACGTCCTAGCCACGAGGGTAGACCTCCTGGAGAAGGTGCTTGAGAACGGCCTCTTCCTAGGCTTCAACCTCCTAGGCTACTCCAAGTTCGCGCCCAAGGTCGAAATGGGGGGTAAGAAGTATGCCAAGGTGGATCTCGGCAATGGAAAGTTCCTCTACCTAGACACCCTGGATAGGCTGCTCTGGGGCTTCATACTTGGCGTTACGCCGCTGGGGTTCGGCAGGTTCGTGCCAGCGGAATACACGGTATTTAGGGAGACGGCCCCTCACTTCGCACGCTTTAGGGCCATGAAGCAGTTCAGCCGCTTCATCTCCCCCTGGTCTCCCCTGCTCTTCAGGGAGACGCCCGAGAGGATGCGCAGCGTCCACACGTCTAGGAGGGCGCACAAGTACGGCGCTGGCAGGGCGGCGGCCAGGGTCTTGGCTAGGAGGATATGGAGGATGTTTAGGGACAGGCGCGATGCATTCTACGTAAACTCGCTGGTCAGGGCCGCCTTCGACGCCGCGTTTGCGCTCAGGGTCGGCCACAGGCGCTCGCAGGAGTGGAAGGCACAGCTCTCAGACGAGCGGTTTAAGGAGGCGTGGATGGCGAAGTGGGCGGCGATGGGTTTAGATAGGGGCGATTTAGAAAGGGTTTGGGAGGTGGTGGTGGCATGGCGGAAAGCGGCACCAAAAGCTCTACCAAGGTGAAGAGGCGCAAGCGCTCCAAGGCCACAGCTACCGAAGCCGTGCCAGCCGCGCCCGCGACCGCCCCGTTCCTCGAGCTACCCGAGGACGCTAGGGCTAGGCTCGCCAAGCTCACGATAGACCTCGTGAACAGGGCTACGGATCTAGTCTTCGAATACGGCTCCTTCGAGTGCGACAACATCCAGGACTGCCCCATCGCTAGGGGCACTAGGAACATCATCCGAATCGTGAAGGAGATACGCGAGATACTGCTCAAGGTCGCTCCTGCTCCCGCCGCTCCGTCTACGTCGTCCTAAGCTACGATAATATTGTTTGTTAAGGCGTAGGCTTAACTACATTTTTTACCTACCGCGCAGTCCTAGCTTGGGGTATAATGGTGCCTGAAGAAGAGGTCGTCGAGGAGGAGCAGCCATCTAGGGATGAGCTTAGCGGCGAGTTCGTGGTTGAGGAGCCTGAATCTCCTCCTCCCGAGCCGCCTAAGGAGCCGTTCATAGTCAGGGCGTACAGGTACCTTGCACAGCGCGAGAGGGAGACGGCGAGGCGCCGCAGGCGTAGGAGGCGCAAGAAGGCGAGGGAGGAAGAAAGAAGGGAGGAGGAAGCTCGGGGAGGGTACAAGCCGATAGAGGAGCTTAGGTTCCCAGCCCTCGTCAGGGTTGGGGACTACGTGGTGATGTTGATGGAGGCCCATAAGGTGGACGTGCCCTGGGGGACGCACTTCATAGTCTCTGCCCGCCTCGTCGATGGGGGCTGGATCTCCCCGCCCTTCCAGATCCCAGCTAAGGACTCAAAGGAGCTTAGGCAAAAACTAGAAGAGGAGGTGCGGCGCTACGACTTGATGAAGCGGGTATACGGCGACATGGCGGTGAGGAGGTAATGCCAGACGAGTTTTCTCAAGATGAGATTAGGATTCTCGCCGAGGCGCTAGACCCCAACGCACTAGCCCAGGCCCTAGTCCTCACGCCAGAGCAGCTAGAGCAGATCGACCTAGGGGCTATAGCGATAGAGTACGGCGGCCTAGCAGACCCCATCGGCCAGCTCCAGACCTGGCTGGCCAGCCAGTTCTCTGGCATGGCGTCGTGGATCGTGTCCTCCGTCTCCTCGGCCCTCTCGCAGGCCCTAGGCCCAATATCGTCGGCCCTAGACGCGATCTCCTCGATCATCAACGAGATACCCAACTTCTTCTCCAACGTCATTGACACGATCCAAAACCTAGCCAACAGCCTAGGGCAGCAGCTAGCCAACCTCCAGGGCGCCATAACCTCGTCGCTCCAGAGCGTAGCCCAGGAGATCATATCGTCGTTCCAGAAGTTCGTGGTGGAGCCAGTTACCGATTTAATAAATAATGTAGTAAAGGCCCTTTCCGTTGACCTGCCCAACGCCATACGCAACGTCTTCGGCACGCTGGAGAGGTACCTCAAGGTTGACCTACCGCGAGCTGTGGAGGGCGCGGTTAAGGGCGTCGTCGAGGCGGCTAGGGGAACCCTCCAGCCCCTCCTGGACACCGCTAGGCAGATCGGCGAGGTTATAAGCGATGCAGCCACTAGGCTATCGACCTTCTTCACTAGGGATCTTCCCGCCCTCTTCGAGAAGGCGGCAGGGCAGCTAAGGTCGGCCGTCGAGGGCGTGTTTAACGCGATCCAGGCCTGGGGCAGGAGGCTCGAGGACGCGTTCAGGGGCATCACCGAGGCGGTAGCCAAGGCGGTGGAGCAGATAAGGGTGCAGATACCCTCTGCGGTACAGGAGCTGTGGGCCTCGATCTCCCAGGCGTTCGAGAACCTACGGAGGTTCCTCACCGTAGAGCTTCCCAGGATGCTCGAGAACCTGCCAGCGGCGCTGGAGAAGGGCGTCGAGAACGTTACGGAGTGGATATGGGAGCGGCTGCCAGACTGGGCCAGGAAGTTCCTCGAGGAGGCACCTAAGGCCCTAACTCAGCTCGGCACCGCGCTGACGGGCTTCGTCAACGCGATACTCAAGTTCCCAGAGTGGTTCCCGAAGTGGTTCGAGGAGAACATCGCCAAGCCCATCTCCGAGGCGATAGCCAACATCTGGAAGCCCGTCGAGGGCTTCTTTAACTGGCTTACCACCGAGTTCCAGAAGGCCCTAAACGAGTTCATCAGGTGGGCCACCCAGGACGTCCCAGCCTTCTTCGCCTGGATCAGGGACGAGGCATGGAAGGCGATAACTGGCCTCGCGGACTGGGCCTCTAAGGGCTTCCAGTGGCTTACCACCGAGTTCTCCAAGGCGTGGGAGGGCCTCGTGGGCTGGCTTAACTGGGTGAAGGAGCAGGCTTGGGCCACCATCAGCGGCGGCATCGAGTGGCTCACCAAGGGCTTCCAGTGGCTGGCTACCGAGTTCTCGAAGGCCTGGGAGAGCTTCGTCAAGTTCTTCACCGAGACGGTGCCAGGCTGGTTCGCCTGGCTGAAGGAGGAGGCTTGGAGGACGGTCAGCGACGCGGTGAGGGCGATGAACGAGCGCGGCAAGTTCTGGACTGAGAAGTGGGAGCAGCACATGGGGCCGCTTGTCAACACGTTCGACGAAATCTCGAGGTGGGCTTGGGACTGGCTTAAGGCCTTCGAAGACCCGCTAGAGGCCCTGAAGAGCCTGGGCCAGTCGCTCTGGCAGTTCGCCACCGAGACCCTGCTCCCAGCCATAGTCG
>Ga0190313_1001624_pt1 | contig 11895 bp, 10 predicted proteins | sample 4870071011_MG_FD_169989 | JGI IMG/M metagenome (GOLD analysis project Ga0190313, IMG submission 169989) | Hydrothermal vent sediment bacterial communities from Southern Trench, Guaymas Basin, Mexico - 4870-07-10-11_MG | ecosystem: Environmental > Aquatic > Marine > Hydrothermal vents > Sediment ...
AGATACCATTTCATAGGTTAAATAGCCCACCATCCCCCCCCAGAACCTGGGGAGCCCTTTAACCTCGGCCGGATTATACTTTGCCATAAAATCTTTCAAAATTTTTAGAGGATCTCCATTATGGCTGATTTTATTACTCGATCCATTTTCCCGAATTTCAACATACTCTTTATATACACGTATATCGGTTCGGGCAGATGCGCTTAAAAAGCTGTATCTTCCCCAGCGCTCACCACCTTCAACACTCTCAAAAAGAAATACAGGTCCCTTATTTTTATAAATTTTTTTAAGTAAACTTACAGGAGTTTCAGTGTCAGCCAAAATTTCAACACAAACAGGGATAACATTATGCTTAGCTGCCAATTCTACAAACCGGTTTTTGGCCGGAAACTTTTTAATAAACATAACTATTTCCTTTTTTTGTTTTTCAGGATCTGTCAGCAGATAGATTTAAAGCCAAAAAAAAACCGTGGGAATATATCATGCCCACGGTTTCAATTGCAATTTTAGATATTTTATTTAAGAATGACTATTTTAAAAAAATCGGGCTCCATGGGCAACTAATAGTATAAAAAACGTATAAAACCACCAGTAATAAATTTTTTTATGATTAAACAAATTGATAACTCTGCAAATTTTATTTTAAATTAATCTTCACTAATGAGAACCTCCTATTTATGCAAATTTGCAAAGATTTGTCAAGTTTTTTTATTTTTTTCTCACTTGACAAGAATAATAATTCTCCACTATAGAGTAAAACAAATTATATATAAAAACTATATAATAAAAACTATTTAGATACTGTTTAAATTAAAAAGGTGCTTTATGAGGGGTGAAATACTTTCAACAGGAGAGGAGATAAGATCCGGTGAATTAATTGACAGCAATTCATCCCATATTGCAATAAAGCTTGAAGAGGCAGGAGTATATATAACAAGACATACCTGCGTTGGAGATGAGATTAAAGAACTTGTTAAAGCCATAAAGGAGATGGCTTCACGCTCCGATATCGGAATTATTACCGGAGGTCTCGGCCCCACGGACGACGACCTTACAACAAAGGCCGCTGCCGCTGCCGCGGGTGTCAAGCTTGTTCTTGATGAAAAAGCGCTTGTTATGATTGAAAATTTTTTTAAATCCAGAAACCTTGAAATGACTGATTCTAATATTAAGCAGGCAATGCTGCCCGAAGGGGCTGACACCATGTACAATTCCGTGGGAACAGCTCCTGGTTTTCACATAAAAACAGGTAGATGCGATATATTCTTTCTTCCGGGCGTACCCTATGAAATGCGCAGGATGCTTAAAGAGAGTGTTTTGCCTAAAATAGATGCAATAATAGAAAAAGCTCCAGGCAAAAAAACAGTATGTCTTACAAAACATATAAGCACATTTGGAATTACAGAATCAGGATTAAACGAAAAACTTTCCGGTTTTTACAAAAGATTTCCGGATATAAGGCTTGGGTTTCGCGCCAAATTTCCTCAAATAAATATAAAACTTTATTCGCGCAAAGAAAATAAAGAAGAGCTATACAATTTAATGGAAAAAGGAATCGCATGGATTCAGAAAGAAACAGGCAATAAAATTTTTTCCCTTGACGGCAAATCCATGGAAGCTGTTGTGGGAGAAATTCTATGCAACAAAAAAGCCACACTTGCTGTGGCTGAAAGCTGTACAGGCGGTCTTATCGCCAACCTGCTTACAGATGTGCCTGGGAGTTCTGACTATTTTCTTTTTTCAGGAGTTACATATTCAAATCAGGCCAAGATAAATATTCTTGGAGTATCTAAAGACACAATAAACAGATACGGAGCCGTTCATGAAAAAACCGCAATAGAGATGGCGCAAGGGGCAAGGCGCGTCTCAGGAGCTGCATACGGGCTTTCAACAAGCGGAATTGCAGGCCCTGGCGGAGGAACAGAAAAAAAACCGGTGGGAACAGTTTGTATAGGTCTTGCCACTCCTGATTATGAAAAAGGGTATAGATTCAACCTTTCTTTTGGACAACGATCAAGGAATAAAAAAATCTTTGCCATGAAAGCCCTTGATCTGCTCAGGCATGAGCTATAAACATTATTACAGGAGTTTTAGTAAAATGAACATTTCAACGCTTTCCAACGAACAGCTTGCAGGACAGAGGCTGATGGTGGGGTTTGACGGAACAGATTTAAATTCCGAGCTTAAACATCTCATAAAAACTATTAAGGTTGGCGGAGTCATCCTGTTTTCAAGAAATATTTCAACTGCAACCCAGGTGGAAGATCTTTGTTCTTCTATGCAAAAATTTGCGGCATCCTGCAATCAGCCGCCATTAATAATTGCCATTGATCAGGAAGGCGGCGAGGTGGCAAGGTTAAAAAAACCTTTTACACAATTTCCCGGCAACTCAAAGATGCGCAATGAAAACGATGCCGTGCTTTTTGCCAGGATTACTGCGGCTGAATTGAACAAAACAGGAATCAACATGAATATGGCTCCTGTGCTTGATGTAACCGAGAACGAAGCAACTGGCATAATGAAAGCAAGATCTTTTGGCAATGACCCGGCCTGGGTATCAAACCTGGGCACAAAGGTAATTGAGCACCTTCAATATGGCCATATTATGGCTGTTGCAAAGCATTTTCCCGGAATAGGAAGCACTGTAATAGATTCTCACACTGAGATGCCGGTTGCGGTTGCTGATATGAACAGGATCAATGCACATGACCTCATACCTTTTAAAGATGCGGTTAAGCATGATGTAGCAGGGATCATGCTCTCTCATATTCTTTACAAAAATATAGACCCGAACTGGCCGGCAAGCCTTTCTTATATAATCTCAAAAAAACTTTTAAGGGATAAGATGAAGTATCAGGGGCTTGTTTTAACAGATGATCTTGACATGGGCGCAATAAAAAAACATTTTGATATAAAACAGGTTATTTCGCAGATTCAGTTATCATATATTGATATAATCCTTATCTGCCAAAAAAGAGATAACATTAAAAAAGCTTTTAATATCCTGTTGAAAAGTTTTAAAGACTCTGCAAAACTTAAAAAAAAGGGGCTGGAATCTGTTGAGAGAATAATGAAAGCCAAAAATAAATATATAGGGATTACAGATTGAGGGTTCTTGAATAGACATCACAATCAAAATCAGAAGTTTCCCCTTCTTTTAAATAATGATAACCCAGCGCTGCAATCATTGCGCCGTTATCTCCGCACAAATTTAAACCCGGCATAAATACTTTTAGATTATTTTTTTTTGCATCATATATAATTTTTTCCCGCAACCTCTTGTTTGCCGCCACTCCGCCCACAATGGCGATCTGTCTGCAGCCTTTTTTTTGGGCAGCATTAATGAGCTTAAAGCATAAAACTTCCACAACAGCTTCCTGAAAACCCGCTGCTATATCTTCTTTTAGCCCCTCTTCATGGGTCTGAATATAACGGTTTACGGAGGTTTTAATACCGCTGAAACTGAAATCGAATTCAGACTTATTCAGATATGATCTTGGAAAATGAATTTTTTCAGGGTCACCGGCTTCTGCAAGGCTGCCTATTATACTGCCGCCGGGGTATCCAAGCCCCATCATCTTTGCCACCTTGTCAAAAGCCTCTCCTGCTGCATCGTCTCTTGTCTGTCCCATTAGTTCAATATGTGTATGGGAACAAACATGATAGATGCCGGTATGTCCACCTGAAGCGAGAAGAGCGACAAAGGGAAAGTCAGGGTATTTTGGTTCAAGAAATACAGAGTTCAGATGGCCTTTAAGATGATTTACACCGATCCAGGGAATATTAAGGGCAAAAGCAATTGATTTTGCAAAGCAGAAACCAACGAGCAGGGAACCTATCAGACCCGGCCCCCGGGTAACGGCAATACCCTCTATGCTTTTAATATCCAGGCCGGATTGCTTAACTGCTGCCTTTACAACAGGCGTTATAGCCTCAACATGTTTTCTTGAAGCCAGCTCAGGTACAATCCCTCCGTATGGATGATGTGTTGAAGTCTGTGAAGCGACAACCATGGATAATACTTCCCTGCCGTCAACAACCACAGATGCCGCTGTGTCGTCGCAGGAGGTTTCAATCCCCAGTATTATCATTCGGCACGCCCCCGGCGCCTCTTTTGCCGGCAGCTCAACTTTTGCATGGCGGAGTTTTTTTAAAACCTTTATTTATCCACAGCATAAAATTTAAAATGCTGGTGCGAAATTTTAATAAAAATTGAGATTTAGCTGATTTAGATTTAGCTGATTTAGATTTATTGGGCATATTTTTTTTTATTTTCATATGATTTATGCCCAGCCTATGCGCTTTTGAGACTTTTTCCTGCTTACTATTTCGCCTATTAAAAAAGCTTTTTCATCCATTGCGGCAAGACGGTCAAGAATCTCCTGGGCTGAAGCCTCCGGCACAACAGCCACCAGACCTATGCCATTATTAAATGTACGCATCATCTCCATATCGGTGATCTTGCCTGCCTCTTTTAAAAAATCAAAAACAGGCGGAATATCCCAGGAGCCTTTTTCTATAACCGCCTTACATGCTGCGGGTATAATACGAACGATATTTTCCGTAATACCCCCCCCTGTAATATGTGCAAGACCATGTACCGGCAGGTCTTTAATAATATTTCCTACTACTTTGGAATAAATCTTTGTAGGAATGAGGAGCTCTTCACCAATTGTTTTACCGATATCGGGAACATGTGAATCAATTTTAAGCCCAAGCTTGTCAAAGCAAATTTTGCGCACAAGGGAATACCCGTTACTGTGAATACCGCTTGATGCAAGCCCTATAATTTTATGACCCACCCTGATTTCAGAACCATCAACTATTTTACTGTTGTCGACTATGCCGACCACAAAGCCTGAAAGATCATATTCGTTGTCTTTATAAAACCCGGGCATTTCAGCAGTTTCCCCACCCAGCAAGGCGCATTTTGCCTGTTTACAACCTTCGCCTATGCCCCTTATAACTGCTTCAGCCTGGCTTAACCTCAATTTTCCGGTTGCGAAATAATCTAAAAAAAATAGAGGCTTGGCACCCTGTACGACTATATCATTAACGCACATGGCAACAAGGTCGATTCCCACAGTATCGTGCTTACCTGCCATAAATGCAATCTTCAACTTTGTTCCAACCCCATCTGTGGAACTGACAAGAACAGGGTTCTTAATATTTGCAGTATTTAAAGAAAAAAGACCCCCAAATCCACCTATTTCGCCCATTACACCTGCTCTGAATGTGTCTTTGGCTATGTCTTTTATCTTTTTTACCAGCCTGTTTGCCTTATCTATATCCACGCCTGAATCTGCGTAAGTAAGCGAGCCCGTCATATTTTTCTCCTTAAAGTTTCACATATTACTTGAAAAATTAAAACGATATGACATAAAAGTCAAAACAATTTTTTTGACATAAAACAGATTGTAGTATAAAGCAGACTAAAAAAGTAATCTTTTAACAAATTTATTTTTGAGGTAAAACAAATGAAACCATTTGCAAGGCTGGATCGCCTGCCCCCATATGTTTTTGCAACAGTGAACAAAATAAAAATGGATGCAAGACATGCAGGAGAGGATATTATCGATCTTGGAATGGGAAATCCTGACCTTGGGACTCCTGATCATATAGTTGCCAAATTAATTGAAGCTGTACAAAAACCGCAAAATCACAGATATTCAGCATCCATGGGCATAACCAAACTTAGAATGGCTATATCAAGCTGGTATAAACGAAGATTCGATGTGGACATAGACCCCGAAACCGAGGCTATTGTTACCATAGGAGCAAAAGAGGGAATATCACATCTTATCCTCGTTACAATAAGGCCTGGAGATGTTGTATTCACCCCCAACCCCACCTACCCCATACATCCGTATTCCGCAATAATTGCAGGAGGAGACGTACGTGGAATCCCGGTGGGTCCGGAATCCGACTTTTTTGAAAATCTCATGCAGGCAACAAAACAGACCTGGCCAAGACCCAAGGTTTTAATACTGTCATACCCGCATAATCCCACAACTGAAGTTGTAGACCTTGAATTTTTTCAAAAAATTGTCGATTATGCAAAAGAAAATAATATTATGATAATACATGACTTTGCATATGCAGATCTTATTTTTGACGGGTATAAGGCTCCCAGTTTTCTGCAGGCTAAAGGGGCCAAGGACGTGGGTGTTGAGTTTTTCTCTCTTTCAAAGAGCTACAACATGCCCGGCTGGAGAGTCGGTTTCTGCGTAGGTAATAAAGAGACAGTGGCAGCGCTTCGCAGAATTAAAAGTTATCTTGACTATGGAATTTTTCAACCCATACAGATAGCCTCAATTATTGCATTAAACGGCCCCCAGGATTGCGTTGCAGATATCCGGAACACTTATAAGGAACGCAGGGATACTCTTATTTCAGGATTAAATCGCGTTGGATGGGACATTAAAAGTCCAAAGGGAACCATGTTTGCATGGGCAAAAATACCTGAAAAATACATAAAGATGGGTTCAGTGGAATTTTCCAAATTTATGATAAAAAACGCAGGGGTGGCTGTTGCACCGGGTCTTGGTTTTGGCGAATATGGTGACGAATATATCAGGTTTGCTCTTATTGAAAACAAGATGAGGATTAACCAGGCTGTCCGGGGAATCAGAAAAATAATGTAACAAAGACGTCTGATATAAAAAATATGGTTTTTAAAAAAAATAAGGACTCTTAACTTAATGAAAAAAATCAATATAGGTTTGCTTGGCTGCGGTACAGTGGGCACGGGAGTCGCAAAGATACTCATTGAAAATAAAGAGCTTATAAGTTCCCGCGTGGGTGCAGACCTTGTGTTAAAAAAAATTGCCGACATCGATACCGAAAGGGACCGCGGCATAAAGTTTGACAAAGGCGTATTTACCACAGACCCCTTTAAAGTGATTGAAGATCCGGATATTGATATAATCATAGAGATGATTGGCGGGTGTGGAATTGCCAACGACCTTATTTTAAAAGCAATCGACAATAACAAACATATTGTCACGGCAAACAAGGCTCTTATTGCAGAAAAGGGGAATAAAATCTTTAGCGCTGCAAATAAAAAAGGCGTGGACGTAGCCTTTGAGGCGAGTGTGGGGGGCTGCATACCTGTTATAAAATCTTTAAGAGAGTCTTTGGTGGGAAACAGAATAAAATCCATAAGCGGGATACTAAACGGAACCTGCAATTATATTCTGTCTAAAATAACAAATGAGGGAAGCACATTCAATAAAGCCCTTGAAAAAGCCCAGGCAAATGGATTTGCAGAAGCAGACCCTACGCTTGATATTGAAGGGATAGATGCCGCCCATAAGATAGCCATATTATCATCCCTTGCATATGGCATGGAGCTCAATTTTAAGGATGTTTATGTTGAAGGTATAACGAAAATTACTCCCGCAGATATTGAATATGCAAAGCAATTCGGTTATAAGATTAAACTGCTTGCCATAAGCAAGGAAGAAAACGGCTCGGTGGACATCAGGGTTCATCCCACAATGATCCCTTTTAACAACCTTCTTTCCAATGTAAACGGTTCACTCAACGCAGTAACCATTTGCGGCGATGCCGTGGGCGAAATTCTGCTTTACGGGCACGGAGCCGGCATGATGCCCACTGCAAGTTCCGTTGTGGGTGATACTGTTGATATTGCGCGCAATATCCTGTCCGGTTCTTCAAGAAGGATACCATTGCTCTCATATTGCACGGATAAGATAAAAAAAATACCCATCATACCGATTGATGAAATTTCAACGAACTACTACTTTAGATTTTTAACAAAAGACAGAGCCGGAGTTCTTGCAAAAATATCCGGGATATTGGGCAAATTCGGCATAAGCCTCACATCTGTAACTCAAAAAGGCAGAAAATCAAGGGGTTCTATTACCATAGTTATGCTTACACATAAGGCTAAAGAATCTGATATAAAAAAAGCGATGTCGGAAATAAGCGCTCTGGATATTATCAGCAGCGAGCCGGTTGTAATCAGGCTTGAAGATAAAAATCCGGAAGATTAAAAAAACTAACGAGCCGATTTCAAAATGTTCAATTTCGTTCGAGGTCAAGAAAGGCAAAAATTTTAACCGCAGGAATACACTCCCGTATTTCGAGGATTAAAATTTTTTCCTGACGTAGAGATCGGGCGAAAGGGGGCGTTTTGAAATTGGCTCTAACGATAACATTTGGAGATTTCATGTATATTATATGTTCGGATCTGGAAGGCGTTTTTGTTCCTGAAATATGGATTAACGTAGCTATAAAAACCGGTATAAAAGAGCTCAGCCTGACAACACGTGATATTTCCGATTACGATATTTTAATGAAAAAACGCCTTTTAATTCTTAAAGAAAACAGGCTTAAAATAGATGATATAAAAAAGGTTATTGCCACGATAGATCCTTTTGAAGGGGCAGTCGGGTTCCTCGACAGGCTTAGATCACATGTTCAGGTGATAATAGTCTCCGATACTTTTGTTCAGTTTGCAGGTCCGCTTATGGAAAAACTTGGCAGACCAACACTATTTTGCCACTCCCTTGATATTGCAAAAGACGGCTCAATTACAGGATATAATCTCAGACAGGGTAATGCAAAACAAAAGACTGTTAAAGCATTAAAAAGTCTTAATTATAAAATTATTGCCATGGGAGATTCCTATAATGATATAAACATGCTCCAGGAAGCCGACCATGGGATACTCTTCAATCCCCCTGAAAATGTAAAGACCGAGTTCCCGGAGCTTCCGGTAACCTGTAATTATACTGAGCTTGAAAAAAGAATTAACAAAATAATATGATCTCACATAAAACAACATACAGAATTATTTACGGTGATACCGACAAAATGGGGTATGCATATAATGCAAATTATCTCCGATGGTTTGAGATGGGCAGAACCGAAATGTTCAGGGCTTCGGGTCTGACATACAAAGAGATCGAAAAAAAAGGAATCTTTCTGCCTGTATCCGAGGTCTTCTGCAAATTCATATCGCCTGTTCACTATGACGACCTTTTAACCATAGAGACTTCGCTGGATTCAAGCCTTAAAGCAGGCATGAAATTCGACTACAAAATTTTTGTGGATCATACAAAAAAGCCTGCTGCAACAGGATATACAAAACACCCCTACGTCAACTCAAAGGGCAAGGTGGTCAGGCCGCCTGAATTTTTGGCAGAACTTATAAAAAAATAACCGTGGAGATGATTCAGGCATCAGCCTTTAACGTTGTCCTATGATTGTAGATATATCTAAATTTAAAAACTGCAAAGTCCTTGTTGTGGGCGATCTTATGATAGATGAATATCTATGGGGCGAGGTGGACAGAATATCACCTGAAGCTCCGGTTCAGATTGTCTCTGTAAAAAAAGAGGACTATACTCTGGGAGGTTCAGGCAATGTTGCAAACAACCTGATTGCTCTTGGAGCAAAAGTTCTGTTTGCAGGGGTTACGGGTACCGGTAAAAATGCCGAATTTTTGCTTAAAAAGTTTAAAGATCTCGGGGTGGACACCTCAGGCATAGTGCAAGACCCGGATAGACAAACAACAATAAAGACAAGGATCATTGCAGAAAACCAGCATATACTCAGAATCGACAGGGAAACAAAAAAAAACATTTCTGACAAAACTTCGAATCTGCTTTCAGATTTCATAGAAAAAAAGCTTAAAGATATCGATGTCATACTAATTTCCGACTATGGCAAGGGCGTAATAACAGAAAAACTGCTGAAAAGGATTGTTAAAGCCGCTGCCGTGCATAATAAACCTGCAATAGCCGACCCTGTTGGATTTGATTACTCGCGATATTCACAGGTTTATATGCTGACACCAAATAAAAAAGAGGCTTCCCTTGCTTCCGGTATAGAGATCATTGATCAATCCACCCTGTTTAAAGCAGGAGCAATACTGCTTGAAACAGTGCATATGGACAAACTGCTGATCACATGCGGCAAGGACGGGATGGTTCTTTTTGAAAAAGATAAAAAACCGTATATAATAACTTCCAAAGCATTACAGGTATATGACGTTTCCGGCGCAGGCGACACGGTATTGTCTGTTATTGGCCTATCCATGGCTTCCGGCGCATCCGTAAAAGAAGCAGCCATCCTTGCCAATTATGCAGCCGGTATAGTTGTGGGCAAGGTCGGCACTGCAACTGTTTCAAAAGAGGAACTAAAGGCATTAATAAATCCTGATAAAGAGAATATAATATCAAAACATACCACACTTGATCGGCTTGAGATAATTATATCTGAGCTTAAAAAAAATGGTAAAAAAATTATTCTGACCAATGGCTGTTTTGACCTCTTGCATGCAGGTCATATAATGCTCTTTTCCGCTTCAAAACAGCTCGGAGATATTCTCATAGTTGCAGTTAATGACGATGAATCCGTCAAATCTCTTAAAGGCGAAGGAAGGCCTGTAATAAAATTAAAGGAACGTTTGCGAATATTAAGCGCCCTTGACAGCATTGATTATGTGGTTGTGTTTTCATCTGATGAACTGACAAAAGTTATAACCTGTATCCAGCCGGACGTACTTACAAAAGGCACTAACTATCAATCTGTAGAGGTTGTTGGGCGAAACCTGGTTGAAAAATCGGGTGGTCGAATTGCGCTTATACCCATTACCGAAAATACTTCATCCACAAGCATAATAAATAATATAAAAAACAATAAAAATACATGCCGCTCATACAAAAAAACCCCAGGGGTATGACATTCAAGGTTTTTATCCAGCCCAGATCTTCAAAGAATATGATTACCGGGATTCATGGCGATGCCTTAAAAATAAAACTGACTGCTCCCCCTGTTGACGGCGCCGCCAACAAGATGTGCATTAAATATCTTGCTAAATGTCTAAATATTCCAAAATCTGCCATCGAGATAATTTCAGGTCTCACAAGCAGAAGCAAAGTTATACTTTTCAAGTATGACAACCTGCAAAACAGGGAATCCCAATGTAAAAAAATAAAATCTTCTATTGAATCATTATTTTCTTAAAAAAATGCTTGACATCCAACCATGTTCAGTTGTATATATTATTTTTTGATGCGGGGTGGAGCAGTCTGGTAGCTTGTCGGGCTCATAACCCGAAGGTCGCAGGTTCAAATCCTGCCCCCGCTACCATAATAAAATCGAGGGATTACGTTAATTCGTAATCCCTTTTTTTTGTTTGTGCTTTCCCTTGAAGTTTGAGAGATCTTTGATAGTGTGCATAAAGTTTGTTAAATCAATTTACTTCTGACTTTTTCATGGTATACTCCTTTTTAAATTATGGTATCCGAAATTGGACACGATTAGGAGTTATACACTATTTTGGTTTTTTCTGTCGCGTAGCGGCTTCTTCCAGCAATTCAATAGAAGGGATTTTTTTCATCTTGAACTTAGTGTAAAAAAATAATCGAACATTACTAAAAAATAGGCTAATGATTTGTAAATGGGTTTGTTTGTGTATCAGAAGACCGGGCGATATTTCGCCCAAATTCCAGGGGGGATTGAAACCCTTGCTGAAAAAGAACTTGAGTCGCTTGGAGCGGTGCAGCTAAAACACGGATATCGTGGAATCCATTTTTCAGCGGATCAGGCGACTCTTTATGCTATCAATTATAATGCCCGTTTTATCACAAGGGTTCTGGCGCCTTTGCTGACATTTACCTGTAGGGATCGCGAAGATCTTTACCGTGCTGGAAAATCAATCGACTGGACTGCATTTTTTTCGGTCAAAAACACGTTTGGAATTTTCGCTAATGTTTCCGGGAACAGTAATATAAGGCATTCTAAATTTGCAGCCTTATGTTTAAAGGATGCCGTGGCTGATTTTTTCAGGAGCAAGTGCGGCAGTCGGCCGGATGTGGATGGAAAATCTCCGGATATATGGTTAAATCTTCACATTGAAAG
>Ga0190313_1001625_pt1 | contig 11890 bp, 10 predicted proteins | sample 4870071011_MG_FD_169989 | JGI IMG/M metagenome (GOLD analysis project Ga0190313, IMG submission 169989) | Hydrothermal vent sediment bacterial communities from Southern Trench, Guaymas Basin, Mexico - 4870-07-10-11_MG | ecosystem: Environmental > Aquatic > Marine > Hydrothermal vents > Sediment ...
GATATCTTCGGAGTATTCCATTTGGAAGAATTTCTCAATCGGTATGAGAGATATTGAAAAATATCATGCTAGAAAGTTCTGCGGATGGTTCATGGACAATTTTGGACAGATCTCGCAGATCCCGCAAATTCTGAGAATCTTCGGACTAGATTGTGTTTTTGTGTGGCGTGGGGTAAAGATGGAAGAAGGAAAGGAAAGAATGATCCTCGAATGGGAGTCACCTGACGGATCACGTGTTTTGACGATATTCCTTATAGCCGGATACAGGAACCTTTATAACCTTTCAGAAACGAAAAAGATAGCAAGAAAAAGATTCGATCACGAGGTAAATAAAGTACAAAATTTCACAGATATCCCTCTTCTTTTGGATGGGTACGATCTTGATATTCATCCAGAAGATCCAAGGGATTTTTTGGATGTTTCTATCTCTCCTTTTGAATATTTGAAGGAAGTGAAAAAAGAAAACGCTACAAAAATAACAGGAGAGATGATCTCCGGAAAGTACGCGAGTACCTTCCCCGGAACTCTATCGACAAGAACCTATTTGAAAGTTGGTGCAGATCATGTTGGTAGACTTCTTCAATACCTTTCGATTTTTGATCAAGATGATGAAGAGAGCTGGAGAGAATATCTCAAAACACTCATTCATGACAACATATGTGGAGTTGGAGTTGATCAAATACATGAGAAAATGGAAAAGATCTATTTAAAACTACATGGAAAACTACTGAAAAATCTCGAAGAGGTATTCTCTTCATTTGACCTTTCAGGAATTTATGCCTTCATACCTTCTTCATACAGGTTCAACCTGACTCTTGCGGAAGAGAAGGGAAGCTTTGAATTTGAAAGCGAAGGAGCAGGTATCTGGAAAGTCAAGAATTTTTATCCTTGGAGGAAGGGAAAATCATCCGATTTCAGAAACCGTTATTACGAATTCCATTTTGATGGGAAAGAGTTCTTCATGGATGGTGTGAAAATAGGTTCTATGAAGATTCTAAAAGATGAGGGAGATACTTATTCCTCTTTTACAACACCCACCGAGTATGAAGAGAAAATCCACTTGAGGGAGATTCGCGAAAACGAGTATTCAAAAAGTGTGATCGTGGAGAGGAAGATAGTTTCTGAAACTGCAAAAGTGAAGACCATCGAAAGAATTTACCTTGACTCGTCTCCCTTCATCCGATGGGATGCTGAGATCCTGCCAGAAGGTGTCGGGTACAAACTGGTCTTTGGATGCCCCGATGCCACTGGAAAGGTGCTTGCAGGAATGCCTTTCGATGTGGTTGAAAGGGAAAGTATCGATAGAGACCTTTTCCCTGAGAACGTAGAAGGGATCCTTTCGAGTGTTCTTCTTGCTGCAAGGGAGACTGGTGAGGTGAAGGAATTTCCTTTTCAGAATTTCGTATCAAGAGGAAACATAACTATACTCGCAAGGGGCCTTAGAGAGTACATTGCCGAGGATGGATTGTGGGTAACCCTCTTGAGGGCAGTTGAATGGATAACGAAGAAAGTGAAAGGAAGAGTGGGAGACGCAGGGCCTGAGATGTACGTTCCGGGGGCAAGGTGTCAAAGAAGACTGAAATTGAACCTTGGCTTCATGAAAAGTTCCGAAGAGTTTGAAAAATGGGTTGATCTCTTCTCAAAACCTGTCATCTTTTTTGAATCCCACGGAAAAAACGTTGAAAACATCCCCCTGTTCTTCCTCGATAAAAGATGGGTTTTAAAAGAAAAGGGAGAAATTGTTTATATTGACAATAAGAAAATTAAAAGGATGAAAGCCGATAGTGTTACGCTGAAAAAGAAGAAGGTTAAGATAGATATACTAAGTGATATGGAATTTCCTTTTGGTCCAGATCTTTATGCTCCTGATGAAGATATTATAAGAAAGATGGAGAAGGACATAGAGAAGATGAAGAAAGAAATCGACAAACTCGAAAATGAGGTAGAAAGACTAGAAGGAGTTGAGAAACACAGGAAAATACACAGAATCTTAAGTCTTGAAAGATCCATTCTTGAGAAAAGGCTATCCATCCTTTTGAATGAGGAAAGACTTGGAAAGGAGAAAACAGAGGAGATCAAAAAAGTAGGAGAAGAGCTCAATGAAGCGAGAAGAAGGAGAAGAACGTACGATTACATTCTTGAGATGTACGAAGCAGATGAGGAAGCCAAGCCTTGATACTATCTTTCATGCCTGTCTAATTTTTTGTGAGAAGAGAGGTATCGAATATCCTCTAATTGTTTCCATCCCTCTAAGGTTTGATTGAAAATTCTCCACCACTGACTTTATCTCCTTGGTGTTCATCTGATACAACTAACTTTACCCCTCTAAGTCCGCAGTTCTTTAATTCCTCAAATGGCCCACTTCCTTTCACTCCCTGTGAGTTTTAAACTGAGTATTTCCCTGTATCTATCTTCTCTGATCCCTGGTACTGCCGAAAGTCCTTTCTCATGGGATCCCCTCGTATATAAGACTTCATATCTGTGCTTTGCTAACTTGAAGTTGTGCTTCATGTTCTATATATGGTGTTTGGAAACCATATCAGAATCTGTCTCGTTCCCTCTTCATTATCCCGGAGAAACAGGAGTAGGGACTGTTTCAAAAATAATGTGCAAGGTATAGAAAATAAAGCAAGGAAGATGATACAATCTCCCTTACACTTTCCATGATCACCAAATCCTTCTCCATGCTGAACATAAAGGAGGTGTTTTCTTTCTTCCTCAGAGAAATCATCATTTTCTCAAGAGACTACTTCAAAAATTGCCTTCTCTCAGAGATTTCCATTGCAAGCAAGCTAATGTCATACAGATTCTGATAAAGTTCATTCACGATATAGATAGTGTCATAGTTGATGGTATAGGGATAGGATCCAAGAAAAAGACAAATTTGAATTGGATGAGGGGGACACAGGTGGGTGAAAGATCATATAAGATGTGAGGTTGTGATGGAGAAGGGGAGATACAAAATGATAATATGTGGAAGTAGAGAAGAGGTATTTGTCAGAGATAAAGATGCTGAGGGGGATATGAAGATGAAGTATCTTGATATGCTGGAGTGTACAGGGAAGATATGGCGATGGTGTTGGCTCTTGTTGAGTTCCTTGCTTATAACATGTATGTCCCATATTTTCTGTTCATTTTTATATCGTCTTATTTCGTTTCATCTCGAGATCTCTATCTTCACGAGAATCTTTGAAACACCCCTACAAAAATTCCGTGTATTTAGGAATAGGCTTTGATTAAGTGTGTTACAATCTTAAGATGTTACAATTTTAACATGAGATGTTAAATCTTGTTTATTCTCTGATGGAAATTAATTGCCCTTAGTTAAACCTGAAGAGAAAACCAAAATTACTCGCTAACTAGCAAAATATTTGGAGAATCATTCTTATTTCCAACACGATTTTGGAAAAATACTTTAATTAAGCTATAATTTAAGTGGTAAAACCTTTATACCACAAACAGGAGGTATCATCATGTTTAACAAAATAGAGAAAACAACCAGTCCCATAAGTATCATGAAACAAATACAAAAAGCTATTGCTGAAGGAAAACTTAAGCCAGGTGATAAACTTCCTTCAGAAAGGGAACTAGCCGAGCTTTTCCAAATAAGTCGACCAGTTGTTCGAGAGGCTATTAGTGCTCTTTCATTTCTCGGAATAATCCAAAGAAAGTGGGGAAAGGGGAATTATATATCGGAAGATCTGAATATTTCTATAATAAAAAACTCCTTGAAGTATATAGTTATCTCAAAAGAGAAAGAAATACGGGATCTTTTAGAAGCGAGAAGAGCCATAGAGTGTGAATTAATAAGCCTTGCTGCTCTTAGAAGAACAGAAGAACATTTAAAAAAGTTAGAAGAAAAACTTCTGGAATTACTGAATTGTGACAAACAGAGTCCTAGGAGATTTCAACTAGATTATGAATTTCATTTGATAATAGGAAAGGCTGCTAATAGCGATATTCTTCACGGATTTCAATTTGCTCTGAAAGATAAAATACTGGAAATAATGAAGGTGGGAGTATACTTGCCAGATGCTATAGAGAAGAGTAATAAAGAGCATCTTGAGATGTTTAAAGCTATAAAGTCATCTGATCCTGAAACTGCGAAAAGGATCATGGAAATTCACATAAAGCAATTGGAGGAAAGGCATATAAAACGACTAGAAAACATAAAAGAAAAAAATGAAAGAGATTGATATGAGAGAGGAGGGATACTGTGAGGTATAGATTTAAGGGAGTAATACCACCCATGTTAACGGCTTTTACTGAGGATGGCGCTTTTGATAAAGAATCTACCAGAAACATAGCTCATTTCCTGAAAGATAAGGTACAGGGGTTATTCATATGTGGTACTTATGGAAGTGGCCCACTTTTAGAAGCTGAAGAGAAGAAAATGGTCATTGATGCAGTAATGGAAGAAGTTGAAGGAAGAATACCTGTAATAGCGCATGTTGGTAGTACTTACACCTCTGCCGCAATTGATGTTGCGAAATTTGCTGAAAGGGCTGGTATATCTGCTATTGCCAGTGTATCTCCGTACTATTACACTCATAATGAATCAGACATTATTAGTTACTTTGCAAAACTTGTAGATAGTGTAAGCGTTCCAGTTTATGTTTATAATAACCCTAAAACTGTGGGGTATTCTATATCTCCATCACTTTTAGAGAAATTATACGATATTGGTGTTCAAGGACTAAAAGACAGCAGTTTTTCCCTTGTGACTTTTTTTGAGTTTGTAGACGCACTTGGTGATAAAGATTTTGAGTTTATCATAGGTACTGAGGCTCTAATTGTCGGAGCTTACGTTCTGGGAGCAAGAGGTATTATTTCTGGCGTGGCAAATGCTTTACCTGAATTCATAGTGGATCTCTACAACGCCTGTGAATCCGGTGATATGGAAAAAGCTTCCAGATTGCAGTTGCTAGCACTCAGGTTAAGAAAACTGTTGCATATCTCTTCGTCCATATCTGTAACACACTCTGTTCTGAAATTAAGAGGTGTGAACGCAGGTTTCCCTCGTCATCCTTTTACACCGTTGTCTCACGATAAGGAGAAACTTTTGGAAAGAGAATTGAAAAAATTGGGAGTTCTTTAAATCACGATGATTCTGTACGGCATTTTATGACCCATTGAACGAGTTTGCCTTCTTTTACTATAACCTTATGTGCTAAGCCAGCGGGTATTACAAACACATCTCCTTTTTTTATGCTGTACTCTACAGCAGATGTTATATCCCCTCCTCTGTACTCACCAGGTTCAATCTCTTTACTCCCAATAAGATTTTCTCCTGTCAACACGGTAGCTTCACCCTCAACAACAATGTAGATGTCATGAAAATTCGTATGAATCTCTCCTTCTCCCTCAAAAGGAGATACAAGTTCTATTAGTTTAATTGATAATTCTGGGAGTTCGATGCTAGCAGTTTTATCATAGCTTGGTGATAGTTTCTCTGGATGCAACTTATCCGTTTTTTCTCCCTCCCCTAAAAATCCTTCCAATTAATCTAAGGATATTTCCTCCAAAAAATGTGAGGATTATGAGTATTATAAGAGCAGCACTAATAGGTCGTATTAGAAAGGGTATAAAACTTCCACCTGTTTTTATCAGACCCACTCTGAGGTTGTCCTCTATCATTGGACCAAGTATTATCCCTAAGATCATAGGTGGCAGGGGAACTTTTAGAAGCTCAAATATAAAGCCTATAATACCAAAAGCAATCATCACGTAAACATCGAAAAAACTATTCCTTATAGCGTAAGAACCTATTATTGAAAAGATCATGACTATAACAAGAACAGCATTTCGAGGAAGTCTTAAAACTGCCTTGTAAGCTTTTATTCCAAAATATCCAATTAGGAGAAGGAACAATTGGGAGATCAGAGCTATGAAAAATATCCCTTCAACTATATGTCGACTCTGCTGGAAAATTAGAGGACCTGGTTTCAAACCATACATCAACATCGCACCAAGAACGATAGCAGTTACTGTATCACCTGGGACACCAAAAACTAGAGCAGGTATCCATGTTCCACCTAATGCAGCATTATTAGCACTTGTTGGAGCTATCACTCCTTCTGCGCATCCTTTACCAAATTCTTTAGAATTTTTAGAGGTTTTCTTCGCAACACCATATGCAACCCAAGCCGCAATATCAGCCCCTGCTCCTGGTAGAGCTCCGACAAATGTACCTATCAGCGCTGATTTCAAAATTGTCCACTTGTTCTTCCATACTATGGGGAAAGCATCCTTAAATGATACATCCATTTTTTCGCTTATACTTGGGGCCATGAGATGTTTCCTATCTTTTACATGTTTTAAGACCTCTGATATACCAAACAAGCCAATCATAGCAGGTATAAAACTTATACCACCCATCAATTCCACATTACCAAAGGTGAATCTAGGATATCCCGTTGTGATATCTATTCCAATGGTTGAAACAAGAAGTCCCAAAACAGCTGATACAATCCCTCGAATAGTATTTCCTCTGGTAAGAACTGCGCTCATGCATAGTCCGAATACTCCCAACCAGAAGTATTCAAAGTTTGTGAAACGCAGGGCAAATTCTGCTAAGAAAGGTGCAACAAGTATGAGTAAAAGGACTCCTATGAACCCTCCAATGGCAGAGCAAATTAAATCAAGAGTTAGTGCTAAAGCTCCCTTTCCTTTCTTTGACATTTCATAGCCATCGAGAACAGCAGCACCTGAAGCAGGAGTTCCAGGTATCCTAAGATAAGTTGCAGGTATATCACCAGCAAATATGGCTGTGAAGGTTACTCCCAGGATCATAGCAAGACCTGCTAGTGGATCCATATAGTAACTGATGGGAACAATTAGAGCAACTGCCATGGTTGCTGTCAATCCTGGGATACCTCCTACGAAAATACCGAATCCCATCGCTAGAATCCATGGTATAAGAATTTTTGGCTCAAATACCCTCAAAATTGGCATATTTATCACACCTTACATGAATATTTGTCAAAATTTTATTCCGAATACACCTTCAGGTAAGGGTATCTTGAACACTTTTTCAAAAAGCAGTACTATAACTACTATCAACGCTATTGAAACTACCACACTACGTATCCAACCCGTTTTGAGACGTACCATTAGAAGTGATGAAATGATGAAGGTACCAAGAATGAAGCCTAGAAATTTTATGATAGGAACGTATATTATCAGCATAAGAAGAAGTATCAAGACATTCTGAATGCCCCAATCTTTTAGATAGTTCGAAAAAGGTTTTGAGAGCCTAAAAAATCGTTTCTCCAATAAAGCCATGATTATTTCATAAAAACCTGAGATTACCAATATGATACCGAGTATCGTCGGAAAAAAAGCTGGACCAGGTAATTTTTTACCTGATACAACAAATTTCGGAAAGAAAGATGCTTCTACTATCACTAAAATAGCAACACCAATAAGAACCGTCCCAAATATGAGGTTCCCCTCTCTTTTCATAGTTGTTCTAACACCTCCAAGGTCCCCGCTTCTTTAAAGCGGGGACCTTATTACTTCACTTTAAATATCCACCAAGTTTTAGAATTTCTTTCCATACACTATCTTGCTCTTTTACGAAGTTATAGAATTCTTCCGGATTTCTAATTTGAATGCCAAATCCATTCTTATTCATGAAATCTTTAAACTCTTTTGAGTTAGCTATTTTTAAACATTTTTCATAGAGTATGTTTATAATTTCTTTTGGCGTTCCCTTAGGAGCTGCTAGCCCCCTCCATGTACCAGCAGACCAATTTATACCCAATTCTTTCAATGTTGGAACATCTGGAAATCTAGGATCTCTTTTATCAGCCATTATAGCCAACGCTTTCAGTTTACCAGCTTCTATCTGAGAAGCTGCTTCTGGCAAGCTACATGTGATTACATCGACATGACCTCCTAATAGTTCCACTATCGATGGAGCAGCACCTTTTGTAGGAACCCATATCACGTAATCCGGTGGAATGCCAACAGTATGAAGCATACCTATTCTCGCTAGATCCCAGATGGTTCCCGCAGCTGAACCTGAAAATTTGTATTTTCCTGGATGCAAAGCTATATCCACGAGCAGTTCCGCTACAGAATTCCAGGGTGCATCTGCTCTAACGATCACAGCAGATGGATCCTGATTTAATTGAATGATATATTCAAAGTTCTCATAAGTGATAGGTGTTAAGCCCATCCAATGCATAGTTGCTATCTCCAGTGTAACGAGTGTTAAAGTATATCCATCAGGTTTAGCATAAGCTCCTGCACCATGTCCAACAGCTCCTCCACCACCTGTTTTGTTGACAACAACGAATGGTACTCCGAACTCTTTTTGAAGTTGATCAGCCAGAAAACGAGCCAGTCTGTCTGTTCCTCCACCAGCTGCCCATGGGCAGATAATGGTTACGGTTTTCTCTGGATAAGCGGCTAGTAGACTTAATGAGCTTAATAAGAAAAGACCCATTAAAGCGATAAACAATGTTCTCCTCATGGTTAATCACCCCTTTTTAAGGATTTATTTTCCCCCTTAGAAAATCCTCAACTTCTTTACGAGTTGGTTGACTATCCGTAGAACCTGTTGATCGACATACCATAGCAGCAACTGCATTAGTAAAAGGTACTATATACTCAAGATTCATACCCTCCAGAATTCCTACAATTAAAGCAGCAGTGAATGCATCACCAGCTCCTACAGTATCTTTGACATTAACCTCAAAAGCTTTACCACGAGCTATTCCCTCTCGGATTGATCCTATTACACAACCATCTTTTCCTAACTTGAGGGCGACAAAACTTGGTCCCTTCTTTAGAAGTGTCTTGACTATATCTTCCGGTTCTCCTTTCAACCCAAGATGTTTCGCTTCCTTCAAGTTAAGAGTGAGAATATCTGCAAATTCACCTATTGTGAACCATGCCACACTATTGAAAAGATCCTTGCTCCATAAGGCTTCTCTATAGTTGGCATCATAAGAGATCTGTATATTTAACTTTTTGCACCTTCTCATAAAGTAAAAAGAAGCTTCCAAGCAATCTTTGCTTATAGCTTGAGAAATGCCGCTTAAGTGGAATATCCTCACTCCCTCCAATGAGACCCTTTCGGCGTCTTTTACAGTGAAATTGGATGCAGCAGAATTTTTGCGCAGATAAACAAATCTATGTTCACCATTGCTATCAAAAAATGTGAAATACACCCCTGTATGATGGTAAGAATCGGTGAACACATTTGATACATCAATGTTAGTCTTTTTCCAAACTTCCTTTATCATTTTTCCAAATATATCGTCACCTATTTTTGTTATATATTTCACTGTATGACCTAGTTTTGAAATAGCCAGTGCTACATTCGATGTATCCCCACCAATTACTCTTGTAAACGATCTCACATCTTTTCCTGTTTTTGTGGCGTAAAACCCTACTAGAGGTTCGCCAAAGCATGCAACTTCGGTCATCTCAGCAATTTCTCCCCTTTACTTTCCTGAAAAGATATGAAATCTTCTAACTCTTGCCATGAAGGAAGAGGTTCAATATCTCCAAGTGCACCAACTACAAGTGCACCTGCTGCGTTTGCTAATTTCAGAGAATCGTGTATATCCTTCTTCAATAGGATTGAAGCTAGGAACGCTGCGTCGAAAGCATCGCCTGCTCCAAGTTCGTCAACAACTTCAACAGAAAATCCAGGGGAACAGATAAGTTCTCCGTTTTTGAAAGCACATGCTCCCTCTTTCCCCATTTTCACCACGATGAGTTCATGATGAGAGGCCATACTGGCCAATTCCTCCAATTGTTTTTCCATTTTCATGTTTGGAAAAATATAGTTCAGATCTCCAAAACCTGTTATTAAGTAGTCTGCCTTGTCTATAAATTCCCTCAAGCAATCTAACGCCTTTTCAGGTGTTGGTAGTAGTTTTTTTCTAATATTCGTATCGAAGGAGATTTTCACTCCATTTTCTTTAGCGATTTCAAATGCCTTCAAAGCAGCTTCTTTACAGCTATTTGATAAGGCAGGAGTTATGCCACTCATATGAAAGAGCACTACATCTTGGAAAATCTCTTCTTCAATATCATTAGGTGATAATGTAGAGAAAGCGGATCCTTTACGGTAATAAAACACTGTAGTTTTTCCAGGGACGGGGAACCCTCTCTGGACGAAATATACAGCTGTAGGATAATTCTCTCTTATTCTCACATGATTTGTATCGACTCCCTCCGATCGAAGGGTAGAAATAACACTTTTACCAAATTCGTCATCTCCCACAACGGTCAAGAAGCCGCAGGAAAATCCTAACCGACTCATACCAACTATAACGTTGGCTTCACTACCAGCGACATGTCGTTCAAAAAGTAATGCATGTCTTAAAGGTCCTTTGTTGACAGGGTTTAACTGAATCATAACTTCTCCAAGTCCAAGAATTTTCATATGTATCACTCCAAAAAGTTTTAATTGTTTTATGGTATAGAGGTTTTACCACTGATATTTTAACATTTATGAATAATTTATGCCAAAAAATTTTTCATACAATTAATACAAATTATCCCTAGTTATCACCAATTATACTCAAAGAGAAAACATGTGCTTGCTCTTTCTTCCTATAATAGTCTAGTGTTAAAAGTACCCTTTTCAGAAACCCATGATGTTTACTACTGACCAATATTTGATTTGATATCAATCATTATTGATAACATTGCTCTTGCTTCGCCCCTTTTTACTAGAATACCGATGATAAAATACCCTATTGATGCATTTTAATGTGAATGTGTTAATGTATAAGAGGAAAGTAGAAAACTGCAATTTTTAAGGAGGTGTTGGATTTGAAGCTTGTAGAGTCCGTTCCAAATTTCAGCGAAGGGAGAAGAGAAGATGTCGTGAAAGAGATCATAGCGGAAGCAGAAAAGTATCAGGGAGTCTGGGTTCTGGATTGGTCCATGGATCCAGATCACAACAGATCCGTCGTGACCATGATAGGAAAACCTGAACCTCTGTTGAAGGCACTGTTCGATATGGTTAAAAAAGCGTCTGAGCTTATAGACATGAGGAAGCACAAGGGAGAACACCCCCGAATGGGAGCAACGGATGTGGTGCCTCTTGTTCCCATAATGGGAACCACCATGAAAGAATGCGTGGAATATTCCAAGGAGCTGGGCAGAAGAATCGGTGAGGAACTTAAAATACCGGTGTATCTCTATGAAAGGTCTGCAACGAAGCCTGAAAGGGAAAATTTAGCCAATATAAGGAAAGGGGAATTTGAGGGTTTCTTCGAAAAGATCAAGGATCCAGAATGGCAACCGGATTTTGGCCCCTCAGAAGTCCATCCAACAGCGGGTGTGATAGCTGTTGGCGCAAGGGAGTTCCTGATCGCTTTCAACGTGAATCTGGGGACGGATAACATAGATGTGGCCAATAAAATAGCCAGAGCTGTAAGACATATAAGTGGGGGATTCAGATACGTCAAGGCCATAGGGGTTGAATTGAAAGATAGGGGGATAGTTCAGGTTTCCATGAATCTTACAAATTACAAGAAGAGTCCTATGTTCAGAGTTTTCGAAGTTATAAAGAGAGAAGCCGAAAGGTACGGTGTCCCTGTTGTGGGTTCCGAGATAGTGGGACTCGTACCACTTCTTGCTCTTGTTGAATCAGCTGCTTTCTATCTTCAATTGGAAGATTTTGATGTGAGTAAGATCATCGAGAACAATGTTCTCGATATTTTCGCGAAGGAGCTGGAGAAAGGTGAAAGTTGAGCTTCTAATAGAAGCTGAAAATGTCGTGACACCTGTTGGTAAGGAACCTCTGCGAGGGAAGAAGATGAAGTTAGAAGTTTTAGAAAAAGTTTATATAGTTGTGAATGAAGGGAAGATAGCCGATATAGCCGAAAGTGATTCACCCTACGATCCTTTATTCAAATTG
>Ga0190313_1001627_pt1 | contig 11882 bp, 11 predicted proteins | sample 4870071011_MG_FD_169989 | JGI IMG/M metagenome (GOLD analysis project Ga0190313, IMG submission 169989) | Hydrothermal vent sediment bacterial communities from Southern Trench, Guaymas Basin, Mexico - 4870-07-10-11_MG | ecosystem: Environmental > Aquatic > Marine > Hydrothermal vents > Sediment ...
ACGTCATAGTTGTAAGGATCCATGAAATGCATCATTCCAATGAATAATGAATTATGATGGAAAGACCTTAAAGAATCATAGCTTCCTCCTGCAAGTGCTTCCATGAGCATTTTCCTAAAGCTTAGGCTCTTCGGCTTCTTATCCTTATCAATGAACTTTCTTAAAGCAAATAACAGGTCAAGCTTTGCAAGCAACCTGCTTCTGCCATTGTTAATTTTTTCAGTTTCTTCTTTTAAGAACTCATACAAGCCATCTACGTCAATAAACCTTGTAACAGGAATAAGCTTATCACCATCTTTAAATATATAAGTAGCCATGCCACAAGCAAAGTGAGCTGAAAGCCTATAGACTGGTTTAGTTGTTCCTCTTAATGCTTGAATAAAATCAGAGACAACCGTTGATATTGGAATTGGATAAAAATCTTCTTTGCCTATTTGTCCATCAGTCTGCTCTTCTATTCTCTTAATCACTTCTGGAATAGTTATTCTTTGTTTGGCTCTTTCTTCTTTAGGCATCATTCCAACCAAGGATACTGGCTGAAAAACAATGCCTCTAACAACATCAATGTTTCCAGCAGCAAACCTTACAATGTCACCAAGCTGGTCATCATTAACCCCTCTAATAACTGTTGGAACCAAAACTATTCCTGCTTTCGCTTTTCTAAAGTTTTCTAATGCTTTTGGAAACTCCCAGTAATTCTTAATATTTGACTCAGGAGTCATGCCATCAAAGCTCACGTAAAAAACATTAGCCCCTGCTTCAACTAATTTCTTAGCAAGCTCAGGATCTTTTGAAATGTTGATTATGTTTGTATTGACTTGAACATGGTCAAATCCTTCTTCCTTAGCCATTTTAACTATTTCAATCAAATCATCTCTTACTGTTGGCTCTCCGCCAGTAAGCTGGACAGCATTACAAGGAACAGGCTTTTGATTTTTAAGTCTTCTAAACATTTCTCTAAACTGCTCTAAGCTTGGTTCATAAATAGGTTCTCCTTTCTTAGCATAAAAGAAACAATACCAGCAGGACAAATCACAACGGTTAGTAACTACTATATTAGCAAGATTTGTGTGGGACATGTGAAGCGAGCATAATCCACAGTCATTAGGGCATTTTATCTCTTCTTTTGGCTTTGTTATCTCAGGATTTTCCAAAACAATTCCCTTTTCATCAGCATACTTTTGAGCCTTCTTGTACATTTCATAATCTTCCCAATAATCATCAATAAACTCTCCATGTTTAGGGCAGGTTTTTTTAATCTTAACTTTGCCATCTTCAACATAAACAATTGCCTTAACAGTCATTTCTGCGAAGTTTTTTTCATCAACACACTTTGGGCATAATGAAACTGTCTCGCCAATCACCTGCATTCAAATCACCAGCTAAGAAAGACTTCTATTAGAAAAGGCAAAAGCAAGGTTTAAATACATATTGTTGTATAAAAGACAACAATGGATATTATTTCTGCTTTAAAAAAATTTGGATTAACTGAGTATGAAGCAAAAGCTTATTCTGCCCTAGTAAGCATAGGGGCTGGTACAGTTACAGAAATATCTCAAATCTGTGAAGTACCAAGGTCAAACCTTTACTCAGTGCTTGAATCACTAAACAAAAAAGGATTTGCAGAAGTGCAAAGAGGAAGGCCAATAATCTTTAAAGCAATAAGCCCTGAAAAAGCCCTGAATCAAGCTGAAAAAGAAATAACCGACGGGTTAAAAAAAGCAAAAAAAGAACTATTGAAAAACCTTTCACTGAAAAGCAGGGGTAAAGACATTCAACCAACCTTAATCTGGGGGATAAAAGGATATAATTCTGTTATAAAACAATTCTCTGGAATGATAAAAAGATGTAAAAAAGAACTCTTAATAAACCTTCCAGACGTGTCACTTTTACAGCCAGTGGAAAAAGAACTTGAAGAAGCAAAGAAAAGAAAAGTAAAAATAAAAATCACTACTCAGCCAGAAGGGGTTGAAAAAGCAAAAAAATACGCTTTAGTTAGGACAAGGGAAAAAATTCATGGAATTGACATTGTTTCAGATGAGTCAGAAGTTTTAATAGCCCCTGAAATACCTGTAATTGCTGCTTGGGTAAACAACCCTGAAATAGCATTGCATGTGAAAGACTTTTTGGAACTTGCTTGGAAAGAATCAAAAATAGTGAGGTGAAAAAATGAAACAAATAATCGTAAAAGGAGAAGGAAAAGAGCAAGAAATAACAGAACTATGTGAGGCTTTAGGAAGAAGAGGAATAAACATAATATCCTTGTTCGGAGGAAAAACAACCAACGGCCACTTATTTTACATAATCACTGAAGATGAAGTAAGTGCTGAAAAAGCTTTCAAGCAAGCAGGGTTTGAAGTTACTGTAAAAGACTTTCTTCCAGTAAAAATTCCTGACAAGCCAGGAGAACTTGCAAAAATCACTAGAAGACTCCTTCACTCAGGAACTGTAGTAAAAAACATTTTCTTAATTACCAGAGAAAAAGACTACGCGTTAATAGGAATAGAAACAGATGACATTGAAAAAGCAAGAGAGGCAGTTAGAAAATGAAAATAAAAGTAGAGTCAAGAGACTTTAAAAAAACAATTAAACTTCCTGAAAAAAGCACTGTGAAAGACCTAATGCAAAAACTAAAACTAAGAACAGAAGATTATGTCATATCAAAAAACAAAAAAATAGTCCTGCCAGATGAAAAACTAAAAGACGGGGATGAAATAAAACTTTATTCAGTAATCAGCGGCGGTTGAAAATGAAATGCTCTTATTGTGGAAAAAAAGCTGTTGTTAACTTAAGGTATGCTGGTAAGAAGTTCTGTGAAAAACACTTCATTGACTTTTATGAGAGAAAAGTAAGAAGAGTGATAAAAAAGAATAACATGTTTTCAAGAAAAGAAAAAATAGGTGTAGGAGTAAGCGGTGGGAAAGATTCTCTGGTAATGCTTTACCTTTTGAAAAAAATGCATTATGATGTTACAGCCATAGCCATTGATGAAGGTATTAAAGGATACAGGGACAAGACTCTTCCTTATGTTAAAAAACTCTGCGCTGAACTTGATGTTCCATTGCACTTGTATTCCTTCAAACAAGAGTACGGCATGACCCTTGACCAGATTCATTCTAAGAAAAAAACATTAGCATGCAGTTACTGTGGTGTGTTACGCAGGTCTCTACTTAACAAAGCAGCAAGAGAACTAAGATGCGACAAGCTAGCAATAGGCCACAATTTGGATGATGAAGTGCAAATGATAATAATGAACCTCACCAGGTCAGAGCTTCTAAGACTTGCAAGAAGCGGTCCTGTAGTCGGGTTAGTCAAGCATGGAAAGTTTGTTCCAAGAGCAAAACCACTAAGAGAATGCAGTGAAAAAGAAGACGTAATATATGCTTTGCTTAAAGGCATAGAATACAGTGAAGCTGAATGCCCTTATGCTCATGAAGCTTTTAGAAGCACTGTAAGAGAAGCAATTAACTTAATGGAAGAAAAACACCCTGGAGTAAAAATAGGTATTTTAAGAAGTTTTGATAGAATGCTTCCATTCTTAAGAAAATACTTCTCAAAAACCAGTGCAAGTGAACTAAACGAATGCGTAGAATGCGGCGAGCTAACATCAGGAAAACTATGCAAAGCATGCGAGTTAATGAAAAACCTATAAACCAACTGCTTTTTTCACTGCTTCTGCTATTATTTTCCCATCAATTTTTCCACGGTACTTTTTCATTAGCTCTCCCATTATTGCCTTGAATGCTTTTCTTTTGTCTTCTTTTAAGTGCTTGTTCTGTTCAAGTATTTTCAAGGCTTCTTCTTCTAACTGTTTTACGTTTACTTTTCCTGCTTTGATTAATTCTTTTACTTTCTTTTCAGGAGCTTCTGCAATGCTCTTCAAAATTGACGGAATTGCTTCCTTTGAAAACAAGCCCTTTGTAAATTCAGCAAAAAGCTCTCTTATTTTGTCATCAGTTATTCTTGAAACATCAACCCCTTCTCTTCTAAGACTCTTAATTGTTTCTTCAAGAGTAACAGCAACCACTTTAGGATTGACACCTTGCTTTACTAACTCCTCAAACAATGCTCTTCTTGGAGATGTGACAAGCTTTTCAGCAAGTTCTTCACTCAAGCCAAAAGCCCTCAACTCTTTAAGTACTTCCTCTGGTTTTTTAGGAAGATTCTTTCTAAGAGCATCAAGTCTTGCTTTTGAAATAAAAACCGGAGGAAGGTCAGTCTCAGGATACATTCTATGCTTTCCAGCCAAATACCTCATGAATTCACTGTTGCCATCTGGAAGAGCTCTTCTAGTCTCTTCAGGCACTTTTTCAAACGCAAGGTTTATTCTTTCAGCTAACTTTTGGAATACTTTTGAAGCAGTACCCTTGTCAGCAACCAAAAATATCAAAGCATCCTTGCTGCTTAGTTTTTTATCATTACAAATTCTTTTAACTTCTTCAGTTATTTTGTACTTTTCAAGGTCCTCGTCAGTATGAACTATTCCTTTCAAGCCAAAAGCCTTAGCAATTCCAGCCAGCTCAGTACCAAACCTCCTTCCAGGAGTCAGCTCAAAACCAAGCAACCCAGCCCAAGACTTTAACACTAAACAATAAACTTCTTTTCCTGAAAAAAGCCTGCTTTTTGAATTCTTAAAATACTTTGTCACTTCAAAAAACTTCCCATCAGACTTGACTGCCTTGTTTTTCCTAAGCTCTTGCTTTAACTTAAGCAAGTTCTCCTGCCTCATTACTTCAAGCTCAATAAGTTTATCTAACAACTTCACATCCTGCAAGCCTTTAATCTCAACCCTCGCTCCTTCAGGAATTGAGATGTTAACATCCTGCCTAATAGACCCTATCCCTCTCTTAACTTTCCCAGTCATTCTTAAAAGCTTTCCAAGCTCAAGGGCTACTTCTTTTACCTGAACAGGGGACAACTCCATTATCCCTGTTGATATTTCTACTAAAGGAATACCAAGCCTGTCAAGTCTGTAAACCTTCCTTCTCTTTTTCTCACCTACAATCCCAGCTGCTTCTTCTTCAAGAAAAACACCTTCAACTTTTATTCTCCCATGCTTGGTTTCAATAAACCCATTCCTCCCTATCATCATCGTCCTTTGAAAACCAGTGGTGTTACTACCATCAATAACTATTTTTCTCATCACATGAGACTCATCAACTATCTCACAATTAAGCAGTAAAGCAATTTCTAAAGCAATATCCAAGGCTTCATTATTCAACTCATGAGGAGGCTCTTCATCGCACTCCACCAAACAAGAAGTATCATCATATACTAAGTACTCATACTCTTTACTTTTCAAAGCCTCAAGCAAAGCAGCAGGATCTCTTTCACCAAGCTCACCAACAACTGGTCTAAGCCTTCTAACAATCTCAGCTATCTTCTCCCCGCCTTGTTCAGAGGAACAACTACAAAACAGCTTATGCGTATCAAGCCTCTGATGAAACTCAAGGCCGACCCTAACTTTCAAGCCATCACCTTTTTCATCAACTCATCAATCTTACTCTTTAATTCTTCAATCGTACCATCATTATCAATAACGTAGTCAGCCATCCTAAGAACTTCCCCAAGACCCTTGTTTTGAATGTCCCTCTTGTCTCTTTCAAAAAAAGCATTTATGTCATCAGGATCTGTGTCTTTTCTTCTTGAAAACCTGTTAAGCTTTCCAGCCCTCACTTCAACCAACACAAAATCCTGAAATTCATTCCTAATAAAATCAACCTCTTCAGGAGACCTAAAACCAGTAATAACATAATCATTTTCAGGTACTATCTTTTCAGCTAAAAACTTTGCAAGAATACCTCTCCCACCTTCTTTCCGTAATTCATCACCTAAAATAGACATCGCCATCTTATCTTTTGACTCTATTCCTCTCTCTTTCGCTTTTTCAAGCAACACGTCCCTGTAAAAATCCAAATGCTTAAAGCCATACTTCTCAACCAAGTAAGCTGCCACTGTATCTTTTCCTGCTCTTGCCAAGCCAGTCAAACCAATTATCAACCAATCACCTCAAACCAAAAACTCATCAATATTAAGTTTTTCTTTCAACTCACCAACATAATTAACCAGCATTTTTCTCTTAACTTCCTCTGTTGACTTTTCATGAGCAAGCAACCAAGAAAGCTTGATGTAAGCAGTCTCAGGCAACATGTCCTTACAGAAAACAACGCCTGCTTCCTTAAAAACTCTTGCCTCAGAATAAACAAAAGGATTAAGAGCACCATAAAGAGTCTGAGGAGCAAAACAAACAACAACCCCTTCTTTTATTGCTTTTTTCACTGCAGGAAGCCAAGAGTACTTTTTCTCTGCAGTATGAAGAGGAACTTGACCAAGCCCAGTTGCCTCAACCACTATCCCCTTCACTCCTTTTGACAAATAAAACTCTATTAAGCCAGGGTCAGAACCAGGATATGCCTTGACCAAAGCAACCCTCTTATCAAAACCATTAACTGCCTTCACCTTACGGTCTTCCCTGTTCTTTGTCTCTTGTATTTTTTCAATCCTGCCATCAGGAAAAACCCTTGCCAAAGGCTTATCATTTATTGGTCTAAAAGCATCTCTCCTGCTTGAATGCATCTTCCTAACCTTAGCCCCCCTAAGCAAGTAACAATAATCATCATTAACAGTAGCATGCATGCAAACCATGGTTTCAGCAATATCAGATGAAGCAGCAATAGCAGAGCATATCAAATTCACAGCAGCATCAGAAGAAGGCCTATCAGAACTTCTCTGAGCCCCAGTAAGCACTATTGGTTTTGAAGACCTGTGAAAAGCAAAACTTAAAGCAGCTGCAGTGAAATGAAGAGTATCAGTACCATGAGTTACTATTACCCCATCTGACTTATTCAATTCTTTCTCAACCTCCTTAACTAAGTTCTCATAATCTTCAAACTCCATGCTTTCACTCATCCTATTAAAAGGATTTCTAATATCAACGATATTAACTCTCTCAAACAATTCAGGAACTAACTCAAGCAATTCTTCAGGACTCATCAAAGAAGTAACCCCACCAGTCTCGTAATCAACCTTTGAAGTTATTGTCCCCCCAACAGTAACTAAAGAAACCCTTGGCTTATCTTCAGAAAACCCTCTAAGCTTTCTTTCAACTTTTCTTGACTTCTTCTTTTCAACCAACACAACTCTTGTATCATCATCAATTAAGACACCTACATTATAACCATTATCAAGCTTTAACACTATGGTATTTGGGTCTGAAAAATCATGAGAAGGCATTAAAATTCCTTCATACTCTGTCTTAGAAGTAATTACTTTAATCTTATCACCAAAATTCATTCCTTCAAGCAGCTTAAGCGCTTTTTTTGAGTACATTCAAACCCCTTATTATAAACTCTTGGATTGGTTTTAAAACCAACTGTTAAAGCAGTTTGCTCATGTAAGGCCCTTCAAGCATGAAACCTTTTTTCCTATAATAATTCCTTACTCCCACTCCTGAAATGACTAAAAGCTTACGCATCCCATTCTCTTTAGCTATTTCTTCTGCTTTTTCCAAAAGCATACTACCATAACCCTTATGCTGCTGTCCAACCAAAGACCTTCTGCCAATCCTAACAACTGGCCCGTAAACATGAAGCTCCCTAACACCAGCAGTATCCGAAGTAATCTGTTCAATGAAAGGCCTGTATGGAAACCTTAATCTTAAAAACCCTATCAACAAGTCCTGAACAGGGTCTTCTAAAGAAATAAAAAACTCCTTACCTCCAGAAGCTTTATACTCTTCAACCATCAACTCTACTCTCTTAGGAGTCCTGTCCCTTATTTCCCTACACCTAATGCACCTGCATTTTATGCCTAACTCTTCTGATTTTTCATCAACTAACTGTCTCAAGTTACTGCTCTTAACTCCAGCTTCTATCAAATGAGAAGGAATATCTCTCTGAATCCTCATGACCCTAACCCACTTAGGAAAATACCTCCTAGCTTCAGCAATAAGCCTTGCAGCAGTTTCATCATCATAAGGCTTCCACAATCCTTTCTCATAAAGTTCATGCAACCCTACTTCACCATATTCTTTTTTCACAAGCAAGCAAGGATAAATCTTAAGCATGTCAGGCTTGAACCTCTCATCTTCAAAAACCCTTCTAAACATTCTCAAGTCTTTTTCAAAATCACTTCCAGGAAGACCAGGCATCAAATGATAATTCACCTTCAAAAAACTGTCTTTCGCAAGTTGAGTTGCCTTAACCACGTCCTTCACAGAGTGCCCTCTTTTTATAATTTCATAAATTTTATCATCAGGGTTCTGCACTCCAAGTTCTACTCTCGTAGTGCCATAAGAAAGCATTAGCTTTATCTCTTTTTCAAAACAATAATCAGGCCTGGTCTCAACAGTCAAACCAACACAACGATGCTCAGCAGATTCATTTCTCTTCAAAGCCTCTTCAAGAGTCCTGCTCTTAAAGCCATTCATCGCATCAAAACAGCCTTTAACAAACTCTTTCTGGTATTGCTCATCTCTTGCTGGAAAAGTACCTCCCATGATGATTAACTCAATCTTATCAGTAGCATGCCCTATAGCTTCAAGCTGCCTTATCCTATTAACCACCTGCTCGTAAGGATCAAACTCATATTGAATGCCTCTCATCGCAGCAGGTTCTCTTCCAGTATAAGACTGAGGAGTTGAAATGTCAACTCCCCCTGGACAGTAAATACACTTTCCATGCGGGCAAGGAGCAGGAGAAGTCATGACAGAAACAATAGCAACCCCTGACAAAGTCCTTGAAGGCTTCTTCTGAAGCAAACGTAGAAAAAGCTCTTTATCCTCGTCTGGAAGAAACTCCAAGATATCAGCATCAGAAGGAATATAGTCAAGATTATATTTTTCAGCAAGCCTTGCTTTTTCCTTCTGAAGCTCCTGCTTAGTCTTTATCTTTCCAGACTTAAGCTCCTCAATCACTTCAGTGAAAAAATCCATCATAACAATCCTAAAAGAGACATCAGAGAATAAAACGGCTGAAGAACTACTGGAATAACTGAATAACCTTCTGAAAAAGCTTTAAGTTTAGAGTCAAAAGAAGGCTTCACCCTAAGATCCAATTTCAAGAAATCCCGCAACGCGCTTGACTTTCTTTCAACAACAATTCCACCAGGGTAATATCCTTCCTCGTTAGGCGTCAGACTAAACTTCAAAGTCTTCTCTTCAAAAGGACCTAAAAAAACTTCCCTGCCATCAATCCACTTTGAAGGAATTCCAGAAAGCTTCCTTATTATCAAAGTATCAGAAGCAGCTGAACTGCTTTTTACCTTAATGAAAAAGTACTCAGTATGCCCTTGAACAACTTCAAGACTTGAAGGAGCTTCAAAAGAAAAAACATCTTCCTTTACTTTTACCTTAAAAGTAATCAAATGAGGAGCAATAGTGCCAACATGCCCATAAAGAGTAACATTAAACTTCTGGTCGCCTCTTAATGTTTCTGGAACAGAAACCCTAACAGTAAGATTTTTTGGGTTTAATTTGAAAGAGTAAGGAAAAGGTTTTACCTCAGCTGACTCCCAAAAAATAGATGCAGAACTCTCAGTATTATTAGGCCCAGTATTCCTGGAAAACACTAATTCAATCACCTGACCTGGAGCAACGTCCCCCAAGTCATACTCGCCTAAAAAATAATTGTTATCCTCCAAGTAAGTGCCATAATTCATGATTACATGCTTCGGATAAACCAACGTAGCACTAGCCAGAACAGATGACAACACCACCAAAAACAAAAACATCCTCTTCATGAGTATAAAAAACGTAGAAGTTGTATTTTAATTTTCCTTTTTTACTACAACTGCCCCCAACGGAAAATCTTCATCTGGGACGAGTTTTCCGGCAAATAAGGCTAGCTTGCTTAGTTTTACTTCTTTGTTTTCTTCAAGCATTTGTGGGATTATCAGTGTTTGTTTTTCTTCGCAGAGTGAGAGGAAATCTTTTTCTGAAATCTCGCCTGTTATTTTTCCTTGTTCTTCTTTGAATTTTACTCCTTTGAATACTGCTGAAAGCATCTTTTTGAGTTTTTCTTTGTCTTCTGTTGGTCTTACTTCGCATTCGATTTTCATTTTACTCTACCAAAATCAGGGTGTTTGTTTCTATTACCCCTTTAACATTTCCAAGTTTTTCTTCTATGAATTCCTTAAGTTTTGTAATGCTCTCTGCTGCTATTTCTATTATGAAATCATATTCTCCAAGCACTCTTTTTTTGCTTATTATTTCCTCTGTTTTTTCAAGAAAGGCTTTCACTCTTTCTAATTCTTTTGGAATAATCTTTAGAAGAACTATGCCGTAAACTGGTTTTCCAAGTTTTTCATAGTCAATGTTTATTGTGAAGTTTTTTATAACTCCTTCTGAAAGAAGCTTGTCTATTCTTTTTTTTACTGCAACATCTGAGATTCCAAGTTCTTTTGAAAGGTCTGTATAAGAGGCTCTTGAGTCTTTGGATAAAAGTTCAAGAATTTTTCTATCATTTTCTGTTAAGTCCATAAGGTTTTATTTAACCCTGAATGTTTAAATAAGTTCATGGCTGTTTCAGAGAATGTTGTTATTGAAAAATGCCGGCAAGCTGGAGTAAGCTTTTGGATTGCATCAGAAGCAGCTTTAAGACTTAAAGGAAAGCTTTCTGAAAAAGCAACTGACTTAGAGATCAACAAAAAGATACTAAGTGTTTTAAAAGAAATAGACAGTGAAGCTGCTTCTCAGTTTGAAAGTTATCATTCCATTGAAGTTATCACTTCTAGTCATGTGCTTGAAACTTTTAATAGGGATAAGATTACAAAGTCTCTCATAAAGGAAACAAGAATACCAAAAGCAATAGCAGAAGATATTGCTAAAGAAGTTGAAAAAGAAATCAGAAGGGCTCAAATTAGAACTGCTTCAACAAGTTTGATTAGGGAGTTGGTTAATGCTGAGTTGCTTGAAAGAAAATTAATCAATGCTCAAAGCAATTATACTCGTGCTGGAATTCCAGTGTTTGACATTAAGAGAATCATTGATAAGAAAGAAGTAAAAAGCCCTGGTGAGCTTAATGAGCTTTTTGGCAATAGGATAATGGAGGAATTTGTAATCAACAAGCTTCTTTCAAAAGAGGTTAGCCTTGCTTATCTTAGTTCTGACTTGTACATTCATGCTATTGAGGATTTTGCTACTTTGCCTTATGCGTTTAACCCTGACTTGAGAGTGTTGTTGAAGCATGGTTTTGTCTTGCCAGGAGTGGTTACTACTGGTCCTGCTAAAAATCCTGAAGTGGCTATGAGTCATGCCGCAAGGTTTCTAACCACTGCAAAGAGTTATGTTGCAAGAGGAATCGGGTTTGACTTCTTTAATTTTTTCTTAGCGCCTTTCATTAGTAGAAAAAGCAAAAAACAGGTAAAACAGTATTGCCAGACTTTTCTTTATGAATTGAACAGGGCTAATTATTATGATAACACTTTTGCAATAAACCTTGAAGTAGAGCTTCCTGAGTTCTTGAAAGAAGAAAAAGCAATAGGCCCTAAAGGAGAAGAGAAAAACACTTATGAAAATTATTATGATGAAGCCTTGCTTTTGGCTGAGGTTTTCATAGACATGATGAAAAAAGGAGATTACAGTGGAAGAGAATTCAGACATCCTTCAGTGTGCTTGAAGCTTAGAAACAAAGTTCCTGAGAAACTCATTGATAAAGAACTAAGGCCTGTTTATTATATAAGACAAGAAATGAAAAACAGTTCTCTTGTTGAAAACTTGACTTTTCAAGAGAACTCATTGCATGGGCTTGGTTCTGGCATTATTCAAACAGTTTCACTTAACTTGCCTAAAGTAGCTAAATTAAACCCTGATGATAATGCTTTTTATGAAAAATTAGGCAGATTGCTTGAACTTACTAAAGAAACTGTAAAACTAAAACTTAAAC